>JAEEGI010013108.1_pt1 | contig 17609 bp, 4 predicted proteins | sample 8958751 | NCBI WGS metagenome assembly JAEEGI01 (sample SAMN16246545, study PRJNA631951) | gut metagenome | biome: gut microbiome; feature: rumen; material: KS-attached | host: Bos | place: Iran: Karaj | collected 2018-10 | reverse complement strand
CCCTCCGACGCCAGGTAGAAAGCGCCGCCGTTGCCGGTGGCGGTGTTGTTCTTCACCGCGCCTGCGCTCATTTCCAGCGAAACGCCCGCCTGCATGAAGACCGCGCCGCCGTTACGGCTGCCGGTGTTGCCGCTGATCTCACCGTCGGTCAGGGTCATGCTGCTGCCGGCATACAGATAGACCGCGCCGCCGTCATATGTGCTGCGGTTATTTGTGATCTTCCCGCCGGTCATGGTGACGCTGCCCCGGTTGTAGACCGCGCCGCCGTTTGCGGCGTTGTTATTCCCGAGCTCGCCGCTGCTCAGACCGAGGCTGCTGCCCGACGCCAGGTAGAAGGCGCCGCCGTCGACGGCTGCGGTGTTTTCCTTCACCGTGCCGCCGCTCATCGCCGCGGAAACGCCCGACGCCAGATAAACCGCGCCGCCGCTGCCGCCGCCGGTGCTGCCGCTGATCTCGCCGGCGCTCATGGTGAAGCTGCCGCCGCGGGCCAGATACAGAGCGCCGCCGTCGCCGCTGCTGCCGTTGTTCTTCAGGAGCGCGTGTTGCTCTGCGCTGCCGCTCAGGGTCACGCTGCCCTCACTGTAGACAGCGCCGCCCTTTCCCGTCACCGCGCTTCCGTTTTTCATGCCGTTATTCGTGATCTCGCCGCCGCTGAGGCTGAGGGTGCTGTTGGCGGACAGGAAGAAGGCTCCGCCTTTTCCGCCGTCAGCGTAGTTGTCCCGGACCGTACCGCCGGTGACGGTGAGGCTGTTCCTGGACCCGGCGATCGAGCCGCCGGGGGCCAGATAGAAGGCACCGCCGTCGGCGCCGCTGCAGCCCGTGACCGTGCCGCCGCTCATTCCCACCGTGCCGCCGATCGCGCCGCCGATCCCGCCGCTTTCGACAGCGACGGCCCCGCCGCTGCCGCTGGTGGCGGAATTCTTCAGCAAAGCGCCTCCCTGGATGTGCAAGGTGCCGCTTGCTTCCACCTTCACCAGGCCGCCGTCAGCATCGGTGGTATGGGTTTCCGCCTCATCCAGGGGGTTTTCCAGTACCGCCATACCGTTGAGGGTGATGTTCATAAGGCCCAGCCGGGCCTCTTCCGCCACGGTCAGCAGAGAGCCGCCGTCATAACCGCGGAAGATGGCCGCCGGAATTGCGCCCGTCGGGTCTTCCTCGCCGGGCCGGTAGGGATAGCCGTCCTCCGCGTAGGCGGACGCCGTCGTCAGCGTGACGTCATATCCGTCCTCCACGGTCAGAGGCCTGGGCTGCGTCACCTCTTCGCCCCCCACAACAGTGACCTCGGTGACCTCAAAGGCCTCGACGGTGTATTCGGGGATCAGCATTTCGATGTGGTACGCGCCGGAATAATACGGGCTGTCCGCATTATCCTTATTCGCCTTCGATTTCAGGCTGCCAAGGGCTTTCAGCGCGTCGGCCAGGCTGGTGTAGACTGCCGGACGGCCGTTATGATAGAGGAGGCCGCGGCCGGCATCCGTGATCTTGCACACATACTGGATGTTCACCACGCGGACGGTGGAGATCAGCCGGTTCCCTTCCGCGCCGCCGATAATGCCGGTCTGGGCGGGGTCATACTGAGGCCCGTACTGCGTCCGGCCGCCCGATGCAGCGCCGTCGTCACGCTCCTCCACATAGTAAGGCATCTCTTTCAGGAGGTTCATGATCATGATGGACTGGTCATGCTTCAGGCTGAAGCGGAGCACCGTCGTGTTGCCCTCCGTCTCCACCGTCACGCCGGCGGGATCCACATCCCCCAGGAGATTGTCCCGGAGCACTTCGGCCCCTCCCAGCTCATCCAGCCGCGCCACCAGGCGCACCTCAATGGGGAAGTCCCGCGCAGCCTCGCCGGTGCGCTCCGTACCCTCCTCATAGGCGGGGAGCCCGTTGATCTCTTTGCGGACCTCAAGGGCGAAAACCTCCACCCAGTAGACCAGATCGTCGTTTACATCCTTTTTCTTGCCGCCCCGGTAACCGTTGCGGTCATTGCTGAAGCCGAAAAGGTAATTCTGATCGACGTTTTCGCCATGGGTGCCGAAGGGCGTATCCTTGATGCCGTGCTTGCTATACAGGGAGTTTCTGTCGGGGACGAAAACGCCGACCCGCGCGCCGCTCACCAGACCGCTTCCCACCACATTGATGATCGCGTTGGTATCGTAGTTCAGCAGCACGTTTGCTTCATATTCCCCGCTGTCCTTGTTGCCCAGCACGATGGGCTTGCCGGAGAAATTCAGCCTTACGTTCCCGTCGCCGATGGCGATGCCGCCTGCCCCGTTATCCTCGTTGTTTGCCAGCTTTGTCGCCCGATTTCCCCGGATGCTGCCGCCGCTCATGGTCATCGTCATGCCCGCATTGACCATAACGCCGCCGCCCTGGGAGGCCTTGCAGCCCTGAATGGAGCCGCCCGTCATGGTGAAGGAGCCGGTTTTCACATGGACGCCGCCGCCCTGGGAGGAGGCTTCACAGTTCTCTACCGTGCCATACTGGAGAAGGAAGGAAGCCTTGGAGGCATCATTGCCGGAATACTTGATATACACGCCCGCGCCGTCCGCGGCCTTGCAGCCGCTGATGACGCCGCCGTCGATAATGCTCAGAGAGCCCTGCTCGACATACACGCCGCCGCCCTGGGAGGTCGATATGCCATTCCGGAGAACGGCATTCTGCCCCACCACCAGCATGGCTTCGTCGGCTTTCTCCACCCTGCAGAGCGCGCCGGCAGAGCCTGTCGAATAACCCTTGCCGTCCAGCACGATGTTCTCCAGGCGCATGCCCAGGCGGACGTTGATCAGGCGTTCGCAGCCGGTGGTCTTTTTATCGATCGTGCAGAGGGGGATGCCCTCCTCGCCGTGGTAGGGGAAGGGGTCCTCTTCCCGTTCGCTGCGCTCGGTTTCCGTGGTGAGCCAGATCTGCTGCCAGGAGGCGTTTTCCTTATTCGTTTCGATGGGCTTTGTCAGGCTGCAGCTCTCCGTCAGCATCTTCACCTTGAAGACCGACTTTGCCTCCTGCCCGGTCACGCGATAGGGAATGCCATCCTTGTTGCAGAACTTGCATTCCGTTTCGCTGAATCGCAGAAGGGCAAAGGCGCTGGAATAACCGGTGTTCACGGTGCCGTCGTCCAGGATGTCGAACACCGCCGGGCAGGGAACTCCGCCGCTTCCGAACTTGTAATAGAGCAGATTGTTGTTCTCATCTGTGATCTTGCAGAGGTGAGGTCCGGCCCAGACCAGCTTGGTCCCGCCGGTATCCGTAAGCTGGATGATGCCCCAGAGGCTGCCGTCGTCCGCCCGGAAGGCCGGATTCATGTCGTTGAGGCCGGCATACTCCCGGCTGCCGGTGCCGAATTGGGTATCCCTGACCTTCGCGTTGACCACATAGATCTTTCCGCTGAGGCTGCGGTTGACGACGACGCAGTTCGTGTTCTTGCCGCTGCCTTCCGGCAGCCGCAGATTGGAGCGGACGCCGGCACTGGTATAGTTTTCATCGATGGTGGTGGCGTCCGGCAGGTTATTGTCGCCGTCTGCGCTCCTGCCCACCGTCAGCGTCGTGCCGCCGAAATAGAGGCCTGCGGCGTTGTTCACATTGGCGGAGCCGCCGGAGCCAAGGCGGTTTCCGGTGATCATCACCCCGTCGCTCAGGGTTACGTTCTTGGCCGCATAAACACCGCCGCCGCGGCCGTCCGTCGCCTCGTTGCCGGTGATGGTGCTGCCGTAGGGGAGGGCGCGGACATCCGCAGGATAATCCAAATAGGAAATGCTGCCGGGGTCGAGGCTCGGGTTTCCGCCGGCCAGCGTCAGCTTGCCGACACTGTAGATGCCGCCGCCGTCTGATTTCGATTTGCAGCCGGAAATGCTGACGTGGGTGATGGTCGAATTGGCGTTCCCGTTTGTATTGGTCAGGGACAAAGCGCCGCCGGTATTGCTGCATTCGGAATCCCTGATCACGCAGTCGGAGATTTCGTTGGTCAGAGCGGTGCTGCGGACCGCGCCGCCGTTGGAATCTTTGTTGGTCGCCTTGCAGTTTTCAAAGAGACAGCCCTTGAGGGTCAGCTTCCCGCCCGTGCAGGCATTTCCCTTATTTTCGATCCACACGTTCATGCCGCCGCCGTTGCGCTTCGTAGAGGTGCAGGAAGAGATCGTGCACCCGGTCACAACGGCGTTATAGGAGTCCAGCTCCAGGCCGCCGCCGGCCTCCGCCTGGCAGTTGGTAAAGGCGCAGAAGGAAAGCTCGCTTTCCGAGACAGCATAGTAGACATGCCGCAGCTTGTCGTTCGCTCCTTCGCCGTCGATCCTGTGGAAGACAGCGCCGCCCTGCGCGCCGCCGGTCTGGTTGTCTGCTTCCGCCTTACAGTTGTCAAAGACGCAGCCGGACAGCACCAGCTTGCGGGCTTCCGTCCAGATCGCGCCGCCGCCCTGGCGGGCAGTAAACATCCCGTGCAGACTGAAGGAACCGGAATTGACGGTCTTTGAGGTGCAGCCACTGAAGGTCGAGTCGGTGACCTCCATCACGCAGAGGGTATCGTCCACGCTGTTATAGCCGGCGAAACCGGGCGTATACATCGCAAAGAGCGCGCCGCCGCTGTTGGCAACGAACCTGGTGAAATTGCAGTTGTGGATGCTCAGCCGGATATCATCCGTCACGATGCCGCCGCCGTTGGTGCGGCCTCGGAGGTTCTTGCCGTCGAAATCCAGGTCCGTGATCGTCAGGCTCGTCCTTTCCGCCGCCGCGGTGCTTGCCTTGCCCTTGAGGTTGAGGAAGGAATAGGGGTTGCCCTGGTCGCGGCTGATGGTGGCGCGGCGGCCCAGCTCCGGAGCCGTGGTCAGCGTAATTTCGCAGCCGGTGATGTTCAGGGCCGTCGTCGTCGTATCGGCGGCGGGGATCATATAGTCCGTCAGCATCTCCACCGTGAACACCTTCCGGCCGGTGGAGGCATCGGTCACCAGCTCCGCCAGACCTCCGTTTTCGGCGGTTGCCATGGCGTCCTGAATGGCTGCGAGGATGCTGGGATAGGTACGCGTTGTGCCGTTCTTCGTGATGATGCGGCAGATATCCCGGCTGCCGCCGAATTTGATTTCATAATTCTGCGCGGGATCGTTCAGCAGGCTGCCGGTAAGGCTGCCGGTCAGGGGGACCTGCCGAGAGTCTTCCCCGGTGCGGGAAAGCTCCACGCTGCCGCTCGCCGCCGGGAAGCTATAACTCAGCTCATAATCCCGGCCGAACACCTTGGGGATCCACAGCTGGAAGGTGGTATTCGCCCGGAGGCAGAGTTTTCCCGCATCATTCACGAACACGGCGCTGCCCGCCTCATTGGGAAGGCTCGCGCTGTCCACGGGACTGACGGTCTGGATCGAGCCGTTGATGGCGATGACCTGGCCGAAGCCCGTCACATCGGGAGTGTTGATCACGTTCCGTTCGCTCACGGTGAGAGGGCTGAGCTCCAGCTCCCATTCGGTGTTATTTTCGATGGTGAGGCGCGCCGGTTCCGCGAAATACATGATCAGATTTTTCTGATCATTGCCGGTCTTCAGGGAGATCCACTCACCGCTGCGCTTTCTGACCATCCACTGACCGTCTTCCCACTTGAGGTCCGTGAGGTAATCCGCGTAGGAGCCGTCCTGGCCGTCCTTGAAGGCATAGGCATAGGCGGCGTTGGCGGGCAGCGTTTTCAGGTCGCTGCTTCCATACTTGTTGTAGATCTCTTCCGCCAGCTTGGACATCGCCCAGCCGCTCTGGGGATAGAATTTGATGTTCTTGATTCTGTTTCCCGTCGGCTTGTCGAGGTTGCTCGTGTCGAGGCCCAGCAGGTATACATCCACCGAGACTTCCTTGCCCCAAAGGATCTTCTCCTTTTTCTCATCCTTTACGGCCGCCACATCCTGACGGTCGTTCTTGAAGCAGCCGACGGAAGCGCCGCTTCCGACATAGGAGCCGAAGTAGGTACCCACATTGCCCCGCAGGCTGAACAGCGTGACCTCTCTGCCGGTGCTGTCCACGACCTCCGTATCCGGCACATAGATGCCGATCTCCGCGTCCTTTACCACTCCGTCGTCGAAGATGATCGTGTCGGAATCCCGATCCAGCCAGACATTGGCCGTCGCGCCGCCGCTCTTCTTGTTGTCCTTGATCTTTGCCTTGCCCCGGAAGGACAGCTGCACCGTGTCGCTGCCCACGGCGACCGCGCCGCCTTCGCCGGTGGCGGTGTTGCCGGTGATCGACGCGCCGGTATTGGCGCCGGAGAAGCTCGCGCTGCCGCCGTTCATGAAGATGGCGCTGCCGTTAACGGCCCGGTTGCCGGAAATCACCGCGCCGTCGCCGGCGCTCACAAGGGCGTTGGCATAGATCGCGCCGCCTTTGCCGGCAGCCCGGTTGTCGCTGATGCTCCCGCCGGTAATGCTGATGGTGCCGCCGGAGGCCCAGATGGCCCCGCCGTCTCCATCGGCGTCATTGCCCTTGATCGCGCCGCCGCTGACAGTGAGGGTCCCGGTGCCGCCGAAGGCGATGGCGCCGCCGTTAGCAGCCCGGTTGACCGGCTTTTCCTCCGTCCGCTCGCCGCCCACGACCGCACCGGCGGTGACGGTGACGTCGCCGTCCTCGGCGCGGATGGCGCCGCCGTTGCCGCTGCTGACCGCGCCCTGCAGCACGGCTCCCTCACCGACGGTCAGCGAGCCGGTGGTCTGGAGGATCATGGGGCCGGAGGCGGCGCGCTGCGCGCCGTCCAGCGTCAGATCCTGCAGGGTCAGGGTCCCCCGGTTGGTGATCATGGGTCCTTCCTGGCCCACGCCCCGGAGAATGGTTTTATCGCCCGTCAGGAGTATGCGGAGGCCGGCGTCGATGACGGGGGCGTCCGCTGCGGGCATCACATAATCCCCCAGCATGGTGATGGTGACCTGGGCATTGGACTGGGAAATCTGCTTTGCATAGGCCACCGCACTCTTCAGGGTATAGAAGAGATGGGTGACGTCATTGGCGTCCACGATCTCGCAGATGGGCTTCGGGGTATTGATCAGGGCCGCCTTTTTGGGGCTGTCCAGGGTCATGGCATAGCCCTCCGGGGACAGGGGAACGTCATTCGGGCTGTCCCCTCCCCGCACCCAGACCGTATAGCTTTCGTTGTCGCTTTCGAAGATGGTATAGTTCCCGTGGGGAAGCTCCCGGATGCGGAGGGAATCGCCGTGGCGGATGCGCAGGACGAGACGCCCCTCCGCCGCGGTCACGCTTTCCTCATCTCCGCCCGCCACGGGGTATTCCTTCCCGTCCGTGATCTGGTCGGAGCTGATGATCACGGTGAAGTAAGCGTCGGTGAATGCGGCGTCCTCGCCGGATTCAGCCATATCCACCGTTTTCGAAACGGTCAGCTCATAGCCCTGCACCGTGTAGACGGCGTAGATCACCGGCGTTTCGGCCATATCTGTCCAGCTGCCGCCGTTAAAGCGATATTCCAGCTTTCCGGATTCCAGCCGCAGATACAACGTCAGGTCCGTGCTGCAGTGAAGCTCCGCCGCGTCTGCGCTGCCCACGCCCACGCGGTCCAGGCGCAGATAGCGCTGATAAAGGCGGCCGTCCTGGAAATCATCCAGCTCCTGCGGCATATGGAAATTGGCGCTCCCGGGCTGCTGGGTGATCACCAGCCCGGTGCCGGGGACGGAAACGATCTGATTCTGCACGACCTGGACGCCGTTCAGCGTGACGGTCCTGCCCCGATTGGTGATGACGCCCTCGGCGTTGCCCAGCTCCCTGAGCGCGCCGCTGCCGTCGTCTGCCATATACCGGACCTCAGGCATCCGGAAATAGAGATAATAGACGCTGTCGCTGCCCAGCTCATCCAGGGTGTTCCCGGCGCTGTTTTTCAGCACCAGCTCATAGATATTATTCTTCTCCCGCTGCGCATAGGCGACGGAGGCCACGTCCATCCCCTTCGCGGTGACGGCGCCGCCCTCGGCGGAACCGTAGATCACCGCGCTGAAGGTATAGTCGGAGATATCGATGGGCTCCAGGCCCTTGCCGTTCAGCTGCACGTTCAGCTGCTCGATCAGGGCGTCGGAGGACAGCTCCTCCAGAAAATCAAAGCTGTTTCTGTGGAGGGCATCCGCAAACACCGCCAGGCTCCGATCTTCCTCATCGCCGCCCGGCAGGGCCACCGTTCTGGGGAGAGGCAGCATCACGGATTCATCGCTGAGGGGAACGATCTCGCCGTTCTCGATCACCGCCGCCCGGACCTCCAGCTTCTGCTGTTCATGGTAGTTGGCAAAGGCGCCGGTCTTGGACCAGACGTCCCCGCTGGTGGTGAAGGTGAAAACATCGCTCTCCGGCGACGCGCCGCCCGTCAGCTTCGTGACGAACCCTTCCGCCGGATCCTGGGTCACGGTGACGGTCTGCGTCCGCGTTTCGGCGTTGGCATCCGTCCAGCAGCAGGCGACGATGGTTTTGGCTTCGCCGTTTTTCAGGGTGAAGGCAAAGCTGCGTTCAGGCGTACCGTCAGAGCTTGTGATCCCGGCGGTATAACGGAAGGCCGTCTCTTCGACCAGCTCCCGGTTGGCATGGGTGGTCTCCCAGATGCGGATCAGCGTCGGCTGGTGCTCGAAATAGACCACATACAGCTGGGGCTGATAATCGCAGCTGAGCCAGTTTTCTCCATCCAGGGAGCACTGGAAGCCCCGCCAGGAATTGCGGACCCGGAACAGGGACGCGCTGCCCACCGGGACGGGAGCCGAAAACAGCTGCAGATCGGAAACCTCCGTCCTGTCCTCCCCTTCCTCAACGTATGCAGGACCGACGGCAAAGCTGTAATACGTCCAGCGGCTGCCGATCACCGAGGCGGGGGGCAGCGCAAGCTGCGAAGCATCGAAAAGCCCGAGGGAAGAAGTCACGGACGCCGGATCACCGGCGGTGACGGGCTCCAGAAGCCCGTCGGTACCGGTTCCCACATGGGCGATATTCAGCGTTTTCTCCTGATAGAAAAGGAACCAGAGGCTTTCTCCCGCCTTCATGGACTCGTCGACCCTGGCGGGGTCGGCATAGCGCACCCGGACCTTCTCCGTCTTGCTGTCATAATAGACCGCGCTCACCGCGTCGTCCCGGGTCATATGGCTCAGCCGGGATTCGGAGCAGACCACGGCGAAATCATAGCCATAGGAATCCTCCACGGACAGCTCGCTGCGCACAAGGCTCAGCTTCGACGAGGGATCGACCCCCGCCGCGCCGGCGGTGAAGGAAGCCGCGCCGTCGAAGGCCGTCACGCCGGCAGCGCTCCCCCAGGCTGCCCGGACGGGGACCGTCCCCGGCGCGCCCCAGAAGGCATAGAGATCCAGCGCACCCGGGATCGGCTGCGAAAAATCAAATTCCTTGTCCGCTTCCCCCGCGGCCGTCGTCCAGAAGTAAAACACCTTCCCGGGGTCGTTAGAGCTGGGAGCGGGACTGGGCTCCGTGATCACGCTGCCGGCAAAGGCCGCCCGGGCATAGGTGTTGTCCCGGCTGTCCGGGGCGTTGGACTCCCCGGGAACATAGACTGCCGGGTCCCACTCCGCCGTCGCTCCGGCGCTGACCAGGTGGTAGGTCACCTTTACGCCCCAGACGGCGTAGAGCGTGACCGGGTCCCTGCTGTCAACGATGACGAAATCCTCCCCCGGCGCATAGAGGGGACAGGCGGCGTCCTCCGGGTCATAGTCCGGCCTCGCGCACCAGCCGGCCAGCGCTGCGCCGTCCTCCCCGGTGAAGCCCTCGCCCCTGCTCAGGGTAACGACACTGTTGTTCACCAGGTTGGAGATGGAGGCGGTGGTACCGTCATGCCCGCAGATCGGCGTGGAGGGGAACACGTCGGCGCTGTGGTAGGCGGCCAGGGAATAGCCGCCGTAGAGCCCGTAGCCATCATCGCCGCCCGCTTCGCTCACCGAGCCGCCGTTGGCGTCATAGATGATCTCCGCAGGGGAGAGCTTCACATACACCGCATCCAGATAGACGGTGTCCTTTCCGCTCTGGCGCACCGCATTATCCGAATGCAGGGTGAAAAGCTCGCCGGGACCGTAAAGCGCGCCGCTTTCATCCCCCCGGACGCGCCAGCCCGCGAAGGCATAGCCGGAGTTCCGCGGCGCTTCGGCATTCCGGAGCACCAGAACCTCTGCGTTGTCGGCATACTTTTCCTGCTCCAGCTGCTGGAACAGGGCCTCGCTGGTGCCGCCGCTGTCCAGGGTCCCCTGCAGCGTGATCCCGTCCTGACGGGCCACGGGATTATATGCGATATAGTAGCTGCCGCTCTTCTTCCAGTGGAGGCGCAGATATGTATCGTGGGTGATCGGGGCCGTGAAATCATAAGGCGTCTCCGAGCCGTCCGCCAGCACCTCGTACCAGTCGGCATAGCTGTAAACGTCGCCGCTTGCCACCTTCTCATAGGTCTCGAAGGAGGTGGCTTCGGAGGCATCCTGGGTGTAGTAGGTCTTCCGGTCCGCGTCGGGAAGCGGGTCGCCCCCGTAATAGTCGTAGTTGTGGTTTACATAATACCAGTCTCCGGCGCTGGATTCCACGAAGTCCCGGGTCACATGGGTGTACTCCTGAAGGAGATCGGATTCCCGTGACTTCCACATCCAGGTGGAGCCGGCGCCGCTCATTCTCCGGTTCCCTTCCCCGTCCGTGATATAGCCGCCGTTCTGGTCGTAGAGATAGGAATACAGCGCGCCGTAGTTCGGATCGATCTGAACGAGATACCATTCCAGCTCCCAGCCGGCATAGAGGGTCACATCCCGCTCCGGCATGGTGGTGAGATTCGCGGAGACCTGTCCCTCCGCGGCGGAGGGCGCCGCCAGCACCCTGCACGCGGGGTCCATGTACCAGCCCGTGAAGGTATAGCCCTCGCGCTGGGGAGGCGTCGTCCCGTTCAGAAGGGAGAGGAGCTCCGCTCCGTAGGCCAGATCCTCCGCCGGAGGCACCTGCGTTTCATCAAAGGACGCGGGCTCGGCGGAATCCGCAAAGCGGAGAGCAAAGCGGGCGTCGTCCTGGGCCGAATAAAACTGCGTGCAGTCATAATACACGTTCAGCACGGTGCTGCCGTCGGCGGCAATGACAACCTGCTCCGTACGGGGATGATGGACATCAAAGCCCTCGGCTTCCAGCTGGACATTCAGCTGCTGCCGGTATTCGCGGAAATTCGTCTGATCCGCAGCCTGCGCACCCACCGCCCCGAGGAACTGCCTGCTTTCATAATAATCATAGGCCAGCCCCTGGGCATCCGTCCGCTTCTGGGTCCACACCACGACCAGGTAATCCGCCGCGGTCTTCGGGCTCCAGCGGGCGTTGAGCCGCATATCGCCGAAGGGAATGAGCTTATTGCCGTCCACCAGGAATTGGCCGGCGACGCCGGTCCCCACCAGGACGCCCTGGGCGTTGGTCACCTGCGTGCCGTTGTCGGCATACCAGCCGGTGAAATCATATCCGCTGAGCTCCGGGACCGGCAGCGGCCCCTCGACGCCGCTGCGGGAGACGGCCATGGAGGGAACGTAGGTCGCGCCGGTGCCTGCCGCGGCGGTATAGAATTCCAGCCAGGCAAAGCCCTGGAATACCGGATAAAGATCTGTCCGTCCGGGACCGACGGTAATGGTCGAGGGGGTATCCGCCGCGCCGAACAGCTTCCAGCCCACCAGACGCCGGTTGCCCCGATAGTCTACGCTCAGCTCCTCGTCGATCACCAGGGTCCCCTGTTGATTGCCCTGCTCGTTCTTATTCAGCTCCACCCGCCGGATAAAGGCGATGGGAGAATTCTCCGCCTCGCTGTCATGAAACACGACATAGGCAAAGGGATGATACCGGGCAAAGAGGCAGACGGTCTCATGCGCCTCCCGGATCTCCTGGGTGAAATCATAGGGAGCGGATTCATCCACCTCCCAGGTATTCTCCACCAGGGTCCCCGCATACCAGCCGTCGAAGATCTCTTCGGCAGCGGCGCTCAGCCGCGGCAGCACAGGCAGCTGGGGGTCGCTGCCGCCGGCGCCGCCGGTGACCGTCTGCTCCGTGACGATGCTGCTGTCGTCCAGCTCCACGGGGATCAGCCCTGTGGAGAATTCATACTCCCTGTAGGATTCATAATCGTTCAGGCTGTTGTTGTCCCGAGGCACATAGAACACATAGGTCCTGCGATTGACCTCCTCCATCCTGCCGACGATGCTGTAGGCATCCCCGGCGGCGCGGGAAAGGTCCTCCCCGGCGGCAGCGGCGAAAAGCTGCAGATCGCTCACGTTGGTGATCATCAGGATCAGCGCGAACAGGAGCGACAGTATCCTCTTACGGCTCTTTTTCATTGGGAAAAAGCCTCCTTGATCCATGGTTTCTCGGTCTTTGTCTGGTCCGGGATCAATTGTCCCTGACCCAGAGCTCCGGTGCGGGCCAGTCGCCGTAGTGAACGGCGGCGAAGGATTCCATCCCTTCGTCAACCGCCAGCACCGCGCCCAGCTGCTCCACGGTTTTCAGCGGGTATTTCATGCCGGCATTGTTGTAATACTGAATGAGCTTCGTGTCATAGGGCATGGCATTCTTCCAGTTGTCTCTCGAGCCCACAAAGGTATTGTAATAGGTGTCGAAGCCTTCCGCGCCCGGTACGGAGTCGGCGTCCAGCGGGGCGATCCCCTCCGCAGTGCCGCTCCCCGGCACGGGAGGCAGATAGTCGAAGGTTTCGTAAGTAAAGGATTTTGTCGGATCGCCGGGGTCTTTGGCCGTCTTCTCAACGAAGCGTTCATTGACGATCTCAAAATACCAGCAGCGCTCCGCGGTGCAGGGGGAACCGGCAAAGGCGCCCTCGGAGGTGCTGCCGCTGACGAGGCCGGCGGCATAGCAGTCGGCGAAGCTGCCGCCGCTCACCGAGCCCACCAGACCGCCCGCAGAAGTGCCGGAAGCGGAACAGGTGGAGTAGCAGTATCGGAGGCTGCTGCTTCCAGAAGTGCTGCCCACGAGACCGCCCGCAGCGCTGGCAGCGGTGACATTGTAGAGAGCAGTGTCATTGCCTGCTTCGTTTTTGGTATTGTACTCACCATTCACAGTATGCCCGGCGGAATAGGAAGCGCGCAGCTCCGTATTGGCTGCCGTGCCGATCAGGCCGCCGGCTTCGCCGCCTGTGGAACGGACGATCAGCGCTGCGGCACACATCGTGACCTTCGCGCCGCTCGCATCGCCGATGAGGCCGCCCACGCTGCTGCTTCCGGTGATGGTGGCCCCCAGGGCCGTCGTGCTGTTCAGCGCCAGCACATTCTCGATCACCGTCCCGCTGACGTCTCCGGCCAGGGCGCCCGCATTTTTGCCATAGACGCTGAAATCCACCAGCTTCAGGTTTTTCACACTGCCGCTCGTCAGCTCGCCGAAGAGACCGGCGTTGCCGCTTTCGCCGCTGACAGATACCTTGGAAATGCTGTGGCACTTCCCGTCATAGTCCAGCCTGTTGGCATCCACGGCCCAGAACATGCCGCTGGCCGTTTTGCTGCCGGCATCCAGTCCGTAGATGGACGGGGACTCCGAGGAGGTGCCCGATCCGGATCCCGACAGGGAATACAGTACGACCGCGTTCAGGAAGCCCGGCCAGCTCAGGTCCTTGCCCTGCACGGCTGCCGGGAAATTGACCGGGGCAAGGGGATCGTTCACGCCGGAAACCGCCTTATCCAGGTTTTCCAGGTGACGGATATTGCTGATGTCCGCCGTATTCGGCTCGCCCTCCGCTTCGATCAGCGAGTTGTTTCCAAAGAGACTGTTTGCCCGCAGCTGCGCGCTGTAGGCCACATTGGTAAGCTGCGCCGTATTGAGCGCCACCGCCTGTACGGTGATATCTTCGCCGGGGATGAGAGCCTCGCCCTCCATTTTGATGATGGTATCCGGCAGACTCCCCGGAATCTCCCTGCAGAAAAGCTCATAGAAGTGCATGCCGGAAGTGGTGATATCGTCGAGGATGATCCTGACCTCGTTCACGGTGGAACCGCCGGCCTTTTTCAAGGTCAGCACCCTGGTGTTCCCGCTGGTCATGCCGGTGACCTCCAGCTTCAGAACCGCCTTGTCATTGCCGTTGTTGGGGTCCATGATCTCAACCATCAGCTTTTCCGCGTTGATCAGCTGGATGGAGGGCGGCAGGAGCGCCGCGCCTCGGGGGAGGGCATCCACGCCGCCGTAATAGCCGACGACGGAGGCTTTCCCGCTATCGTCCCCAAAACGATAGTTTTTCAGATCATTCTTGTTCTCACGCTTGGACATGAAGTCGATATAGTAGGCCGCAATGTTTTCGACGTTCAGGGCATACCTGCCCTCTGCTTCCCAATAGAAGACGTCCAGCACCTGGCCGGAATCCTTGTGATAGCGAATGTAATAGCAGCCGCCGGAGCGAACGGTTTCATCCAGCGCCGAGGGGGGCAGGATCTGGTTCAGCACGGAGCCGGTATCCGAGAAAGCGTCTCCATTTCTGACGGCAAACACATAAACGCCCTTTTCCGGTTCAAAGCCTCTTCCGGAAAAGCTCTCCTCCTTGATGCCGAAGGCTCGTTCCTCCCGTCCGAGATAGCCCTGGCTCTCCGCCATGGACAGGTGATTCTGAGCCGCGATAAAGAGCTCCTTGGCATGGTCGTCATACTCCATCTTCGCCATGGAGCGCAGATAGCTCAGAATGCCGACGACGCCCACAGCCGCCAGGATCGCCATGATCCCCACGACGGCCAGCATTTCACCGATGGAAAATCCCTTTTTCTCTTTCAGTCTTGGCATAATCACACCACCGTTCCCGGCATCAGCTGCCGCTCGTTGACGAGGCCAGCCCTTCGGCCAGCACCCGTACCCTGAAGGAATCCGTGCTTGCCAGGGGCTCATCCCGGCCGGCCTTCATCACCTTGCATTCCGTGAATATGACCTCGCCGCCGGATTTATACGCGCTCTCATAGGTCACATACAGGACGCCGCTGGCAGCCTTCTGTGAAACCAGCAGATGCTTGTATTTGTCCGGATCAAATGAGCCCGCGTCCGGGTCCTCCTTATATTCCTGCACATATTCCTGCAGCCAGATGCCGGGGGTGCGTTTCTGACCGTCCGCGCCGGTCTCCGCGGCGTCTCCGGCGCCGGCCAGCCACAGCTTTGTGGTGCTGCCCGCGGCACAGCGGTACTCGATGGTCGTTCCGCTGCATTTCACCTGGGTGGCCGTGCTCAGCTCGGTGCGCAGCCGGGTCAGGGTGGTGGAAAGGAGCATCTGGGCATTGGCGGAGTCCACCACTTTATAATAAGCATTGGCTGCCGCGGGGATGCCCGCCGCAACGATGGAAAACACCATCATGAGGATCAGGACCGATACCAGCACTTCTCCGATGGTGAAGCCCCCGCTGCTCTTCAGCCGTGATATCATGCGCTTTCTCATCTCAGCCCCCCGGCGTCGCGCCTGCGTCCGTCTCCGATCGCTCATAGGTGATGACCGGGACCTTTCCGAAAGCAACCGTCTTGTAAAACGTCACGTTGATATAATTGTTGGGATCCTCGTCCGTCAGCTTCCGGGCAGTCTCCGACCCATCAATTCTGACGGTCAGCGTTCCCGGCGAACCGCCGTCCGACCGGGAGACGATCCCGTTCTCCTGCTCCACATAATTCTCCATGCTCTTCATGCTGTTGCGCACGATCCTGCTGGCGGCGGTGATCATTCCCGCCAGCAGGGTCAGCGCCAGCGAGGAAACCAGCAGGGCGATCAGAAGCTCGGAGATGGTCTCGCCGCTCCGGCTTTTCAGTTTTTGCGCCGCGCGATTCTTACTCATGTCCCGCTTCCTCCTTCCGTGGATCCTTCGCCGCTGCCGGCCGCCCGCTCGCTGTCAAAGCCGGCCGCGCTTTTTTCCCCGATGCCGACGACATTCCATGTGACGGAGGCCGTTTTCGTCTCGGTGTTCTGAGTGATCTCTTCCTTCTTGTAGCCAGTGACGTTTTCCCCGCTGGCGTCGGTAGAATAGGTGATGGTGGGCGGATCGGTATGCGATTTTTCCTTATATGTATTGCTGAATTCCGGGCGCAGGGTCAGAACAAGAGTAAAGCTGTCGCCGCTGCCGGGCTCGGCGTTGGAAAGCTCGATGAACAGCATGCCGTCGTTCCGCAGCCAGTATTTTCCCTCGATCTGCAGCTCCGTCTGATTATCGGGGTTCATCTTAAGGCTTCCCTCCGCCGCATAGCCCTCAAAACCGCTGTCGGCAAAGCTGCGCTCAAAGGCGGCGTCATTGTTGCACCGACCGGAGCCGAAAAGCAGACGGATGGCCAGCTCGGTCAAAAAACTGCGGCCTTCCAGGGAGATGTCGCTGCCGCTTTCGGCGGGGATGGCCTGGGGCTCCTCCCCTTCCGTCTCGCTGGACTTATCCTCCGGCTGGCTTCCCCCGCCTTTGATTTCCGTTGAATACGTTACTTTCCACTTGGTCGGCCACGGCTCCGGCTCTTTTCCCGTTTCAAAGTAGACATTGGTCGTCTGTGTCCGCTCCGTTACTTTTTCACGATTGATCGTCACCGTTTTGCCGCTGAGCTCCTGCGCCAGAAGCTCGGCGGCGGAGGACACGCTGAAATACCGCTGGTCGTTCTCCGCCAGCTTGCTGGCCCGGCCGGCGGCAGCGGTCGCCGCCGTCAACACCACGATGCCGATGACGCTGCAGACAAGGAACAGCAACAGCGCCGCCAACAGAGAGGCTCCGCGGCCGGACCGCAGCTTCCTCACGATTTTCCCTAACACTGCTTTCATCCTCTTTTTTCCATATCTCCGCGCTATCCGGCGCAGTCAAACGCCGGTCGCCGGGCAGCCGGCTGAGCGTAAATCTTTCCGGCCGGTCCCGCGCCGGTCGTAGAAGGCGCAGGAAGCCACCCTTAATTGTATCAGCTTCTTTTGTATTTTTCAAGATTTATTCCTATTTTTGAGAAGGACATGTTCAAATAACAGCGTATAACTATCAAGCGGAAGCTCTGTGCAGCCAATGGACACTGTCGCACAGCATATGCACAGAAAACGTTACTAAACCCTTGCGGCGCAGCCTGCTGATGCGAGGCTGCATGGAAAGGAACCGGAGCTCCCTTTCGGGTGCTCCGGTTCCTCTTACGTTTTTTGGGGTCTATCCCCGGTTTCTCTTATTCCCCTAGCGCGGCCGCGTACTCTTCGTAGAGTTCTTTGCTGTTCCAGAGGTAGATTTTGCCGTAGGACTTATAGAAGTTGAAGTTGTCCAGCTCCTCCGAGCTCAGGCCGCTGATCTGGAAATCAAAGGCGTTGGGCGTGGAGTCGGTTGGCCCGTCCACACTCTCGGACGGCGATCTGCGATAGGCTTCGCCCGACAGACCGACGGACAGATGGCTTGTGATCATCGTCGTGATGCTGCTGATGTCCTCGTCTTTGTTTTTCGTGATCTCGATCGTCACACCGGTGTCCGACTCGGACTGGGCATATTTGGCAACGTCTGCCAGGGTCACATTCGCCGGCAATCCGGAATCCAGTTTGGGCTTTCCAGTATCATCAAACAGTTCCAGATTGCTCTCGCTCCCGGAATAGAACACCGTGTAAACGTCCTTGGAGGACAGGATCACGTCGCGCCGCTCGATGGTATAAAGGATGCCGGGCCGGTTTTGCGTATCCGTGGGGTCATATTCCGGCGTCTCCCAGAGCA
>JAEEGI010013105.1_pt1 | contig 17610 bp, 8 predicted proteins | sample 8958751 | NCBI WGS metagenome assembly JAEEGI01 (sample SAMN16246545, study PRJNA631951) | gut metagenome | biome: gut microbiome; feature: rumen; material: KS-attached | host: Bos | place: Iran: Karaj | collected 2018-10 | reverse complement strand
GGGGATTGGGGATTGGGGATTGGGCCCAATCCCCAATCCCCAATCCCCAATCCCCAATCCCCAAAACCAAAAAAAAATAATAATTTCAGATTTAAAAATTTTTCTGATATATTTTTATTTAATTATTATAAATTAATTTGTATACTAAATTTATTTTCACTAAATAAAAAAATTAATTAAAAATGAAAAAAATACAAAACAAAGAATTAAATCAATTAATCCTATCAAAAAAAGATTTTACAGAGAATCTAATAATAAATAAAAACATAATGTCTGATATAGAAGAAAATAAAAAATATAAAAAAAATATATTTTCAGAAATAAAAGAAAACAAAGAAGAATTATCAAAAAGAAAAAGAAAATCAGAGATACTAAAAAATGAAAATTTGCAAATGAAAAAAAATAAAAGAACAATATATAATTTTTTAATAAATTCTTCAAATTCAGAAATAAATATAAATTCATCAAAAGATGAATCAAATAATAATTCAATAGATCATGTTAAAATGGAAAATTTATATCTTGAAGATGGAAGTATAACAACAAATTTAAAGCATGTTTATATTAAAAAAAAGACATTAAATGATATTAAAAATTTTGAAAAGTTAAAAAATTTAAAAATTGAATTACAAAAAAAAATTATTGAAAATGAAAATGAAAAAATTGATTTTGATAATTCAAAAGAAATTGAATATAATTTATTAAGTAGTATTTCTTCTTCTAATAGAAATAAATTTGAAAATGAAAATGAATTAAATGAAAAAATTAAAATTGAAAAAGAAAAAGAAATTAAAGAAGAAATTATTAATGAATTAAAACCAAAAATTTTTGAAGAAATTTATAAAAATGAATATAATAAAATTTTACAAGAAATTAATTTTGATATTGAAGAAGAATTAAAAAATAATTTAGATAAAAATTTAGAAAATGAAATTAATTTAGTTAAAAATAATTTTGAAATAATTGAAAAAAATAAAAAAGAAGAAATTGAAAAAGAATTAAAAGAAAAATGTAAAAATGAAATGAATGAAGAAATAAATAAAGTAATTGAAACAAAAGAAAAAGAAATACAATTAAAAAATGAAGAAAATATAGAAAAATATAAAAATAAAATAGAAAAAGATTTAATTGAAGAATATGAAAAGAAAAAAAAAGATTTACAGGAAGAAATAAATAAATTAAAAGAAAAAATATTTGAAACTCATAATATAGAAAATTTAAAATTGAAGAAAATAAATTCCTTAAAAAAAAATATAGATAAATATAATGAAGAGAATTTAAATAAATTAGATATAATAGAACAAATAACATTAATAGATAAAAAAAAAATAGAAGATTCAGAGATAAATAATAATGCAGATGATGAATGTTCTTCATCAAATCCAAAAAGAAAAAAATCATTTCCAAAAAAATATGCTGAAGATAATTTTGATATAAATATAGAATTAATATCTACAAATATTAAAACAAATATTCCTAAAATTAATAACTCAGTTATTTCAACTCCAAATAAACATAAAATAATTTTTAGTGATCCTTTATTATATAATAATATTATTAATGATAAAAATGAAAATTGTATTTTTAAAAATAATATTGAAAAATACAAAACAAGAAATGCAAAAATTGAAAATAAAAATAATAATTTAATTGATAATTCAATAAATTTATTAGAATTAAATCAAAAAATTAAAAATCGAGGAAGTTCAAAAAGTTCAAATAAAACATTTAATTTTATTAGTCCAAAAATTAGCGGAAATAGTTCAAGTAATGGATATTTTAATAATAATCATATTTCAAATAATACTTCTTTTTATAGTCAAAAAGTAAATTTAATTAAAAATATTATTCCTATTTCTCCTATTTATTCTTATAAACATATTGGAGCTTTTAGCAATAAAAAAATTAATTATGATATTAAATCAAATTGTAAAAATAATGATATAAATAAATTTAATGAAAGTAAAAATGATTTAAATTTTTTAGAAAAAAATGAAAATATAAATAAATATAAGACAGATATTAATAATAATAAAAAAAATTCAAAAATAAAAACAATATTTTATTCTATTCAAATAAATAAAAATATTCCAATTACAATTTCTGAATTTGGAAAATATTTAATAAATCATATTGAAAAAGAAGAAAAATATAAAATAATATATTATAATGAATTAAAAAAATTTAAATTACAAATACAAAGAATATTTAAAAAATCAAAAAGAACAGATCATTTTTTAACAGAATATTTATTTGATTTATGGGATAAAATAAATACATCATTTTATATTAGATTTCAAATTTTAAAAAAAATAACAAAATTTTCAGTAGAAAAACTTTATGAATTTTTAGATATTGAAACAGAATATTTATCAAATTATTATCAAATATCAGAAAAAATTTTTAGAGATATTGATAAAAGAGAAAATTTAAAAAACAAATTACAAACTAAAGCAAATAGAAATGAATTAAGTGTTACTGATAAAGAAAATTTTGATGAATTAACTAAAAATTTAGAAATATCTATTTATAATTTTCAAAAAAAATATAAAAAACTTGATATTATATGGAAAGGACTTCGTTATAATTGGTTTATGAATTATGAAAATTGGTTTTATAATATGGAAAAAAAACAAAATATTAATTCTCAAAATATTTAAAATAAATATTTTTATTTTTTAATATTTATTTTAATAAATTATTACTATTTCAAAATATAATATTTTACATAATAAAAAATAAAAAAAGATATATATTTACAAAATTTATCCATTATTTTCAATAATATTAAATTTAATTTTTGAATTTAAAATTTCAACAATTAATTGATCTTTAATAATAAAAGAATGAGTAGCAAAAACCCAAGTTCCATTAGTAGAACATTTATTATTATTTCCATCAATAATTATCCATTCTTTGTTATTATCATCAAAAGAAAAAGTTGTTTGATGTCGACTAAAAGATTTATCTTTAGGAAAAGAAAAATTACAATTTTTATCTCTTCCAATAGTAACTTCTTTTATATTATTAGGATCAAAAATTTTTTTTGATTCTTCATTCAAATCTTTTTTAGATAAATTTATTATCTCAATTTTATTATTTTCAATTGGAATTATTTGAAAAATAATATTTCCAGCAGAAATAATTTCTTTTTGTTTTAAAGGTAAATTATAATTATCACTTAATTTAATATATAATAATCTATTATCAGAATTTTTTCCTGAATAAGCTTTAATAGAATAATTTTTACTTTCTCTTTGATAATAAATAGCAAAAATATAAGGATAATTAATATTTTCATTATAATTTAAATTAAAATCACCTTTAAATTTATTATCATTATTATTATCTATATTTATTTTACTAAATATTGTAACACCATCTTTTTTACCTCTTCCATTTATCATTCCTCCTGCATTTATTTTTATTTCTTTCCCATTTAATATATTTCCTTCTTCATCTTTTATTATTAATATTGGAGATGACTTTATTTCTTCTTCTGTTATTTCACGATTTGAATTTATTATTTTTATTGCTAAATCTTTTTCATCTTTTTTTTCTTCTTTTTTTTCTTCTTCTTCTTTTTTTTCTTCTTTTTTTTCTTCTTCTTTTTTTTCTTCTTCTTTTTCTTCTATATTCTTTTCTTCTTTATTTCCTTTTTCATTATTATTATTTTCTTCTTTCTTTTCTTCTATTTTACTTTGTTTTAATGCTGCTTTTAATTTATGAGATTCTTCTTTTCTTTCTTCTTCATTTTGTGTATTTTGAATTTGTTCATTTTGGTCCTTTGCTAATATATATTTTTTATTATAAATAATATTTTACTTAAATCTAATTCTGGCTTTTCTTTTTTACCATTTTCATTATCATTATCATCATCTTTAATTTCTGCTACTTTATCATTAACTGAAAGTTCATTTTTGTTTTCTGGAAAACAACAACTCTATTTGTATGAAAAAAATTATTTTACAAACCATTTGTTCATTTTTTTAAACTTTGTTAATTTTAAAATGTTTATTTTTATTTTAAATATAAGCTTTTTAGAAAACTTCAATTGTTATAAAATTATATATTAATTAAATATAAAAATATTAAAATATATAAATTAATTAATTAAAATATTGTTCAATATTGAATATATATAATTTATATTCAATCTATATTTTAAATTATACATTTTTTAATTTTCAAAAGAATATATTTTTATATTATGAAATGAAAATTTTGTTATCACATAAATTATTCTCATTTTTTTTCTTTTTTTATTCTTCTCAATTTTTTTAAATATTATTTTACAAAAATTCAGTGCTGATAACCATATAAAAATGTAAAAGATATTTACCATATTTCCCAAAATAAACCGGTCCCATAATAAACCGGTCCCTTCTAATTTTTGGAATATTTTTTTAAATTTTTTTCCTTTAATAAACCGGTCTCAAAGAATTTCAGAAAAATTAAAATTCCGAATTAAACCGGTCTATGGGGTACAGAAAAAATAAAAATATTTTTTTAGAGACCGGTTTATTTTGGGATATAAGGTAGATATTTTCTTTTTTTAATATTAAATGGAAGTAAAAGAAGAAAATATGAAAGAAAATAAAAATGTAAATAAAGAAAATAAAAAAATAAATGAAAATATACAATTAATGGTTAAAACAGAAATAAGTGAAAATTCAAATATAGAAAGAAAAAGAAAATATGGAATAGATTTATTAAAATTTATAGCAATGATGATGGTAACAACATTTCATTTTATTCAATATTCTGAATTATGTAAAAGATCATCACCATTTAAAATAAAAACATATATTTTTCATTATATAATGACTTGGGGATTAAATTGTAATTCTATTTTTGGAATTATTACTGGATATCTTTCTTTAAATTCAAGGCATAAATTATCTCCTATAATTCTCTTAATGATAACTGTAATTTTTTATAATATAATCATTGAATTTATCCTTATGATTAGTGATAGAAAACCCTATAAAGTATATCAATTTATTTTTATGCTTTTTCCTTTTACTAGAAGTTTATATTGGTATTATACTTCTTATGTCTCTTTATTTTTTTATATGCCTTATATTAATTCTATTATTAAAAATATTAGTAAAAAAGAATTTAAAAAAATTTGCTTATTTATGTTTATTCTTCATTGTTGTATTGTTCCTATTTTTAATCCTAATGGTAATGGTATTTTTGGATGTGGATTTTTAATGATTTTTATGTATTATCTTTTTGGTGCTTATATTAAATTATATGGTATTTATTTTTTTGAAAAAAAAAGTAAAATTCAACTTTTTTTTATTGCAATTTTATGTCATATTTTACATGTTTTTATTATTTATTTAAGTGATATAAATAAACATAAATTCAATAAATCACTTTTTGAATTTGATGGTTTTTTAATACAATTTAATATATTTTATATGATTAGTACTATTTGTTATATTTATATTATTAAAGATTTAAAATTAAATAAATATATTGAAAAGTTTTTATCAATAATTTCACCTTCAATATTTTATGTTTACATTATTGGATTTAATAAATATACCCTTAAATTTTATAAATTATATTCTTTATATAAACAAAGTTTTGCTCAAGTTATTTGGAGAATATCATATAAAAATATTTTAATATGGGTAATATCTTTATCAATTGATTATATAAGAAGATTACTTTTCAATTATTATAAATTAAATATTTTATCAGAAAAAATAGCTAAAAAATTAGAAGAAATTTTGGAAAAATTGAGTGAAATAAATGAATATACACAATCTAATAATGAAATAAATTAAATAAATTAAAATTAAATATTATGATAAAATATGTTTAGTTAAATATTCATTTATAAAAAGTTTTTACATTTTTTTATTTAAATAAAAATACTATTTATAGATTTCAATTAGTTATTTTTATTTAATTGTAAGATTTGAGAAAGTATTTTTTCTTCTATTGTAATAAAAGGTTTACATTCTAGATTTTCTTTAATATAATTTATTCTTGTATTTAATAAAATAATTAAATTTTTAAAATATCTTTTTCCACTTTCAGAAGATATATTAATCATAAAATCTTTAATAAAATATTGATTCATAAAATCATCTAAATATTGTTCAATATATTTAAAATCAATAAATTCTTTTTGTGTATCAGATAATTCAATTTTTTCTTTAAGAATTTGATTTCTAGAATAATAAGGTTTTTTTTTTATTTCATCTTTTTCATTTAAAATTGTTCTAACTCTTAATTGAACTTTATATAAATTTTTTGCTCTTGGATAAATAAAAATATAAATTTTATTATAAGAATTATTTACTTTTTTTAAATAATCATTTATAGATTGATTAGGATAATCCATCCAAATAATTTCTATTTGACTTATTAATAAAATATTATTTCTTTTTTCATTATTTTTTATTGAATCATATAAATATAAATTAACTTTATTAACAAAATCTTCATAAAATAAAGAAATTTCTCCTGAATTTTTATCTATTTTTAAATCTCCTAATTCACTTAAAAATTCTAAAAATTCTTTTGAAAAATTATCTTTATTATTATCAAATAATTCTTTTTCATTTATATTTTGATAAAAAGAATAAGGATTATAAATAATATTTACATTACAAATTTTAAATATGGAAGTTTTCAAAATATTTTTAATTGAATTTAATTTTTCTGAATCAATATTATGAATATCTTCAATTTTTGAAAATTTATTATCAATAGGAATATCAGCTAAAAATTGAAGAATAATTTTTGAAATATTTTCTTTTTGAAATAATAAATATTGAGGTTGATTAACATATTTAGAATTTGAAAAAGTGTTTTCATTTTCAATATTAATATCATTATTATTTAATAATTTATTCAATTTTTTAATTTGTTCTTGATCTGATAAAGAATTTGAATCAGGTTTAGGTATTTCAATTAAATATTGGAAATTGCAACATTCATTTAATATTATTAAAGTCACATTATTATCATCTTCAGGATATGCTATTAAAAGTGTTTCTTCTATTATTATATATCTTCCAAAAGAATTTTTATTTGATAATATTTCTTCTAATTTTTTTAATGAACATGTATTTCTTTTTTTTATATTTAATTCTATTTCAAATCTCATTAATTTGTAAAAATATTTAAATTCATTTATATTATTTTTATCAGGTAAATTTTTAAAATAATTCAGAAATTCATTTTTTACTTTTGAACAAGAAAAATAAATAAATAAAAGATTTTTTGCATAATCTTTAATAAATAACATTTCTTCTTTATTTTCTTCTTCATTTTCTTTTATATCATCATTCATTATATTTAATTTTTCTTTAGGTAATACAGTTGCTAATTCACTTTTAAATGTTTCAATTAAATATTTTTCATTTTCAGGAAAAGCAATTAAAGATAAAATTAAAAGAACTTGATTTTCAATTGAAACATCACAATTTTTTATTATATCTTTAAAAAAGAAATATGAATTTAATATATTTATTAAAATCTTTATATTATTTTTATAACTAACATACAACAATGATAAAAAAATTATTATATCATTTATTTGAGGAGAATTTGAATAATATGAAATTTCATCAATACTATTTTCATATAATGAATTTACGTAAAATTGATATATTGGAAAAAAATATAGAATAAATAAATTTTGTTTCATTTTTTGAAATAAATTTTGGAATAATAAATCTTTTGTTGATTCTACTTCTTTTAAATATAATGAAGAATTAATTTCTTCTTTTTTTCCTAAGAAAAATTTAGGAGACCAAGAAAAATAATAATTTAAATTCGAGAATATTTTTAAAAATATTTTTCCTTCACTTTTAGAAAAATTTTTTAATAAAGTTTGAGAATCAATAAATATTGCATATATAAAATAAATTAAATCTTTATTTAAAGTTATTGCATTTTCAATATTTCTTAATATTATTTCATAAACAATATAATTTTTAGAATGATAAGTTTTATCAAAATATCTTTTTATTATATTTTGAATATTAAAAAAAAGAAAAATACTATTTTCATTTTTTTCAATTGTTAATATTGGAATTGGACTATATTGAAATTCAATTATATATTTATTATCATTTCTTATATGAACTAAACCATCTTGAGTAACTATTATATTAATTAAAATTGTTTCAATAAAATTTATATTTTTATCAAAATTATTTCCATTTAATAATAATTCTAAAAATTTTTCCATTTTTTCTTTTTGACTACTATAATTTAAAACAAAGAAAATATCATATAAAGTTTTTTCTTTAAATTCATTAAAATTTTCTTTATTATGGTTTTCAAAGAATAATTTATTCATTATATTTAAAAAGTCAGAAGAATAATTCATACATAAAATACATTGTGTGATAAATAATGAAATATATTGATTTAATTTATTATATTCAATTGCAAAATCTAAAATATAAGAAAATATTTCTGATAAAATCTCTTCTGAATTTTTTTTTATTAAACCTTGTCCAAATCTAATATTATATTTTAATTTATCTATTGCCATACAAAAATTACTTTCTATTAAATTCTTATCTTTTTTATCTTTTTGTTCAAAAATATATTTTTTAAAAAAATTTATGGAATCTTCTTTATAATTAACATTTTGAATTGACATTTTTAAATCACAAATAAAAGAATTAATAATAATTGAATCTGAATTGCTATTTTCACATAATTCAATAAATTTTTTAATATTTAAACCTATATCTTCAAATAATAATAAATTTATTATTAATTTTATTATTTCAATTAATTTATCATGATTTTTCTCATCTTTCTTATTTGAAAAAAATATTAAAATTTCAATAATTTCATTGAATGAATCATTTATTTCTTTTGTATAATTTTAAATTAAATAAGATATAAAAGAAATAATATAACAATAAGTATTTTGTTTAAGAATACAATTTTCTTCTTTTAATATGTTTTTTATTTTATTAAAAAAAATATCATAAGGAATGTACAAAAATAAATTATTTTTCATAAAATATAAAGGATAAATTTTATAAAGACTTAATAATCCTATAATTATCATTTCTTTAATATTTAAATGATTGATTCCAAAATCTTCACTTAAAATAAAAGAATATAAATTCTCTTTAAATAAATTCAATTCAGCAATTTCTCTATTATTTATAGGAAGATTTAATTCATTTCTTTCACTAAAATTTAAAGATAAAATAAAATTAATGTAATTATTCGAATTATATCCTTTTTCTAAAGAGATTTTTTTAAAAAAATCTCCAGAAATAATATCTAAAAAAGAATTAATTAAATGTGGACAATTATCATAACATTTAGAAATTAAATATTCAATGCTTTCACTAAGATTTCTTTTATCACTTTTTTTTTCATTTGGTATTTCTATAATAACATCAGAATTTTTTAATTTTGAGTCTGTTCTTGAAAATGTATATAATAAATATAATAAACATAAATCTATGTTTTTTAAATTTAAATCTAAACAATGTTTATCTGAACTATTATTATTAAATTTAAATAATTGATTTGCAAATAATGAACATAATATATATATTATATCAGGAGAATATTCTTCTTCAGATTCAAATAATTTATAACAAGATAATATTATTAATTCATTAATATAACTTATTAAATGAATATTATCTGGATTATATAAAGAAGAAATTTTTTTAATTGAATTTAAAGTTTTAATTAATATTTCAACTTTATTTTCAATCATTAATGTATAATTTGTAAATAAACTAGGAATATAAAATAAAATTAATTGAAATAATTTTCTTAAATAATCAATATCAAATATATTAAAATCTTCAACTCTTGTTGCAATTTTAAAAGTTAAAAATCTACAATTATTAGGAAATTCAAGATCAAGTTTTTCTTCAATATTAATTCCATAACCAGTAATATAATCTAATTGATCTTTAAAATAAATAAGAAATTCATTTACATTTTCTTTTTCAAAAATTGATTTTTCCTTTCTTATAATTTCTATAAATATTTTAAAATACATTCTTCCAGAAACACTTTTTTTTACTTGATTTAAATGATTTATACAATCTTTTAAATTTAATTTTTTATTTTTTCCTGCTTTTAAATCTATATACCATTGTATTAATTTTAAATCCACTTCTTCGTCTTTTTGATTTTTTTCTTCATTTTTTTCCATAATATAAAATAAAGAAATATATATTTAATTAATTATTTTTTTGTTTTAATTAAAATAAATTTTTAATATGTCATTCTTTAAAAATGAGATTATAACAAAAAATTTAAAGAAATATAATATTAATGAAACAAAATATAATATAATGAAAATTAATGCTTTTATATTTGATAAAAAATCACATTATGTTTCAATATTCAAAGATTATTTATTTTTGAATGATTCTACTGATTTTTTAATCCAATATTATTCATTTCAAATTATAAAAATTTATTTTAAACATTTTCTAATATGTAAAAAAAACTTTTTAACTTGTTTAATTAATACTAAAATAATGAATATAATGTTTAAGAATCAAAATCAAAAAAAAGTATTTTTACAATTAAAAAACAATGAAATTAAAAATAATGAAAAAAAAATCGAATTTTCAAATATATTTAATTCAACATTAAAAGAATATCCCAATGTAGAAAATATAAATACAGAAACAACAATAGATAATTTACATGTAAATGATGATATAACATTAAGTTTAGATTTAAAAATAAATAATAATTATGATTATAAAGAAATAGAAAAAGATGTTAATTTTGTAAAAGATTCAATAATAAATAAAAATGACAAAACAATACTTAATTTAATCAATTTTTTAAATAAAAAAAAATTAAATTATTTAAAAGCTCCATATTCAAATTTTGTAAATAAAAAATTATTAAATCCTCTTTTAACTTTCACAAAAAATAAAAACAAAACTTCAAAAATAAAACCATTAAAATTTTCTTCAAAAAATTCAATAAATAAATCTCAAATAACAATAATTAAAAATGATAAAGATAAAGAAAAAGAAAAAAATAAAATAAGAAAAAATAAACCTCCAAAAAATAGATCTCAATCATATTATGATAAAAAAGAAATAAATATATTTTCTAAAGAAAATCCAAAATTAAAATCATTTAAACATTTAGAAATTCATTTATTAGAATTTTCATCAAGAGAAAGAAAAAGAAATGCATCTTCAAAATATCAATCTTTTTCAACATATTTTAATTCAAAAGGAAGTAATGAATCTAAAATAATATATAAGAATAAAAAAGAAATTAAAGAAATTAATAAAATCCCAATTAAAAAGTCATATCAAAATATTTTTGGAAAATTTAAAAAAAAATTCAATAAAAATAAAAGTATTAGCATTCAAAGTAATAATCTTTCTCCTTTATTAACTCCTGAAGAAAAAAATAAACAAAAATGCCAAATTAAAAATTTGAATGAATTTAAAAAATGTTTTCTTTATAATAATTATACTATGATGAATTCTTTTAAAAAAATGTCTTTTTCTAATGTTCATTCTTTGATTGAAACTTTTGATTCTCCAAAAAAAAATTGTAAAGATAAAAATGTAATCATTAGTTTAAATAAAGCTAAGAAAATTAATAGAAAATTAATTAATAGTTTTAATTCAAAAAAAAAAAATAAATATTAAATTATTGCATTTTATGATTGTTAAATTGATTTAATAATAACAATTAATTTTTTTTAATATAGTATTTCATAAATTGTTTTCTTTTATTGGGCTTTTAAAATTATTAAATAAATTGTTTTTGGGTTTTTATTTATTATTTCATTTGTTTATATAAAATAATTAATTTTTCTTTTTTTATGAAAAAAAATATATAATTCAAAAAGTTTTATTGATATAATCCTAATTTTTTTATTATAATATTTCTTTTTCTTTTTATTTTTTTATTTATTATCTTAATTAAAAGTTTTTATTTTGATTGATTATAAATTAATTAATGTATTCAAACGAAATTGAATTTCAGTTAGCTAATATTAGTATTGAAGATGAAGGAATGGAAGATTTAGAAACTTTTAATTTAAAATATGGGCAAAAATTTTTAGAAATTAATAAAAAATATGAACATATTTCTTTAAATGAAAATATCATTAATAAACCTTTGGGATTAATTGATAAAAGTATTATAAGTAAATTTTCAGTTAAAAAATTTTTTTATAATTGTCTTATAAATATAAATAAAAAACAACTTAAACAAATATTAAATGAATTAGGAAAAATGGAAGAATTAAATTTTGAAACTTTATCAAATATAAAATGTATTAGATCAAGAAGTACTAAAGTACAATTAATTGAAATAATAAATAGAATTATTATTGAATTAATAAAAGTTAAAAATTAAATTTATGAATAATAAATAAATAAATATAATTCTAAAAAAATAAACATTTTTTTATACAAAAGTTTATTTTTTTTCTAAAAATGAATAAAATAAAAAGAAAAGGAGTATTTAGTGTAATTGGAGCATTTTTATTTAATTTATTATTAGGATCTTATCATATATGGCCAAATTTATTAAAATATTATAATTTATATATTCAAGATAAAAATAAAAACATAAAACTAAATTCAAAAATAGAAATATTATTTATTCCCATTTTTCGTTTATTTTATTCAATTTTTATCCCAATAGGAATAATAATATCAAGAAAAATAAATATAAAAAAAATAACAATATTTTCCTATATATTAATTTTAATATCTCATATAATAATATTGTATACATCATCATATTTAAATATAATAATATCATTAATATTATTTGGAGTAAGTATTGGAATATCAAGTATAAATTTAACTGTTAATGCATGGCTTTTTTTTCCAATATACAGAGGATTAATTTTTGGTTTTGTTTCTGCTGGAAATGCTTTAGGAAATTATTTATTTGCAAAATTAGGTGAAAAATTAATTAACCCATATAATATTAATATTGAAAAAAATTCAGAACAAAATAAATTCATAATAGATAATTTTTCATTTTTCCTTAAAATAATAATATGTATTTATTTTTTAATAGGAATTATATCAATAATATTATTATCTCCTTGGAAGAAATCAATGATAAATGGAAATAATATTTTAAAAAAGAATGATAAATATATTCCTTTATCAGATTTTGAATTAATGGATGAAAGAACAAATAATAATTTTGATGTAGTATCAATAAATAGAAATAAATCATTACCTTATAATGGGTATAATAAAAATGAAAAAATATATGATCCTCTTCATTCAAAACCTTTTCTTCAATTAATATTTATGTTTAATTTATCTACTTTATTTAGTTCATTAAAAATGTATGATTTTCCAGATTTAAAAAATAAAGATTTTAAAAATTATATTTCTTTTATTTATACTATTACTGATATTCTATTTAGATTTTTATGGGGAGGACTTTTAGATATATATGATTTTAAAAGTTTATATCTTTTTTCTTTATATATTCAAATTGGAATTTATAGTACTTATTATTTTATTGTTGACATTAAATATTTTTGTGTTTTTTATAATTTCTTAGAAGGTGTTACTTTTTCTTGTAATTTTGTCATGGAAATTTTTTCTTATTATAAAATTTTTGGAGTTAATAACGGAGGAATTTTATTTGGAATTAATAAAATTTTTTCCTCATTTACTCAATTTATTATTGTTTTTTTAATTAATTATTTAAATAAAGATTCTATTTATTTTCTTATTTTATGCTTATTTTATTCTTTATCTTCAATGCTTTCTTCTATTATTTTATGCTTTATTGAAGTTAAAAAATTTGATTATGATAGATATACTAACGAAAAAATTAAGAAAAGAAGATTTTCTACTTCTACTGATTTTAGCAATGAAGGTAATATTTAATCATTAATAATATTTTTTTAAATAAAAAGTATCATTTTTAAATAAATAAATTTTCACTTAATATAATGAATTGAGTTATTTAAAATTTTTTCTTTTCTTTTTATTTGTGTTCTTTTAATATAAATTGAATCCACCCTTAAATCTTTTTAAATATGATATTTTTATTAAATAACAATATGAAATCAAATTTTTAACCTTTCTAATAAATACGCATTGTTTATTTTTTTTTTAAAGACATTTTTTTTATGAGATTTAACATTATTATTTTTTATATTTAAATATATAACTAATATTTCTAATAATATTATATAATATAATAACCATTCTTAAAATAGTTTTTTAAGATAATGTTTGTGAAAGTAAAAATACTTTATTAAAATATTAATGATTATAATATTTCATTATATTTTGTTTTTTTACTTGATATGATTTTGAAGAATATTCTTCTGGATGTTTTTTTTTATAAAAAACATCAAATCCTTCTTTTTCATCTTCAAAATTATAATGAAATTTAAACATATGATTTAATTTTTCTCTTTGTTCATCATCTAAAATTTTATTTTTTAATAACTTAACTTCAAACTTAGTTTTAAAATATTCAACAATATCGAATAAAAAATCAATTTTCTTAAAATTAGCATTAATTTTTTGAATTTTTTCAATACAATTTTTGGAAAAAATAATTGGAAAACAATTTCTAGAATGCTTAACTCTAATAATTTGTTCTCCAAAATTATTAGTTCCAATTAAATTATTTAAAGCAGAAATAATACTAATATTAGATTCTTGCTTTGTAGGTTCTTTAATTTGAAAAGAAGATTTACAAAAAGAAGTAAAAGTAGGAACATTAATTTGATTATTAGAATTATTTAAATTATTAATCAAAATATTATTATTAATATTATCATTATTATTTAGATTAAGAAACTTTTTTTCTTTTTTAACTTTAAATTTTGGAGTAGAATGATTTACTTTTTTTTTCAAAAAACAAATATTACTCGTATCACTTTTATTGAAATTTAAATGATGATTACTTTTAACAGAAGAAACATGAAATTTCTGAGATAAATTAAAAGAATTTTCAATTTTTTGTTGAAGAATACTTTTTCTTGTTTTATCAAATTGAAAGAATTGAACAAGGAAATTTCTATATAAAATTAATCTAAAAAAAGAAACAAACAAATCAAACAATAAAGTAACAATTTTAACAATTCCACCGGCATTCGCAGCAGCTTCTTGAATTTTAATATAGGATCTTTCATAAACTTCTCTTTTATAGCTTTGTCTTAATCCAATTAATGCAAAAGCATCATTTTCTCTATAATCAATATTATTTTCTGCTTTATCAAAAGCTATGAATAAATTTTTATGTGTTGATTTAAAAAAATATCCTGTATCAGTATATACTTCTAATTGTTTAAAATAAATCCAATAATCTACATATTGCTTATATGAAAATGTTGTAAATAAATTTTTACCATATGTTTGAGATGGAATTGAGAAATTATTTGGTATTATATTTTTATCTGACATGAACATTCCTATATATCCTCCACTTAAAATTGATTGAATTTTTTCTATTGATTCACATGTATTATTATTTTCTGTTGTGTTTTTACATATTGAAAATTTAAAATATAAATATTTAAAAATTTCTGATTGATATTCTCCTTCTATTTCAAATGATGAATTTTTTAAACAATATAAATTATTTAAATCTAATTTATTAAAATATTCTGGTATTATTTCAAATCTATTTTCATTACATTTTATTACATCTAAATCTTTTATTTTTTCTGTTTTTTTACTATTTGAATATGTATAAATTCCTGCTTTAATATTATATATTTTTTCATTTATGAAATTTGTATAATTTTGATATTGTAAACTTAATGTTAAAGCAAAATCTTTGCCTGTTATTATTTTTTTTGATGGTGCAGCATCATTATATATTGTTGTTAATAATTTTGGTTTTGAATGATTTAATACATCTTTTATATATATTATAAAAAATAATGATATTATTGATGAACTTAATATTGTCATAAATGAACCAAAGTATGTTTTAAATTTTTTTTCCCCGTTTATAGTAAAACGAGGATGTGTTCCAAATAAATCTATTTGAAGAAAAAAATAAAATAATTTTTCTTTCATATATTTGCTTTTTATTATTTAATTTCAATATTAGTAATTAAAAAAAAAAGTATTTATCGAATAAAAATGTTTTTATTTATAACTCAATTAGCCTTTAAAATAAAAATATTAAATTATTAAAATAAAACCTAAAATAGAAAAAATGAGTTAAAAAAATAAGAAAACCAATTAATGTAAAAGTAACAATAATTTAAGAAGAAAAAAAATAAACATTCTTAACAACAATATGAAATTAAAAGATAGATAAACAAACTTTTACTTTAATTCATTATTAAAATTTAGGAGATGTTTTTGTTTAAAGAAAATAATTTGAATTTTTATAATGAATAATTAATTAACATTCAGACAAAAAAAATTTTATGATAATATTAAAAGTACTCAAAGAGAAGAATGACATGAATATTTTTATATAATTAAAAGAATTTCTGAGTGAAAAAAAGAAAATAAAAGATTGAAAATTCATGAAAATAAGAAAAAAAAATTATTTAAATATTATTATTATTTTTATATTCTATTTAAAATTTATTTTCTTTTTGATTTTGTAAATTGAATAATATTAAAATTTATTAATTAAATCTTAAAACATAACAAATTTTAAAATAGAATAAAAAATGAAATTATTGATTAATAACTTTCTAAATTATCCTTAATTATTTTTTTAAATTTTAATTAATTATTTAAATTTAAATTTTTATAAAATACTTTATAAAATGGACCCATCATATAAATCTTTTCAGAATTGGAAAAAGAGTAGAACAGGATTAAATTATTTAAAAGCTCAAGATGAAAAAGAAATAAACAAATTAAAGGATTCCCAAGTTAATAAAAATAATATAAATTCAAATAATAAAAGAGCAAAAAGTGAAAATGCAAATTATAAAAATAATAAATTTAATTCAAAAAAAGAAATTTCAAAACCAGAAATAAAAAATACAATATCATTTCAATTAATAAGTAATGAATATATAGATGCATCATTGAATTTTTTAATTCCTCCTCAAATAATAAATATATTTAAAGAATTTCAAGCAAGATATAATAAAGAATCATATTCTTGGATAATACCATTTAGATATTATTCTCGTTTATATAATGCATTATTAAGTTTAAATGGGATAAATATTATATTAAATCCAATAACAATATTACCAATAGATTTTATTTCTCAACCTGAAAGATTAGAAATATTAAAATTTCAAACATTAACAAATTTAAATATAAATATAAGTGAAGACAAAAAAAATAAGAAAAAAAAGAAGAGTAGTAATTATCAAAAAATAACATATATAATAGATTATAAAAATGATCCTTTATATTCAATAGATAAATTACCTCCAAATATGTTAAAAACATTATATGAATTTCAAAAAGAAGGAATAAATTTTGGTATAAAAAAAAATGGAAGAGTATTAATAGCTGATGAAATGGGAGTTGGAAAAACAATTCAAGCAATTGGAATAAGTGCGATTTATCAAGAAAATTGGCCTGTTTTAGTTTTATGTCCTTCATCTTTAAAATTAGTTTGGAGAGATGAAATAAAAAATTGGTTAAGTGAAATTAATATTAAAGATAATGATAT
>JAEEGI010013100.1_pt1 | contig 17614 bp, 13 predicted proteins | sample 8958751 | NCBI WGS metagenome assembly JAEEGI01 (sample SAMN16246545, study PRJNA631951) | gut metagenome | biome: gut microbiome; feature: rumen; material: KS-attached | host: Bos | place: Iran: Karaj | collected 2018-10 | reverse complement strand
TTGAGAGCCTGCGGGTCCTCGGGGGTGCCCACGGTGACGCCCAGGGCGGTATAGATGTCGCGGATGGCCTCGCTCTCGAAAGCGCGGTGGCGCATCACCTTCTCCACGTTCAATATCTTACCGCGCAGCGGCAGGATGGCCTGGAAACGGCGGTCGCGGCCCTGCTTGGCGCTGCCGCCTGCCGAGTCGCCCTCGACGAAGAATATCTCGCACTCCGCGGGGTCGTTGCTCTGGCAGTCGGCCAGCTTGCCGGGCATGCCGGCGCCGCTGAAGGCAGTGCTGCGCTGCACCATCTCGCGGGCCTTGCGGGCGGCCTGACGGGCGCGGGCGGCGAGAATCACTTTGTCCACAATGGTGTGGGCTTCGGTAGGGTGCTCCTCCAGATAGTTCTCCAGCATCTCGCTGACGGCCTCGTCGACGGCACCGCGCACCTCGGCATTTCCGAGCTTGGTCTTCGTCTGGCCCTCGAACTGCGGCTCGGCCACCTTCACCGAGATGATGGCCGTGAGTCCCTCACGGAAGTCATCGCCCGTAATCTCCACCTTGGCCTTCTGCAGGAGGCCGGAGCGGTCGGCGTAGTTCTTCAGTGTGCGCGTCAATCCGCTGCGGAAGCCGGCCAGATGCGTACCGCCCTCGTGGGTGTTGATGTTGTTCACATAGCTGTGCAGGTTCTCGCTGTAGCCAGTATTGTACTGCATGGCAATCTCGATGGGGATGCCCTTGCGTTCGCCTTCGATATAGATGGCCTCGGGCATCAGCTTCTCGCGGTTCTCGTCGAGGTAGGCGATGAAGTCGCGCAGGCCTTTCTCGCTGAAGAAGTGGTCCTGACGGGCGGGTTTGTCGAGTGTGGCGGCGTCCTGGATGGTTGCCTCTTCGGGCAGGCGCCAGTCGGTGATGGTGATGTCGATGCCTTTGTTGAGGTAGGCCAGCTCACGCATGCGCTCCAGCAGGGTGTCGTATTTGTACTCGGTGACGGTGAATATGGAACCGTCGGGGTGGAAGGTGATCTTGGTGCCACGCTTGTCGGTGGTGCCCACCTCCTTCACGGCATACAGCGGTTTGCCTTTGGAGTATTCCTGCTGGTAGACCTTGCCGTCGCGGTAGACGTTGACAATCATGTGGTCGCTCAATGCGTTGACGCACGAGACACCCACGCCGTGCAGACCGCCGGAAACCTTGTAGGAGTTTTTGTTGAATTTGCCGCCGGCATGGAGCACGGTCATGACGACCTCGAGCGCCGAGCGGTGTTCTTTCTCGTGCATGTCAACCGGGATGCCGCGGCCGTTGTCCTCGACGGTGATGCTGTTGTCGGGGTTGATCTGCACGTCAATCTTGGTGCAGAAGCCAGCCAACGCCTCGTCGATGGAGTTGTCGACCACCTCGTACACAAGGTGGTGCAGGCCTCGTTCGTTGACGTCGCCGATATACATGGCCGGACGCACACGCACCGCCTCCAAGCCTTCCAGTACGGTTATATTACTCGCACTATAGTCAACATTCTGTTTTTCTTCCATATAGATAGTCTTGTTTTTCTTCGTTTAAAGTGCAAAAATACGAAAAAAAACCGATATGGAAGAGGCATTTTATATGTATTATCAACAATTATTTAACACCCTGTTGCTCACCAGAGCGTCAATTGCATCGGATCCTCCGTCGCCGGTGGTTCGTCGGTGCTCTTGGCGACCTCGGGCGAGGTGCTGGCAGTAGCGACAGGCATCTCGGCGGCAGGGGCGGGGACGGGTTCGGCCGGTCGGGCAATCTCCACCGTCGGCACCGCCTCGCAACTGCACTCGGGTGCGGCATAACTGGTTGTGGAACAACGGCCTTTGCCGTCCTGCGCAAAACCGTAGACGTGAAGTTCCTGCCCTTGGAACCGGGTGGGCAACGCGATGGCTACGCGACCTGTGGAGCGGAACACCGGTTCCGCCGGCACCCCTTGCTTGAGCGTCGGGCAGTAGACAAAGATGTGTACCAGATCGGTATTGCTGCACCGCATCCGCTGCGGATTCTTCGCGAAGCTGACCGTCAGCGAGTTGTGCTCGTCGATAACGGGGGTGCTGAGGGCGATGGGCGCCGTCGGCCCCATGCTGAGCGCCAGCGAGGCATAATCCACCTCCAGCGTGTCGCCGGTAATGCCGAAGCAGGGCTGGTTGATGCTGACGAAAAGATTGTAGGAGGTCATGCCGTATTCGCGGGCCGTGTCGGTGAGCCCCGTGGTGACGGCCCACCGCATGGCTGCTGCCAGCTGCACCTCCTGCTTGAACATCGAGCGGTGTTCCATCTGCTTGTCGGTGCGAGGGTTATGCATCATCCTGGGAAGTCCGCGCATACACCATTTGCCATTCCAGCGGTAACCTACCACCGGTCCTACTTTTCCCTGAAAGCCATCAAGGCCTCCCATACCTATCTTTGCCATATTTGATAACTATTTGAAATATATTTACTATTTGTAATAACGTTATATACGACTTATTATTGTTTACTAGAATAATTTTTTATTAGGGGTATAGTAATTGTATAGTAAGAGAAGAGTAAGAGTTAGTGGTGCAGATACCTTTGTTTGAGAGGGATAGAAAGTGGGCGAGAGGGGGACTTTTTTTAGAATTAACAAGCCAACAATAGTAATTCTTTCTCCGTTAGGAGATTTCTTTTAATCGTCAAATATAATGCGTTTGCCCTGCTATTTTTCTTTTTCATTTTTTATTATTGAATTTCTTTTGTATCTTTGCAGGGTGATTTATGAAGCGATTATTGCTTATAGTGTTGATTACTATGAGCTTCTGTGCTGTTAGGGCGCAGGAGTTCCGTTGTAGCGTGCAGGTAAACTACCAGAAACTGCTCACCACGACGCAGGCGTACGAGTCGGCGAATGACAAAAAAGTGTTCGACGCTATGAAGCAGGCCATCGAGGACTTTGTCAACGGACGCCGCTGGACAAATATTGATTTTGAGCAACAGGAACAGCTGGATTGTGGTATTTCGCTGATTCTGAGCACGCGCTCCTCGGCTACCGACTTCGCGGGCCAGCTGCAGATTCAGCTGCGCCGGCCGGTCTACAACTCGACCTATACGTCGGGCCTGTTCAACTACATGGAGAGTGGCAATTTCAATTTCACATTCAACGAGAGCCAGCCACTCGATTTCGATTTGGGCAATTTCTATAGCAACCTCAGTTCGACGCTGGGCTATTACTGCTATCTGCTGTTGGGTATCTATTTCGACAGCTATGCTCCCGGCGGTGGCGAGCCGTTCTACCAGCTGGCCCAGCAGGTGCAGCAGGCTGCCGAAAGTAGCGGATATGTGGGTTGGAAGAGCAGTGAGGGTGCCAAGAGCCGCTACTGGTTTATGGAGAACCACACCAACTCGGCCTATGCCTCGTTGCATCAGGCCTATTACGACTACCACCGCATGGGCCTCGACATGATGACCAAGGACCAGACGAAGGCCCGTCAGGCCATCATCACTGCATTGAGAGACCTGCAGACTGTGCATAAAAAACGGCCCAACCTGCTGTCGGTGACTCAGTTTGTCGACGTCAAGATACAGGAACTGAACTCCATCTTCACCCCCGCGCCGCAGGAGGAGAAGCAGCAGGTGTACGACCTGGTGAAGGAGATAAGCCCTATCAATGCGGTGAAGATAAAGGAATTTGACATGAAGAAGTAATCGATGGGAGTTTCCTTCATTCTCGGAAAAAGAATAATTAATGCATCAATATAATATATTATGACACAAATACCTATACAAAAAGAAACGATAGACCGCATTGCCGCGGCCAACAAAATCAAGAATCCCGGCAAGGCCAGCATCCGCGAGATGCGCAAGATGATCCAGGATGTGGAGAAGGAGACCGGCGTCCGCTTCGTGAAGATGGAGATGGGCATCCCCGGCCTGCCTGCCCCGCAGGTGGGTGTGAACGCCCAGATCGAGGCCCTGAAGAGCGGCGTGGCCAGCATCTATCCCGAGATCTACGGTACGGCCGACTTCAAGAAGGAGGCTGCCCGCTTCGTGAAGAATTTCCTCGATATCGACGTGACACCCGACTGCTGCGTGCCCACGGTGGGTTCGATGCAGGCCGGCTTCGCCTCGTTCCTCACCCTGACGCGCTACGATGCCAAGAAGACCAAGGTGCTCTTCATCGACCCCGGTTTCCCTGTGCAGAAGCAGCAGTGCCGCGTGCTGGGCATCCCCATGAAGGCCTTCGATGTCTATGAGTATCGTGGCGACAAGCTGCGCGACAAACTCGAGGAGGAGCTGAAGGACGGCGACGTGGCCTGCATGATTTTCAGCAGCCCCAACAACCCCGCCTGGTTCTGCTTCACCGAGCACGAGTTGCAGATCATCGGCGAGATGGCCAACAAGTACGGTGTGGTGGTGATGGAGGACTCGGCCTACTTCCTGATGGATTTCCGCAAGGACTACAGCGTCCCCGGCAAGGCTCCCTTCCAGCCCACCGTGGCCAAGTATACCGACCTGTACGTCATCATGATTTCCGGCTCCAAGAGCTTCAGCTATGCCGGTGAGCGTATCGCCATGATGGTCGTAAGTCCTAAGTTGTTCAACATGGAGTGCCCCGACCTGGCCCGCTTCTACAGCCAGACCCAGCTCGGCCGCGCCCTCATTTTCGGCACGCTCTACTGCCTCAGCAGCGGCACCGCCCACAGCGTGCAATACGCTATGGCTGCCATGCTCAAGGGCGCCAACGACGGTACCTTCAACTTCGTGAAGGATATCAGGGAGTATGGCGAGAAGGCTGGTATCATGAAGAAACTCTTCACCGACAACGGCTTCTATATTGTGTATGACAAGGATATGGGCGAGGATATCGGTGACGGCTTCTACTTCACCTTCTGCTATCCCGGCTACGAGGGTGTCGACCTGCTGAACGAACTCATCCGCTACGGCATCAGCGCCATCGCCCTCGACATCACAGGCTCGCACAAGCAGGGCATCCGTGCCTGCGTGGCCCTCGTGCAGCGCGACCAGTTCCCCGACCTCAAGGCCCGCCTCGAGGCTTTCCACAAGGACCATCCTGTGAAGTAAAATCAGAGATTGATAATAAAAAAGGCTGGCACGATGAAGTGCCAGCCTTTTTTTTTATTTGTTAATTATTGATTACTTCTTCAGGTTTTTGTATTCCTCGTTGAGGCCTTCGACAATCTCGTCGGTGATGTCCATCCCGTTGTTGATGTAAAGGGTGGCCTGCTTGGTGAGGATGATGTCGAACTGCTGGTTGGCGGCGTTGTATTCGCGCACGAAGGCGTAGATGGCGTTCATAACCTTGGAGGTCTCGGTGGCCTGTTTCTCGGCGACCTTGGCCATAAGCTCCTGCTCGAGGGTCTGCATCTTCTCGGCGCGTTGCTTCAGTTCGGCCTCTTTGGCCTGCTGCTGGGTGAGGGTCATGGTGGAACCGTTCTGCAGGTAGTTGTTGTAGTCTTTCTGGAAGGCTTCGACCTGCTGCTGTCCGTAGTGACGTTGCTGCTCGGTGTAGTCCTTCAGCTGCTGCTCGAGGTCGATGGCGTATTGGTATTTGGCCAGCAGCGTGTCGGTGTCGATATAAGCTACTTTAAGGCCACCTTCGGTCACCATGGGGGCGGTAGCGTCGGGGTTCTGTTTGCTATTGCTGTTGTTGCATGCCACCATTGTGGAAATGAGGATGATGGCGAGGATGAGAATGGTGTTTTTCTTCATGTTCTTTATGTCTTTTTTCATTTTTCAACTTCTCCAATGGTGTCGATGGCGCGTTGTACGCGGCGGATGGTCTCCTCTTTGCCGAGCATCATGACGAGCGTCAGCATGTCGGGGCCAACGGTTTTGCCGACTACGGCGAGGCGCAGCGAGTTCATCACCGAACCCATGTTGAGCTCGTTGCCCTTGATATAGTCTTCGAGGAGGGCTTGGTGGATGGCGTCGTATTCGAAGGGGACGGAGTTGAGTATCTCGATGACCTTGGCCATGTGGACGGTCATGCCGGCTTTCCAGCGTTTCTTGATGGCAGCGGGGTCGTATTCGGTCGGGGCGACGAAGAAGTAGTTGCAGGTGTCCCACAGCTCGCTGGGGAAGGTGATGCGCTCTTTCATCAGGGCGGCGACCTTGACATAGTATTCGCGTGTAAAGCTACCTGCTACCTGCTGCCCGCTAACCGCTTTTTCCAACATGTCAGCAACTTGCTCGTCGGAGAGCTGCTGGAAGTATTCGTGCTGGAACCAGCGGGCTTTCTCGACGTTGAATTTGGCGCCGCTCTTGCTGATGTGCTCGACGTTGAAGAGCTTGATGAGCTCATCCATGCTCATTATTTCTTGCTCGGTGCCCGGGTTCCAACCCAGCAGGGCCAGCATGTTGACCACCGCCTGCGGCAGGTAGCCTTGCTCGCGGTAGCCGCTGCTCTTCTCGCCGCTCTTGGGGTCGTGCCAGTCGAGCGGGAAGACGGGGAAGCCGAGGCGGTCGCCGTCGCGCTTGCTGAGTTTGCCGTTGCCCTCGGGTTTGAGCAGCAGGGGCAGGTGGGCGAATTGCGGCATGGTGGCCTCCCAGCCAAAGGCTCGGTAGAGCATCACGTGGAGTGGGGCAGACGGCAGCCATTCTTCACCACGGATGACGTGGGTGATCTCCATCAGGTGGTCGTCGACGATGTTGGCCAGGTGGTAGGTGGGCATGCCGTCGCTCTTGAAGAGCACCTTGTCGTCCAGCAGGCGGCTGTTCATGGTGACGTCGCCACGGATGAGGTCGTGCACGGTGATGTCAAGGTTCTCGGGGAACTTGATGCGCACCACGTCGGGCTCGCCGCTGTCGATGCGACGCTTCACTTCGTCGGCGCCGAGGGTGAGGCTGTTCTCCATCCCCGTGCGGGTGGTGCAGTCGTATTGGAAGGTCTTCTTCTGTGCCTCATATTCTTTGCGCTTGGCCTCGAGGGCTTCGGGCCGGTCGAAGGCGTAGTAGGCCCAGCCGTCGGCCAGCAACTGCTCGGCATATTGGCGGTAGAGCGCCTTGCGGTCGCTCTGACGGTAGGGGCCGAAGGGGCCTCCGATATGGACACCCTCGTCGAACTGGATGCCCAGCCAATCGAGAGCCTCGATGATGTATTGTTCGGCACCCGGCACAAAACGGGTTTGGTCGGTGTCTTCTATGCGCAGAATCATCTTGCCGCCTTGCTGACGGGCGAAGAGATAGTTGTAGAGGGCGGTGCGCACACCGCCGATGTGAAGTGGCCCCGTGGGGGAGGGGGCGAAGCGTACTCTTACCATGTAAGGTCTAAGGTTTTGTGTTATGTGATTATTTCATGAAGGTTCCCAGCTTGTAGGCTACGGAGAGCATCACGGCGTTGTTGTTTCCGTTGGGAATCTTGGGGAGGTTGTTGAAGTTGGTGATGATGCCAGCCTGGGCGTCATTGATAATACGTAGCACGTCGACATCCTCGGAGACGGCGATGAAGCCATGGTCGACAAAGATGGAGAATGTGTAGTTGCCATGCTCGTAGCTGAGGCCGAAGATGGCGCTGACATCCAGACGGCTGATGTGGTTGAACAGGGCTCGGTCGTCGGCCGTGCCGCTGAAGTTGACGTCGTAGTTGGCGGCACGTGAGGTGTAGCCGGGGGTAATCATGCGGTCGGCATAGCGGCCGATGAGGCCGTAGCTGACGGCAGGTCCGAGGTAAAGCCCCACAATGTGGCCCGGCTCACGGATGGGCAGCTCCATGTGGATGCCGGCCAAGATAGGCAGCTGTACATAGTAGGCGTGGTGATAACCTTCACGGAACGACAATGTGTTGTCGTGCTCATACACCTCTTGGAACCTGTTTCCGCGACGCACCAGGTTGAGGCCTGTCTGCAGATAGAATATCTCTGACAGCGCCGTGGGACTGTGTTTGAAAGTGTAGTTGATGTAGCCTCCCACGTTGGCTCCCAGAATGGGTGATTTGGTACCCAGGTCGTCGGCGAGGGTGGCGGTGCCAAGGGCGACCTTCACACCGTAGTCGTCGAATTGTGCGTGGGCACCCATGATGCCCATCAAGCCCATTAAGCCTAGTAAAAATATCTTTTTCATTGTCTTATAATTTTCTAAGGATAAAATCGGTCATCAGTTGGTAGAGGTTGAGGCGGGTGTTGCCTGTGGCGTCGTAGATGCTGTGGTTCTTGTTGGGATAGATGCGGAACTCGAACTGCTTGCCGGCATTCTCGAGCTTCTCCACCATCTCGGCGCTGTTCTGGAAGTGCACGTTGTCGTCGCCCGTGCCGTGGATGAGCAGGTAGTTGCCCTGCAGGCGGTCGGCAAAGTTGAGTGGCGAGTTGTCGTCGTAGCCCTTGGCGTTGTCCTTGGGCAGGCCGAGGAAACGCTCGGTGTAGATGTTGTCGTAGTAGCGCCAGTTCATGACGGGGGCCACCGCGATGGCCATCTTGAAGACATCGTTGCCCTTCAGGAGCGAGAGGGTGCTCAGGTAGCCGCCGAAGCTCCAGCCCCAGATGCCGATGCGGTCTTTGTCGACCCAGCTCTGCTGGCCCAGCCAGCGGGCAGCCTCGATGGCGTCCTCGCACTCCATGCGGCCCAAGTCGCCGTAGGTCTGCTTCTTGAACTGAGCGCCGCGTCCGCCGGTACCGCGACCGTCGAAGCAGAAGACCACATAGCCTTTCTCGGCCAGCATGTGGTACCAGTAGTAGTCGCTGTAGCCGTAGCTGTCGGTCACCTGCTGGTTGCCGGGACCGCCGTAGACGTATATCAGCACGGGATAGCGCTTGTTCTTGTCGAAGTTCTTGGGCTTTATGGTGTAGTAGTTGATCTCGATGCCGATGGAGGTGGTGAAGGAATTGAACGTCTTCCTGTAGGTCTCATACTCTGCCTTCATCTTTCTGCTCAACTCCTGATTGTCTTCCAATACCTTTATCAACTTGCCCTTGGCATCGTGCAGCGTGTAGAGGGGTGCATCGTTTGCTGTGCTGAAGGTACGGATATAGTATTTGCAGCCGTTGCTGAAGGTGGCGTTGTAGGTACCCAGCACGTACCGGTCTTCGGTGTTCTTGACATTGCGGGTCACGTCGTTGAGGCACTGCTTCTTCTTGCCGTCGAAGCCGATGACGAAGAGGCTCTTCTGGGTGGGATGGTGCTCGCGGCTGGTATAGTAGAGGCGCTGGTTCTTCACGTCGATACCGAGAACGTCGCAAACCTCATAATTGCCGCTGGTTACTTGACGGACGAGGTTTCCCTTCATGTCGTAGAGGTAGATGTGGCGGTAACCATCCTTCTCGCTGGTGATGAGCATTTGCTCTTGTGCTTTCTTTCCTTTTCCCACGGTGATGAACTGCCATGTGTCGGGCACCTCAACGTAAGTGTCGCATTGTTCGGTGTAGAGGCAGGCACCGTAATTGGTGGAAATCTGCATATGGTTTTGAAGGCGATTCAAGCACATAAATGCCAAGCTTCCCCAGGGAGTCCACTGGAAACGCGGAATATATTCCCAACCGATTATTTTGTCCGTATATGCGCACCGTGTTTTTTCGTCGTCATCGAGGTAATAAATCCAGAGTTCCACCTTGCTGTTGTCCTCGCCGGCCTTGGGGTACTTGTAGCGGTAGTCCTCGGGATAGAGGGCGCCCCACATCTGCATGTTATACTCCTTCACCTTGCTCTCGTCGAAGCGCATGTAGGCTATCTTCTTCGAGTCGGGGCTCCACTGGAAGCCTTGGGTGATGGCGAACTCCTCCTCGTACACCCAGTCGGTGGTGCCGTTGATCACCTCGTTCACTTTGCCGTCGGTGGTGATGGCGTGCTCCTCCAGCGTGGCTAAGTCCATCCAGTAGAGGTTGTTGTCGCGCACGAAAGCCACCTTCGTGCCGTCGGGACTCAGGGTGGTCAAGCGCTGCTTGCCGTTGTTGCTTATCTTGGTGAAGGTCTTTGCCTGAACATCATAGATGTAGTAGTCGCTCACACCGCTGTGACGGTAGATGGGCTCGAAGCCGCTGCTGAGCAGTATCTTCTGCTCGTCGGCACTCATCTCGTAGCTCTCGAAAGAGGGGAGGGGCTTGACTTTCTTCTGCTGGTCGGGACCGCCGAAGAGGCAGATGTCCTCCACCTTCTCACCGGTCAGGTAGCTATACTTGGTGATGCCTATGCGGGTCATCGAGAGGTAGTGCTCGCCGTCGGCCATCGAACGGATGCCGCCGATGCCGCGGGCAGAGAAGGTTCGCTTGGTCCATATGTCCTCCAGCGTGATATTGTGATTCTGAGCTGTGACGGCGCCACCGGCTGCCATTGCTGCAAATGCCACAACCATAAAGAGTTTCTTCATTCTATGATAGTAATTTAGGTATCTATAATAAAATGCAAATATACATCTTTTTTTTATTCCGTAAAAACAAAAGTGATACAATCTGCACAATGGCTTATGCTTCAATGTTTTTTTTTGCTCGGTTTGTCGCCATAGCGACGGCGCCGTAAGGCTCCCGTCGGTTTCATCTTTTCTCAACATTTCAAAGAACTCACCCACTATATCGCATTTTCACCCATCTGGGTCTGGAATAGGCTGTCACCGCCTCCGTGCTTGCTCCCTACCTTCTCCCTACATCCTCCCTATCTCTCCGTGTCTTTCATGGAGAAAGTAGCTTGTCGGTAGTGTCCCGCCCTCGTGCCTAAGCCGCCCATCCCCTGCGTCCCCGTCCGAATCACGATGCAAAAGTACAATCTTTGTGTGAATGCCGAGGGTAGGGAGGAGGGTCCCCTCAAAAGATGGAAAAGTGGCTGTTGTGGCTCATTTTCATTTTAGCCTCATAGAGCGACGTTCTCCGTTATAGGGGTATCCAGATATGGTCATAGGGGAAATAATCGCGCAGCGTGGATTTTTGGGAATTCACATTTGTATACTCTTCAAGGTGCATAGTGTATGATTACGGATGTAAAGTTACATATATTCTGTAACATTACAAATGTATTTGCACATTAAGCCGTAAATAATGTTAATCAATTCATAGATTGAATATAATATTGTATTATAAAATTATAATTCAGTATGATACGTGTGTTAATTAAAGTAATAAATGTATTATTATGGAGAACATGTATGATGACATGCTTACGATGTGTGTATTTGTATTTATAATTGATATATAAACAAATACAATCATTAATTAAATCAATTGTATATCATTGGATGCTGTGTACATGTGTAAAATTGTTAAAATTATTTTGCTGTGTAAAATATAATGTGTATTTTTGTAAATCGAAAGAGCTGTGTATTACAAATGTAAGATTATGATAAACAGGATAAATTTGATTTTACGCGCGAAAAATATCACCGCGCGACAGTTTGCGGAAGAGATAGGCATCCAGCCCTCCGGTATGTCGCATATTATGGGTGGTCGTAACAACCCCAGTTTAGAGTTTGTCAGCAAGGTGTTGCGCCGCTATCCGGAGATTGACGCCAATTGGTTGCTTCTAGGCAAGGGGGAGATGTATTCATCGGCGACACCCGCCGCTATGGATGCAGGCCTTCCTGTAAGGGAGCCGGTCGACGTGCCGCAACAGGAACCGTCGCTTTTTGATGACGAACCTACAGGGCAAATGAAGGTAGAGGAGCCGATACAGGATGATTTGTGTCAGCAAGATACTAAGGTTGAAGAAGAGCGTCGCTATGTACCTAGTTACATCGCATCGGCTCCTGAGTCACCAGCCGGTTGTGCACGTCGTGTTGAACGTATTCTCCTTATTTACAGCGATAATACATTCAAAGAGTTGCTTCCGCAAGACTGATTGCCTTTGGGAAGGTGTAATTTGTGTTTGTAAGCTGGCGATTATACTAGGAAACGGCTCTAGGCCGAGGATGGTAGTCTGCTTTCAGTAGATTGAAAGATAGTGTTTTGCATTTTATTTGCAAAATAATTTGGCTATATCGGAAAAAAGTAGTACTTTTGCACCCGTTTTCAAGAAGAGATTTTCTCAAACGATGGCGGGATAGCTCAGCTGGTTAGAGCGCTGGATTCATAACCCGGAGGTCATCAGTTCAAGTCTGATTCCCGCTACAAGGAAGGATGTTCGCAAGGGCATCCCTCTTTTTTTATGTATACACAATCGGCGCGGTGTTTCAGATAGTCGCGCCAGCCGCTGCCTGTTTCGTGCGAGAAACTGCCACAACCGTCGGTTTTGGCTTGTTGTCGATTTGAATAACGGCGTTGCATCTGTTCCGGTGAGCGGTATTGGTAGTGGTCGACGGGGATGCGCTGCTTTGTCACCAATCCCCAGGGATGTGGGTAGCGCCAGCGGCTGAACCAAACCAGGAAAGGCGAGTGGCGCATGAAGCGGCGTTCGGCTCTTTTGTCAGGCAAGCTGTAGCGGATGTTTTGTCGGTCGTGTCCGAAGTCGTTGGTAATCAACCCTTCCTCTATGTCTTCGTGGGTGATGACATAGTCGGTGCTTAGTTTCTTCACCGTGCGGCACCACCAAGGGACATGACGGAGGAATGAGCGCACGTCGCCCGGGAAGAACTCGTCGGCATCGAGACGCACGCACCACCAGTCGCCCAGTCGCATCTCATGTCGGAAAGCATGGAATGCTCTGGCCCGCAGTCCGATATGGAAGGGACCTTCATAGCGCAGGAAAGGTATTATCTTGGGATTTCCGGTGGCCATCTGCTGGATGAGTTCCCATGTGCCGTCGCTGCTGCCGTTGTCGATGACGACGACCTTGTCGCTCCAGCGGCAGGCGTCGTTGAGTGAGAATCCGACAACATCGGCTTCGTCCTTGACAACCAGAAGGCTATACACTTTCATATACGGTCGCGTTTTTTGGTGATTTTCTGCCAATAGTAGCGCAGCGGATGGGTGTATTTCAGTTGCTTCCAAGGACGTGAGGAGTGGGGGCGGTGTATGACTGGGTTGTTGAGCATCAGAAGGTTGTGTAACCCGAGTTGTATTGACTGGTGTGAGATGGTGACATCGTACCAGGCCTTTGTGGGATCCAACAGGTGGAAGTCGTAAGCCTGCAGAAGCCGATTAGTAAGCAGAGTGCAGCAGAAACTGAAGCGTTTGCGGGTATTGACTACATCGCCGTGCAGTCGGCGGGCGTATTGGTAAGGGAAGTTGACGACCCCCTCGTTGTCGACGGTGACGGCGGCCACCATGCCCACTTCGTCGTTCACCATGTCGCTGAGTCGCGTAATGGTGTCGGGCTTCACCAGCACGTCGCTTTCGACGATGACCAGATGGGCTCCATTGGCCAGCGCCCGTTGTTGTGCATCCTGCAGTGTGAGACGGTAATTGGGTGACGGATGGTCGGTCCGGTCGGCCCAATTGATGAGTCGGAAGCCTTGTTCCTGAGCCAGTTGTTGTAGCAATGTGGTGTTCTCGGGGCTGCTGAAATCATTGTATACGGTGAAGTCGATGTCGGGTGTCTGCAACAAAGCCATGATGGCCTCGCGGGTGGTATCGGGCGAGTCCTTGACAGGCATGATGATATGAAGAGGAGCCATGATGACGATTTAAAAGATATGACCTAAGTTGATAAAGAAATAGGGTTTGCGGGTATGGCTGGAGTATCCGATACGTGCATCGACGGGACCGATAATGGAGCTGAGGCTGTAGCCGGCCTGGACTCCTAAGTTGAGTCCGTCGGTGCTCAGCTGAGCCAGGTCGTCGGTCTGATAGGCGCCGGCGACGCGCAACAGCAGGTAATGGTTTTTGAATAGATGGCACTGCATCTGCATCTGTATTGCGGCGAAGTGTCGCTGGCAAGTCTCGGCGTTTCCGATGCCGGCGAAGGGCAGCTGTTGTTCGACGGTATGTCCGAACCACTCGCCACCCACGATATTGTAGAATGCCAATGGACTGTCGCCACCCAGAAGCAACCGGCCGTAGAGCATGGGCTGGAGGGTCCAGTGGTCGCTTAATGGCAGGTTGATACGCCAGTGAGCCATGATGTCGCTGAGACCGATTTCGTTGTCGAATCCGTAGAAGTTGGTCGTGTGATAGGAATAGGCTGCATGGAAGCGGTTGCCTCGTGTGGGGAAGTACCAGTCGTTCTCCGTATTCAGGTCGGCCTTGGCAAAGTAGGAGATGTATGCGTCGTTGTCGACCGACGGCAGGTTGCCGGTGGCCGAAAGCAGTTGGCCATAGTAGTTGTAGTAATCCCAGCGCAACCCGGCACGTATGTCGTAGCGGTGCAGCCGGAAGTCGATGGGCGTGAGGTTGACTGTGTGTTGGCGGTAGCGTACGTTGTAGGTGCGGGTGCCGGCGGTGTAAAGGTCGAGGTCGTTGTTGCGGAAGGTATAGGAAAGGGTGGGGTTGAATCTCGACTGATGGGTGAGCATTGTGGCTTCAGCGCTGGCCATGAGTCGTTTGCCGAGACGGAGGGTGCCGCCGAGTCCTATGGGGAGGTGCTTGTGCAGCGGCATCTTGACAGCCAGCTGGATGGCTCCCATCTCTTCGCTGTCGAAACGGAAGCCCGCCGAGGCAATGGGTGTACGTGTGACTGTGGTGGTGGGCATCGGTCTGTCGCCCATGTCCGGAATGCCGTGTTTGGCATCGGGAAGGGGATAGATTACGCTGTCGATGTGCTGCTGCTGTCGGAGTGCCAACAATCGGCTCCATAGTGAGCGGGTGGCCGCTTCGCCACGACACAGAAGGGTGTCGATGGAGGCGTTGGTGAAGCTGGCCGCGCTATAGCCGCTCACGTCGACATGGATGAATATGTCGCTTAGTTTGATATTGTCGGTGAACTTGTTGCGGCTGTTGATGCTGATGAGCTGTCCCATGACCGCCCCCACGTCGTTGATGTCTTCCGATTGGGTCATCAGGTCCTGCACACTGATACCGATGACGATATCGGCACCCATGTCGCGTGCCACGTCGGCAGGGTAGTTGTTGCGCAGACCACCGTCGAGAAGCACCATGTCGCCCATACGCACGGGGGTGAACACTCCGGGTATCGCCATCGAGGCCCTCATGGCCTGTATGAGGCGGCCGCTGTGGAAGACAACCTCTTTGTTGGTGACGATATCGGTGGCGATGCAGGCAAACTGGATCGGCAGGCTGTCGAAACTGATGCTGTCGAGGTAATCGCGACAGAGTTGGCGGAACAGCATGTTGAGGTTGCGTCCGCGGATGAGTCCGCCGCGTTGGGGTTGCTCGCCGCCCAGTCCGCGTATGACCACATAGGTGTTCTGCTCCTCCCGTTGGCGCAAGGTGAGGTATGCGGGGTCGGTACGGTCGCTGAGCAGGGCCGCCCAGTCCTGCGAGCGCACCAGCGAATCGAGGAAGTCGGTCGAGTAGCCAACACTGTAGAGGGCACCGATGAGAGCTCCCATACTGGTACCGCAGATGATGTCGATGGGTATTCCCGCCTCTTCGATGACCTTGAGGGCACCGATATGGGCCACACCTTTGGCTCCGCCGCCCGAGAGCACCACGGCCACCTTGGGGCGCCCTTTTTGTGAGTGTGCGGTTACGCGGCGCAGGCTGACAAAGGTTGGGGCATAGCTGAAGGTGTCGCTGCAGTAGCCGGGATGGGATACAACGACGCGCTGGTCGATGTCGTTCTTGTAATAGCGTACGGTGAATCGGCCTTGTGCGTCGGATTGGCCGCCGATGGCGTGAGTCACCGTCACATTGGGTAGTGGCTTGCCTGTGGTGGCGTCGACCACGCGTCCTTGGTGGTCGGAGAATTCGACGTTCTGTGATATGGCAGGCAAGAAGAGTGTCGCTGCAAGTAGTGTCAGTAGTGTTTTTTTCATTCTCGTCTCTTCCGTTTGGTTTTCTCAAATAGTTTCCATAGGTATTCCGCCAGGCGGATGTTGTCGGAGCAGGTGTGGTGCGAGCGGTATGAGTCGCCGTGGCGGTATTCGAAGAAGTACCAGTTGCCGTCGATTCCCCTTCGTGGGTCGTCCCACGGCAGGGAGTCGATGGTGTCGGCCAGATGTAGCACCCGCTGCCACTGCTTCTGGGTAATCTTTACTCTGTCTCGTTCTTCAACCTTGGTGCCCCATGTGTGGCTAATTGGATCGTATTTGCCAACAATATAGTAGCGTATCGCCGTGGGTTGGCCTTCTTTTTTTGAGACACGTATCAAGGTGGAGCCGCTGCTGGGTTGATGTTCTATCCGCATGCGTACCGCCGTGTCGCGCGAATGCCACAGGTCTGGCTCGCCGAGGTCACGGTATAGTTCTGTATAGAACTTACAGCTGCGCAACGCCCATTCGGTGTAGAGCAGCAGGTGCTGGCTGTAGTCGGTCTCCCAGCCAGGGCCGAGGTTGGCGTTGGTGCGGCTCTGCATCGGGATGTAGAACTTCGCAGTGTCGGGTGGAACAATGGCTTCGTCGTGCCGCCGGCCGAGGGCGTTCTCTAGTTGAACAATGGGATAGTAGAGATGCTCTTTGCCGTCCTGCCAATACAGTTCATATAGAATGGCTAGTGCGCTGTCGGCACTGCCGGCAAAAGTCGGTGTGCGCAGTTCGGTGTTTTTATTCCAATCAGGGAATGGGAAGTAAGGGTTGGTATATCCGCCGTGGCAGTAGACGAAGTCTTGATAGTAGACTTTTGCGCTGTCTTCAGGTGTCTTGGCACTCCTTAATTTGTCCAGTTGGATTTCATGGATGTTCTTGTCGTTCCGTCGCTGGATGGAGTCTTTCGGTAGTGGGCGCAGACGGACGAAGCCGGGGGCACAACTGAATGTGTCGGAGTAGTAGTCGGGGTGTGAGATGAAAACGCGCAGGTCGCTCTCGGTCGGATGATAGTGTATGGTGTATGTACCGTCGGGTGATGTCGTGCCGCCTATCGAATGCGAGACTTTGGCGTAAGGCACAGGTTCTCCGGTCTCGGCATCGACAACCTTGCCCTTGAGGAAGGAATTGTCAGCGTTTTGAGACAAGGCAGGCAGTGCAATCAACAGCGACAGTATGAACAGCGTTTTCTTCATTGTGCTTGCGAATAGATGTCTTTTCTCACGCGCAACGCTTGCAACAGGCCGCGCAGTGTGAGATATACCATGAAGGCGGTCCACAGGATGTTATTCCATGTATGCTCATTGCCTGTGCCGTAGTGATACTTGAGGCCGTAGTAGACGGCGAAGAATGCCGCCGTGGCAACGAACATGGCGTTGCGCATGGTGCGTGTCGCCGTGGCGCCTATGAAGATGCCGTCGAAGAGGAACGCCGCAAAGCCGCACACCGGTATCACAAGCACCCATGTCATGTAGTCGTGGGCAGCGGCAATGACGTCCTGCTGGTCGGTGAAGATGTGCAGGAACTGATTGCCGAAGGCGGCGTAGAGGCCTGTGAACACCACCGTCAATGCCATTCCCCACATGATGAGCAGGCGCACGGCAAGCTTCAGGTGGCGTTGTTGCTTGGCACCAATATGGCGGCCCACCAGGCTCTCGCCGGCATAGGCGAAGCCGTCCATAATATAGCTGAAGAGGGTGAAGAACTGTAGCAGCAGAGCATCGACGGCCAGTATCTGGTCGCTTATGTGCGACGAGGCTGCTGTGATGAATGTGAAGACCCCGGACAGGCAAAGTGTGCGCAGGAAGATGTCGCCGTTGACCTTGAAGAAGCGCTTCATGTGTTTCCATTTCAACGCCTCTTTTATCATCTGTAGTGCTGTTCCTGGGAACGGCTATTTGCCAAGCAGGCGCAGCTTTTTGC
>JAEEGI010013097.1_pt1 | contig 17615 bp, 11 predicted proteins | sample 8958751 | NCBI WGS metagenome assembly JAEEGI01 (sample SAMN16246545, study PRJNA631951) | gut metagenome | biome: gut microbiome; feature: rumen; material: KS-attached | host: Bos | place: Iran: Karaj | collected 2018-10 | reverse complement strand
CCGCAAGTAGCAAACAGCCAGTTCTCAATTTCTGTATTGAAAGTCTGTGCCAAGAAAAACGCATAGCTCGCGGCACTCGCATACCGCAGCACAGCAGACCCCTGCAACCGTGGCGACTTGAGTCCCGCCAGCGTTAAAATCATGCAGGCAAACAGCGGAATTACAATCCAATCGTAAAGCATGTAGTTGCCTACAAAAATATTCAGCCGAACCGCAACTGAAATTCCAGCCACCAAAAGAAGCGTTTCCACAATCAAGGCTTTCCACGTCGCAAGGATTTTCGCGATTCCAGCACGTATTGGCAGCGAGCACAAAAGCACGCCAATGAAAAATTCCAACCCGCGGAAAAACGGGTTCGAATAAATGCTATCCGTCTTGAACGTATGCACCACAAGCGGCGACCAGAACAAAACCGCAACACAAACGGCAAGCACAATCCACTTCGTGCGCGTTGACATCTGCTTTACGATTTCCTGCATCAGCGGGAACGCCAAGTACGCAAACAGCAGGCAAGAGATAAACCAAGTCCCGCCATTATGGCTCACCGGGAACAGCGTCGAAAAAACGCTTTGCAGCCCAAGCACTTCAATCGGCAAAAGCACCAAATTCTGGAACGTCGATTCTTGCCCCAACGTCACCACATATAGCACAGCCACGACCAAGTACAAAGGGAAAATTCCAAAGACGCGTTTCAAGTAAAAGTTCTTGAGCGCCGGAGCCTGCACAAGCGACTTATCCTTGTACGTCAAGAATAGCACATAGCCCGAAAGCATAAAGAACGCCGTCATGAACACGGCACCCATCGAGACAAAACCCGTCAGCGGTCCAAAACTGTTTTCGTGATGGATATGGCAATGGAACAGCAGCACCATGATAGCCGCCACAACGCGGAAGAGATCCAGCCCCGCCGCACGATGTTTCGCTTTTTCCTTATCAATAATCATACATCTAAATTATAGTTCAAATCAATTAAAGAAGGCGTAATTCGTCATAAAATAAAAGCGATTTCGCGGTTCGCCAATTTCACGACCATAACGGAATTCAATGGAGAAATTCTTATAAGTTAAGTATGTTCCAAAACCAAATTCATTATAATAATCAGAAGAGAAACAATCAATTCCTTCATTTATTTGATCAACCTGATAAGCATTGTGTGAAATATGTTCACTCAAACCAACTTTCAAATTATCATTTATGGGATATTCTTCAATCAACATCACACCACCATAAGAAGTCGATTTGTTAGGAAAGAAGGACTCCAACGCCAAACCGCCCCAACCCTGCAACCCAATATACCGACTAACAAACCCCACAACACCTCTATGAGAGAGGTTTTCCAAAGATAAGCCTACGATTAAATGATTATATCTAAACAAAAAAGACAAATCTAAATTTCCATAAAATTCCGCACCATCATAATCATCCCATTGTATAGATTCCCCATTAACATGCTCCTTATAAATATCACCTGCACGAACAGAACCGCCGACAATAAAACTAGTCCCTATTTTATTTCTTTTTTCATGCACATTCATAAATTGCGCAGCAGAAGGCGGATGGTTTGAACACCCCGCTAAAAGTAGAAGCGAGGCGATAACGCAAAAAGCAACCAACCGGAAATTTCGAATCATTCTATAAAGTTAAAATATTTCTGATAAATGCAAGAGCATTTCGTCAGCAGATTTTATCCGCTTATCAGAATTTTTAGAAAAATGTATAACAATGTCACTGGATCCTATCGGCTTTCAGCCTCCAGGATGACAATGTTCTAAGCTCACTTCGCGAGGACGACATATGCATAATAAAGGAGATTCCCGGTCGGAGCCGGGAATGACAATGCCACTAAACACATTCGCTAGGAAGGTATCTGAGTAGGCATCACTTCCTTCTGTCTACTTCCTACTGCCTACTAATCTTCTTCTTTCACGCCCATGAGCGTCATCGCGAGCTTCCAGGTTTCCTTGTTTTCGAAGCTGTCGCGTTTGCCGCCGCCGTAGCGGGCATGCGCAAATTCTTCGAGCAAGGGCTTCCAGCCGTCGAGTTTTCCGTCAGCCACAAGAGCATCCAAGTTCACCGCGGAGGCGGAGGCAGTTCCCGTGCCGGCACTTCCGAACTTTTCAAACGCATATTCCTTGCAAATGCTTTCAAGTTCCAAAAGCCATTCGCGGCTGTCAGCCACCATCACGCGCTGCTTCAAGACCATCATTTTTTCGCGGATGGCGTTCTCGGAGGCACTCCGTTTTGCAGCCGCAGCCTGCGCCGCGGCACGACGACGCACGCGCCACACGCCCGCAGCAAGCAGGCATAGCGCCACGACAACACCCACCACAATCGGCAGCATACTGACCGGAGCATCGGCACGCAACGGCACGCTATCGCTCCGCAAGTCCAGCGACTGCCCTGTCGGCGTCGGGATTTCAAAACGCATCGCGGGAATATTCAGGTTGCCCGTATCCTGCACAACGAGCTTGTAGTTAAACGTAATCTGCGCAATTTCCTTGCCGTTTTTCACCGAACGGCTAGACTCCTGCGACATGCCGACCTGCAAAATGCCCTTGGCGTTCGCCGTACTCATCGGCACCACCAAAATGGCACTACCGTTAATGCTCCACGAAACAGTCACCGGGAATACAAGCGTATCGCCAACAGTCGCCGTCAGCGTGCCGCCTGGATTCCCTGCAGAAATCGAAATACCAAGCTGTTCCGGAGTCGGGAGGGGCGGCGCCGTAACGCTATCGCCATCATCGTCCGCAGTCGAGTCAGCAACGCTCGCGTTGACATTCTCAACAGCACCGGCATCAACACCGCCGACATTCCCATCATTATTCGGCTCCACAGCAAGAACCGACGAATCATTAGTAGGCACCACAAGTGCAGCCGAATCCGCAGCAGGTTGCTTAACCGGTGCTGCCTTCGACGCCTTCGCCTTTTTCGACTTTACTGACTTTGCAGTCTTTGAATTTTCTTTCTTGTTCATACACCAATAATATACTAAAAAAGACGTTTAGATGAAAAAACGATTTTTTACGTGAAAATCTCAGAAAAAAAATTTTTTCACGTAATTTTCGCTTTTTTTCAAAAATCAGCCCTTCGCAGCATCATTGTATATAAAATAAGCCCCGGTTCGCAAGAGCCGGGGCGGTAATCGAGAATTTTTTCAAAGTTCGCTCGTGCGTTTATGCGAAGCCCGCAATCACGCACACAGAGCCGAAACGCCTAGAACGGACGGACGAACAAGCCGTTCAGCAAGCCCGAATACATCGTCATCAGAATATCGGAGAAATAGCTAGTAGGACCATTCGAAAGCTTCTTTGCGTTCAAGCCCGTGGTGCACTTATTGAGCCAAGCCGAGTTCCCGGCAATACCCGTCGCGCACCATGCACTATACCACTGGTTAGAAACACCCGTATTGGTGTAATCCTTACCCACAGACAAATTCCAAGAGTAGTTTGTAGATAACGCCTTGTCATCCGGATTACCAGAAGCCTTCTTGGAGATAAATTCGTTCAGCTTGGAGAGGATGGCGGCAGCACGCGGATCCTGATACCAGTAGTAATCCCACGCGATACGCCACGGAATGCGCACAGATTCCTTATTGAACGTCCAGTAGGTGTTCTTTGCAGAGCCGTTATCCGGGTCAATCGCCTGGCCATTAGCATCGCTCCAATCCGGGAACACGCCAGTACCTGCATCTTGCACGTTCTTCATGTAAGTGTAGTTGGCATCCAACACACCCTGCCAATTGTGAGCCGGATCTACCATGGCAAAAAGACGAATGGCCACCGGGGAGAAATAGCTCAAATTGTAGGCTGACGAAGCCTTTTTCCAACTATCATCATCGCCCGAATAAATAAGCAAGGTTGACGGGTTTATTTCCTTTTCCCAAATAGCGTTCACAAAAGTAAGCGCATCAGCCAAGTAAGCCCCAGCAGCATCCATATTGCCCAAAGCTTTCAACTTATAATGCATGAGAATCAAAGATGTCGCGATATCCAAATCGGCATCCGTTGCGCTGGTATTGTCAACCGCTTCCCAGTGGAAAGACTTGGTAATCCAAGGCATGAGCTTTACATTGTTATAGGCCCTAAACGCACGAGTATAATTCCACATGCGGTTAAACGCGTCGTCATCGTTATTGAAGTACGCTAAAAGCATGCCGTAACCAATACCTTCAGACACGGTGCATCCACGCAACCTCATTGTCGATACCGTCGCATCGCTCACACCGCAAGCATCTTTATAGTAAGTAGATTGGGCAGACCAAACAACGCGACCAGCAGGTTCATAGCCAGCGGAGAATACTTCCTTAAAGTCGCCAGCGATAGAAGCGTAATAAGTAGATTCTGTTTCTTTAGTCACATAGTGATAGCCTTTCCACAAAGCGTATGCAGATGCAGCCGTTGCCTTATTTGCACTCGTTGCAAGCGGAGCGTAATTTACAGGATTCGGAGCCGACGCCGAACTAGCAGGAGGTGGTTCTACAGCAGAACTTGCTGGAGGAGGGACCGCAGCGGAACTCTCGGGAACCGGAGGAACAACAGCGGAACTTGCCGGAGGCGGTTCAACAGCAGAACTTGCTGGAGGAGGGACCACAGCGGAACTCTCGGGAACCGGAGCCATAGCAGAACTTGCCGGAACCGGAGTTGGAATCGGAGAAATCGGAGCGGATTCGTCTTCACCGCAAGCCCCCAAAAACAAAGCCGAGCCCATTAAAATCGGCAGCAAAATTTTCTTTTGAATCATAAAGGCCTCTCAAAAAAGCACCCACAAAAAATCATGGGGTTGTTAAATGCCAATGTAATATATATAAAAATCGAGATTAATGGAAGAGTGGAAGTAAAAATGAATGTTTACAGTGAGCAACAGCAAAGCAAATCATCAGAAAAAGGTCGCTTTTGCGACCCTTCCTAAAAAATTTCTATAAAATCTAGAATTACTTCAACACAATCTTGTCTTTGAAGTTGACATGCCTACCAGTAATGCGGACCATATAGACACCGGCGTCGAGTTTTGCGAGGCTGAGAGCAGAGGAAACCTCGCCCTTTGCAACAACTTGGCCCTGGAGGTTGAGAACTTCGACTGTACCGGTAGAGACTCCCTTAATGGAGAGGTTACGGCCAGAAAGGATTGCCTTGGCGACAGATGCGCCGCGAATAGACTTGATTGCAGTTGAATCTGACGGAGAAGGAGGCTCGCAAGTTTCCGGGCAAGCAGCACCATTCGGACCGATTGCGCAGATGTTGAAGGGGTATTCACCCGACTGAGCCTGAATCTTGAACTTCAAAGCAACGAGCTGCTTCGAGGCGTCCGGACCAGACATCTTCGTGGTACCCTTATACCAGGTCGGCTGCTTGAAGTCAGTCCAAACGAGCTGCTTCATGGTACCGTCAGTGGATTTCGGGAGCTGCGCAGCCGGGTTGGCATATTCAATAGAAGCGTCAACTTCGTCACCGAGGCCGAGTTCGAGAGCCGGAGCAGCACCAGACTTATAGGTAATGCAAACACCACCCCAAGCAGAAGCGTCACCAGGCTGCGGGTTGCCTTCGCCCTTAGCGATTTCACCGACAACGTTAAAACCGATACCGACGAACGGGTTGTAGGACAATTTACCCTTGTCGAGGACTGCAGTACCGCAAACGCCGTTGCACCAAAGAATGACGTTGTCAAGAGCGTCCGGAGAGTCGCCGTTGCCAAGTTCGACCGTACCATCGGCCCAAATGACCTTGGAGCCGCCCTTGTCGCCGCTATCGTCGTAGCTGAACCAGTAACCGGCAGTTTCGGATTCGTTACCGATACCCGTCAAAACCTGCGGAAGACCATCGGAGCCTTTCCAAAGGTCGAAGACACCATCATTAAGACCCGCAAATGCGGCAGAAGCAGCAAGGAGTGCCGATGCAATCGTGAGTTTCTTATTCATAATTCTCTCTCTTTTTTAATTGTTTAGCCCATTTTGGGTAGTTCGCAGAACAATATATTTTTTTTTTGCGAAAAATGCCATACCTACAAGGCCTTGAAAAAAAAATTTACATAAGTGTGAGAAAACTCAATATCAGGCTTAAATCATGGTTTCAAGCGTGATATGATTGTAAACAAATTAAATCAACGATAGAAACTGTGTTTTACATCACAATAAATGTGAAGTTATGTTTTTATTACGCCTTAGGTATTTTCTTTTAGCACATAGATAACTACATTGCTAATAATGCACCCGTGTTCAATGGTAAACAAAAAATTAAACTAAATAGTTTACTATCTTGATTTTAATTAGATAATTTTTGTCAAAACAAAAGGAAAAAACTCATGAAGTTGACAAAGCTACTGACAAGCCTCCTGGCAGGCGCGGCAATATCCGCCTTCGCAGCCGACGCATCGACTGCAGCTCCGAGAAAGGTCGGTCCCGTATCTTATTATGGAGCCCTCCACACCAGCGGAAACAAAATAATCGGCGCAAAGAACAACCAGCAGGCTATGCTCCGCGGCGTAAGCCTTTTCTGGTCAGACGCGACCGGTGCAAGCTACTACAACCCGACAGTCATTGCATGGGCTGTCGATAATCTTAAGATTGACGTATTCCGCTATGCGATGGCAATCGAATATTACGATTCCAATGGCGGCACCAAGAACGCAGTCGATGTGGGCGACTCTTACAAGGGAGCCCCGGAAGGCCAAATGTCCATGATCGACAAGATGGTCAAGGCTGCCATCGAAAACGATGTCTATATCGTCATTGACTGGCACAGCCACAGAGCGCATCAAGAAACAAACTTGGCCAAGGACTTCTTCAAGAAGGTTTCCGAGAAGTACAAAAACGTTCCCAACATCATTTACGAAATTTATAACGAACCGGTCGATGGCAGCGGCGGCAACTGGGGTGCCATCAAGAGCTACGCCAACACGATTTGCCCCATCATCCGCGCCAACACGGATAACTTGATTATCGTGGGTACGCCGAGCTGGTCACAGCACCCGGAACAGGGCGCAAGAGACCCCGTCAATTCGACAAACATTGCATACGTATTGCACTTCTATGCTGCATCGCACTCCAAGGGTAGCTATGGCGGCAACGTTTCTAGCGCCCTCAGCGCCGGTGCACCGGTATTTATCAGCGAATGGGGTACGACCAACGCGGACGGTGATGGCGAACCAAGTTCTGGCGCAACAAACGAGTGGACTCAATTCATGGACCAGAACAACATCCCGAACTGCAACTGGAGCTTGCGCCAGCAGACAAGCCACGTGGACAAGAAGAGCGAAAAGTCCGCAATCTTTGCAGGCGACAAAGCTCTTACCACGGCTGCAGAACTCGACGCAGCAACATACACCACTTCGGGTAACCTGATCAAGAGCTACCTTACCAAGAACGCTCGTTCCTGGGCTGACTCCCTTGTCAAGGGCAAGAGCGGCAGCTGCTCCTTCAAGCACACCATTGCAAAACAGACCGACGGAAAGGTTTCAGGCGTGCTCAAGTCCGGCTGCACATACACGTCCAGCAACGAAAAAGTGGCCTCCGCTTCGGGTAGCGACATTATCGTCAATGATTATGGCTTCGCAATCCTCACAGGCAACGACGGCTCCCAGTCCATCGTGACGGTCAAATCGGTTGCTGGCCAGACCATCACCAATCTCGAAAACCTCACCTGCTACTATACGGGCACATGCAAAACCGACACGAAGACCGGAAGAACGGTTGACTTTGAAACCACTGACGGAAAGGGCGACAAGGATTACGTCTTGACGATGGAAGACAAGACGAACGAAGGTGCAAAATTTACACTTACGGCACTTGACCCGACCATCGTTGCTGTAAGCAAATCTACATGCAAGAACAATGCTTGCACCGGCACTAACAAAAACGAACAGGTATGGATGCTGCACTTCAAGAGCTACGGTACAGGGAGAGTTGTTGCATCTGCTCCGGCAATAAATGGTTTCCGCGCCATGCAAGACACCTTCGAAATCTCTTACAAGAAGGGCAACGACCAAATGACGAGCCAATTCAAGAACATGAAGATTGCGTTGGGAGCAACTGTTGATAAAGGTTTCCCAGCAACGTCCTTGAATGGAAAAGCTCCGGTGAAATTCACCTTTAACGGCAAGGAAACGACTCCTTACTTGACTCTGCAGAGTCCAAGCCTTACGGCAGGCAACCAGAACGCCATTGTCGCTATTACGGCAACGGGACCGGAAACCGATAACTTCTATGCTTTGAAACAAACGATTACGGTTATCATTGGCGATAGCGCCTCCGCTGTGAACATGCAGGAATACCAAGAGTTCCTCAACCCGACCATCGGCATCAAGCCGGTGCGCAAGGTCGCAAACAAGCTCCAGGCAAGCATGAACGGTTCGACGCTCCAGTTCACGACCAAGAACACTGGTCTTGTGAATATCGACATCTACGATGCTCTCGGAGCAAGCGTGATGCAGAAGTCTGACATCTACAGCGCCGGAAGCCACTCCGTTGACTTGAAGAACCTCCCCAACGGATTCTACACGCTGGTTGTCCGCCAAGGCAGCCACAAGGCTTCGATCCGCTGGACGAACAAGTAAGCGTTCATACAAGCGGGCTAGCCCGCTTCTTGACAAGATTTAAAAAGCTCCAGCCTCAGGCTGGAGTTTTTTTTCGTTAGAAAAACTGATCCCGGCACGGGGGCCGGGATGACAATGCTAATGCGAGGATGGGATGACAATTGACATTAAAAGTCCCGACGGTGGTCGGGGCTTTTTGTTTAATGTATCTGTAAGAGGAACTGTAGGCAACTGATCCCGGCATCCCGGAATAAATCCGGGACAGGCTCAGGCCGGGATGACAGTGTAATGCAGGAGCCGGGATGACAGCGTAATACAGGATGTGTCACCCTGGGCCCAGTCGAAGTGTCTCTACTTTGCGACAGAGCCGTTCATACGATAGCGTTTTTCACCATCGCGGATGATTATGTTATTTTGCATCCTTTGTACGAAGGGTGCATTTTGCTTTTGAGTGGACTTAGAAGTAGGGTTCAGCCTTGTCGTGCGCTTTTCTTTATCATAGACATAACGCCCGATGAAGACTTCCCTATCATCCGCAAATTTATTTGCAAATCGGATGCAGTTTGGATATATCGTTTCCCTGCAAACACTCAAGTAAACATTAATTTCACCACCGCTCCAATCTCCATATTCAATTCCACCCAGATTTACATCAAATGAAATTTCATTGTTACCGTCAAACGTCATTACAGTATCTCCGCCTGCAATCGAAATCGTGCGACTATGAATGTCACGGAAATCAATATCCGGTAAATCCACATAATGCCACAACGGTGCAGGAACGGTATCCAGCATTCCCTGCCTTTGAGGAATCGACAAAACCAACTGAGCCTTCATCTTGCGCGTCAAATTGCCAAAACCCACGTTCTGGATGCGGAGCTTCGCCTTGAAAATGCCTTCGGCACCGACCGTATCGGTCATCCACAATTCACGCAGTACAAAGCGGTAGCCCAGGTGGTCATTGATGTACTTGAATCCCGAAAGCGAATCGACACGTGCCGGGTCGTAATCGAAATCCTTCTGCGTGAAAGGCGTCTTTTTCCAGCTGTCAATCAGGTTGTTATTCCACTGGATGTTCAGATAGCTTGTATGCGTGCGGAAACCTTCGTACGCAAGGAACTCCGGCGTGTTGATGACTTGATAGCCACTCGCTGTAGTAAGCGCTTCGCCGCCGTACGGCGTATTGATGCCGTACTTTTCAAGCCAAGCGACACCTTCTTCGCGACAAATGGACGTTTTGCAGTCCGCACCCCACGTGCCGTAATCGTATTGCGTTCCAAGATAGCCGTCATTGAACATGCCCACGCGGTACATCGTATCGCCTTTGGCCTTCGCGATTTCGGCAAACTTCTCTCCGTCAATGTGGAAATCTACACCCCAGTTGTCAAAACCAAGCACCTTCGCCGAATAATTGCCCGTACGCGTGAGAATCTTGAGTTCGGGCGGCGTGTTGCGCAACATCAAATTCGTTGCCTCGGCAACGCGGTCGTAAGTGATGCTTGTGTCGGAGTGCATTTCGCCGTACGCACCATGCATACCCATTTCTAGTGCGACAATCACATCTGTATTTTTCGAGAGCACAGGAGCGAGTTGTTTCACATGCTTGAGCACCCACTCGTGTTCAGGAGTCACGTTGCTGCGGCCATTATACCACGGGTCATAACAAATTCGCACAATCACAAAGCCTTTGTTCTTGCGGATGTTGTCAAACGTCGTCTGCAATACGTTGAGAGCGTCTTCGGTCAGGTCCTGGCTCACGCCGCGCACCGTATCGCGTTTACCGCCTGTCGTATCAATCGAAAGCCAGGCACGGCTGCTGAATTCCGAAATTTCGGCACGGAGGTGCAACAGCTTGCCATACGGTTTTTCAATCGGCTTAGAGCCCGAGGGCTTGAGGTGCAGCACCTGCGGCGTATAGAACCCCCGGTCGTAATTGGGGAGCGTTTGCATCGCATCGGTCGTGTCGATATCTTGCTTTACAAGGCCTGCAGCAAATGCAGAAACAGGAGCAAGCAGAATCGCTAAAGCGAGGGCAAGCCGAGCACCCCTCCCTCCTAACAAGAAAAGCATCTGAGAACGAATCATATCAGTAATATATAATAAAAGACTAAAAACGAAGGATGAAAAACGAAAACCCTTCCGTTTCCAGAAGGGTCTTACTGAATTAGGGGTCTCGTAATTTTTAGCTCTCGTAATTAGAACTGTGTAATGAATTCCCAACCGATGTCGGATGCCCACATTTTGCCGTTTTCACGCATATCCCACTGGTGGCCGCCATTGAACGTGCACCACTTCACAGGGAAACGCGGATCGACCGTCTTGTAGTCATAGCACACATGGTTGCCTCCGGTGTACTCGGTCGCCTTTTCGCTTGTGCAGTCCGTATGGCCTTCAGGACCGTTGTTCCTCAAAATCCTGTCGCGGGCGCTACGTCCCATGCTCGGCGGGCACGTGCCATCGCTCAGGCCCACAGTTCCCATCCAAGCGATAGGCTTACCGGAGTTCTTCGGAATGTAGATGACCTGGTCAGCCGTCGCGAACACCACTACGCCACGCAAACGATGCTGGAACGTTTGAGCAAGCGAGTTCGAGTACATGGCGCCAAAGCTAAAGCCAGAGGAGAACACGCGCGACGTATCGACGCAGAGGTTCTCGTTCAGGTAAGTGAGGATTTCGTCAAAGAAGAGGTGGTCCTTGTTGTCACCGCAGCGCCATGGCATCTGGTCCGTGTAACCATGCGGGGCCACGAAAATCGTATTCTTTTTATCCTTGTCGCGATAGCCGTAATAATGTTCGTTCTTTGCGACGTTCTGAGCGGAACCGCCCATGCAGTGCATGCCGAACACCAAACGGTAAGGCTTGTTCTTGTCGTAATTTTCAGGGAGGTCAAGATAAACTTCGTGCTCGATTCCACCGCCCTTGAACTTGAAGTAATTCTTGAGCGTGTTGTCCTTGCCGCAGCCCTTGCTCGGCGTAGGTTCGTTCTTCAGCGGATAGCCAAATGCGTAAGTTTGTTCCGTGGCTATTTTCGTGAGCTTCACATCGACAGTCGTATCGAGCGTGCCCAGCGGAACGGTGAGCGTGTCATAGCCTTCTGCAACAAAGCGGAGCGCTTCGCCCTTCTCGGCTTCCTTCATGAGGGCGTTTCCGCTTGCCCGCGAGCCGATGGAACTGCTGAAGCCCCTGTCCGTCGTGAACTTGAAGTTCTGCTTGGCATTGCCTACAGAAACTTGAGCAAAATACGTGCCACGAGCTTCGATGCCCTTGCTCAAATCATACGTCCCCGATCCCTGCAAAAACTTTTTGAAAACCTGGTTTCCGAGAGAGTTGTAAATTTTCACCTGCACTGGCGAAGTACTGCTCTGGGAATAAGACAGAATACCGTTGTTAATGCTGATGTACCCGACGGAATTTCTGAAAGCAGGATGAATAGCGACACCCGGCGAATCCGCAGGCGGTGTTGTTATCTCGTCTTCGTGAATTGTGAACTTGCCATGACGATCCGTCGTGGCATTCTTGCCTTCCTTGAGGAGGCTCACCGCGACACCCTTGAGGGCCTTGCCCTGGTCGTCGGAAACGGTTCCCGTTATGGTGTAAGCTGATGCTGAGCCGCAGAATGCTAGAAGACAAGCGGCGCCCAACAGTTTTGGTGTTTTGGTAATCATTCGTACTCCTTATTACCAAACACCTCAGCACCAGACTACTCAATACAAATTAAAATAACTTCGACCGAGAGAAAAAACACACGCACCGCTTCGTAGTCATGGATAAATTGTCCATAAAAAGATTTTTACATTTACATATTTCTAAAAAACGTACATCTAGGTTACACAAACAAAAAACCGCAGCGGCTTAGGCTGCGGCTTTTCTAATAGTTGCGGGACCTGTTATAAACAACTGATCCCGACACAAGGCCGGGATGACAGTTCGCATAGGATGACACTATTGGCGATGCCGGAACAAGTCCGGCATGACAAATTGTGTTACTTCTTGCTACGATGGCTGTTCTTGATCCATTCGGTCTTGTGGACTTCCGGGATGTCGTCGAGCAAGCGGAGCGTGTGCGGTTCGTTCGTGTTGTCGAGCACTTCAGCAGGAGTACCCTGATTCACGATCTTACCGTCGTGCATGATGAAGATACGGTCAGAAACGTAGTTTGCAAGACCGATATCGTGGGTCACGAACACCACGGTCATCTTCAGTTCGTCTTTCAACTTGCGGAGGTAATCGAGGATGTTTGCACGCACGCAGGCATCGACCATGGAGGTAGCTTCGTCAGCGATAAGCACCTTCGGACGGAGAGCGAAGATACGGGCGAGAAGCATACGCTGCATCTGACCGCCGGAAAGTTCGAACGGATACTTGCCTTCGATATCAGCCGGGGTAACGTTCACAGCCATGAGACCTTCGTCAACGCGGCGACGGACTTCTTCCTTGGACGGTTTGTCCTTGAGGATGTTGAGAGCGTCTTCGAGCTGGCTACGGATGGTGAAGAACTGGTTGAAGCAGCCGAACGGGTCCTGGAACACAGACTGAACTTCGTTCCAGTGGTCCTTCAAGTTCTTGATCGGCTTGTCGCGATAGAGGAACTGGCCGCGAGTCGGCTGGTAGAGGCCGAGCATGATCTTTGCAAGCACGGACTTGCCGCAACCGGAACCACCCACGATGGAGATGAATTCTTCGTCGTAGATGTCAAAGGAAACGTCCTTAACGGCAGTCTTCAAGTTCTTGCCGGCACCGAAGTCCTTGCTGATGCGCTTGGCAGAAAAAACAATGGGCTTATCACTTTGCATAATCGCACCTCACGTCACGATCGCCGACAATGCGGAGATTCTGGGTATTCTTCTTGCAATCCGGGCATGCCTTGCTGCAACGCGGAGCGAAGCGGCAGCCCACAATCTTGTTCTTGAGGCTCGGAGGAGCACCTTCGATAGCCACCGGATGGCGGCCACGCTGGGAGGCTTCGGTACTGAGCATAGCGCCCATGAGAGCCTGCGTATAAGGATGACGCGGATCCTTGACGACCTGTTCTGCCGTACCCTTTTCGACGATTTCGCCGGCGTACATGATGGCAATGTTGTCTGCCACGTGGTAGAGGAGCGGAAGTTCGTGGGTAATGAAGATCATCGTCGAGAAGATGCCCTTGTCAAGAAGATCGAAAATCATCTTGATCACTTCTTTCTGCGTGGAAACGTCCAAAGCAGAAGTCGGTTCGTCAGCGATAACCATTTGCGGGTTCAAGAGCGTGGAAATACCAATCACGGAACGCTGGCGTTCACCGGCGGTAAGCTGGATCGGGAAAGAGTTCAAAACGCGTTTCGTGTCCATGCCGAACAAGTCAAAGCGTTCGCAAAGGCGGTCATAGACTTCCTTCTTGTCAATCGTCTTGCCGGGCTGCTGGTGGGCAGCAATCACGTCGGCAGCGATATCCTTGATCTTGCGGACCGGGTTCAGGGCGTTGAATGCACCCTGCGGAATCATCGAGACCTTCTGAGCGAGGACGTTTGCACGGACGTCTTCGATGCTGCGGTTCATGAGGGATTCCATCTTGTCGCCGCTCTTGACGCGAACGTCACCGGATTCCGGATAAAGCGGCGGAATGCACATACCCATAAGGCCAGAGACGAGCGTCGATTTACCGCAACCCGATTCACCGGCGATACCGAGAATTTCCCCCTGCTTCATGGAGAAGGACACGTCTGTAACAGCGTGAGTCTTGTCTCCAAAACGGCCGAGGTAGTAAAGACCCAAGTGGTCAACTTCAAAAACATTATCAGACATTTTTTATACCTCTTACTTGCGCAGACGCGGGTTGAAGACGCCTTCCATAGAAGTGTTAATCAAGTACAGAGCAAACACCGTGAGGGTAACGACAATCGTTGCCGGGATGAATGCAATCCAGATGGAGTCGGAGAGAGCACCGTTGTCCTTAGCCTGGTTCAAGATGATGCCGAGGCTGGTGGAATCGACAGGGCCAAGACCGATCATGGAGATGGAAGCTTCGGAAAGGATACCGGAAGACACCTGCATGATGAACACCATGAACACGTACGAGAGCAAGTACGGAAGCACATGCTTGATCACAATCGTGAGTGTCGATGCACCGTTGATGCGGGCAAGGGCGATGTGGTCGCGGCTACGGAGAGAAGATGCCTGGGCACGAACGGCACGGGCAGACCAGCTCCAAGCGGTAAGACCGATGATGAGACCAATCAAAGTGAGGGAACGGCCATCCTTAACAGCGGAGCTGATAAGAACGAGAATCACGAACTGCGGAATCACGATGAAGATGTTGGTGAGCATGTTCAATACTTCATCAACCCAGCCACCGCGGAAACCGCCGAACAGACCGATAAGCACACCGATTGTCGTAGCAATGATACCTGCAACGAAGCCCACATAGAGAGAGCTGCGAAGGCCTGCAATCAAGAGAGACACATAGTCACGGCCAAGGTGGTCGGTGCCGAGCCAGTGAGCAGAGCTAGAGCCTGCATAGGGGCCAGCGACGATGTCACGAGCGTGAGTATCAACGTTGTAGAACAAAGGTCCAAAGATGGCAATGAGGAGCGTGAGCACGAAGATGGACACGCCAATCACGAACATCGGGGACTTGAGAAGGTTTCTTAAAAGCTTACCCATGATTACTTACCTCCCATCTGGAGACCGGCCTTGACACGCGGGTCAAAGACAGCGATCAAAACGTCAACTGCAAAGTTTGCAACGAGAACGCAAGTAGAAATCATCAAGGTGCAACCCTGAATCGTTGCGTAGTCGTTCTTCTGAATGGCATTGAGCATTGCCATACCGAGACCCGGATAAGAGAAGATCATTTCGGTAATGAGAGCACCACCCACCATGGCACCGAGGCTCTGGGCAAGACCAGTGAGCTGCGGGAGCATAGCGTTGCGGAACACATAGCTAATAATCTTGCCTTCACGAAGGCCAAGCCACTTGGCGTACTTCATGTAGTCCGTACCGAGTTCGTAAATGGACATGGAACGCATACCCGTTGCCTGACCCGAAAGAAGAATCGGGAACACGGAGAAGAACGGAAGCACGTAGTACCAGCTGACGCTCTTGATGCAAGCCCAGCTGAACGTGAGTTCCGGAATGTCCGGGCTGTAGGCGCCCATAGCCGGGAACCAGCCGAGCGTGATGGAGAAGAACGCCACCAAGAGCATACCGAACACGAAGAACGGCACACCGTTGAGGAACATGGCGCACGGGAAAAATACCTTGTCGAAAATGCCGCGCTTGTATGCAGCGAAGGCGCCGAGAAGGTTACCCACGATCCAGCCGAGGAGAATCGTCGGGGCCTGGATGGCGAGCGTCCACGGGAGGGACTTCTTGATAACGTTCGTGACCGGTTCGTTGTTCTGATAAGAGAGACCGAGGTCGCCGTGGAACACGTTGCCTACATAACGGAAGAACTGGGAAACAGCGGAAGCGAGCTTCGGATCAGTCTTCAAGACAGGTTCTTCAACCATGACCGTATCGATGCGTTCGGCCTGGACGGTTTCCATGACAGGAACCATTTCCGAAGCAGCGGCAACCTTTGCACCCTTCTTGCCCTTCTTCATCTTATGATGGGCTTTCTTGGCCTTCTTGCCTTTCTTGCCCTTGTGCATAGCAGACTTCTCGGCAAATACCGGATTGCCGGCTTCGTCGAGTTTCTGACGTTCGACCATCACCGGATTGCCGGCTTCGTCAACAAGCTTGACAACATTCACGACCGGCTGACCATTTGCGTCGAGCTTCGGAACCTTCTGCATCACAACATTGCCATTTTCGTCCGTTTCCGGTTCGTAAATGACGTTACCTTGTTCGTCAAGTTCGGCCATACCGAAGGAGACAAGGAGTTCTGCCTTTTTCTTCTGAGCTTCAGTAGGAGAAAGGCCCTTACCGGCTTGACCCATGATGATGTCAACCGGATTGTTGTCGCCGAGACGCGGCAACGCAAAGTTGAGTGCCACTGCGCAGACGAAGGTCAGCAAGTACCAGAACGCCTTCTGCAGGACATAACGTAGCATAGGATATTGTTTAAGCATTTGTAGTCCTTTATCCTTTATTTAGCAAGCTTCAAGTTCCAAAGGGTCTTCGTGCCCGAAGCGACCCACGGAAGCTGTGCGGGAGCGTACGGGTTCTTTTCCGTCGGCCAGTTCGTCCAGACGCGGTCGCTGAATTCGTAGAACTGTTCCGGCAAGTAAACCAGCGGAATAGACGGCTGGTCTTCCATGAAGATCTTGTTCAATTCGCGGTAAGCGGTTGCAATGGAATCGGCGTCCTTCATGAGCGGGATAGCGGAAAGGAGCTTATCGACCTCCGGACGGAAGTTCGGAGTGCCCGGCTGGTTGTAACGGCCAATGTTCGTGCCAGCCCAGGCGCCAAGCGGCTGCCAGTCGCGGCTTGCCATGATTTCGTTGAAGCGGCTCCACGGGAGAGACGGAGTCACGTCGGCGACAGGCTTGTGCATGATGAGGTCGAAGTTGCCAAGACCCATGGCCGGCCAGTAAGAACCACCGTCCACGAAGCCTTCACGAATATCGATACCGGCCTTGCGCATACCTTCGACAGCGATGGTCACCATGGCTTCCCAGTCGGTCCAGCCGTTCGGGCTCGTGATGTACATCGTCGGAATCTTTTCGCCCTTGGCGTTTTCCATGTGGTCGAGCGTTCCGTCGCTGTTCCAGACAGACTTGTAGCCCGCTTCGGAAAGCATCTGCTTCACCGTCTCGACGCGTTCCTTTTCGTCGGTGATGGTGAGCTTGACGCCATACTTGGCGAGGTCTTCGTCATTGATATACTTGCCTTCGAGAGCCGTCGGCATGATGAGACCCGGCTTGATCTGGTCCGTGTAGTCGGACACGGCGAACTTGCGGAGAGCCATGTAGTCGATAGCGGTTGCCAGAGCGCGGCGGAAGCGCTTGTCATTAAGCGGTTCCTTCATCGTATTGATGATGAGCATCGGCATTGCGCCCGGCAAGAAGTACGGCGGATTGTCGAGCCATGTGTGGACTCCGGCACCAGCCTTGCGGTTGATACGCGGAATGTAGCTCTGGGAAGCGACGAGGTTGCCGCTACGCATA
>JAEEGI010013096.1_pt1 | contig 17616 bp, 16 predicted proteins | sample 8958751 | NCBI WGS metagenome assembly JAEEGI01 (sample SAMN16246545, study PRJNA631951) | gut metagenome | biome: gut microbiome; feature: rumen; material: KS-attached | host: Bos | place: Iran: Karaj | collected 2018-10 | reverse complement strand
CCTGGATACGATCAAAGTGGAACTCCGTCAGCATCGCGCCTTTGGTTATTCGTGTGCGGCAGTCTCTCCGGGCAACTATGGCGTCGACTATATGAAGGAGACGTATGACTACGACCTGGATAAGAGTGTAAAGTGCAGCAATTTCATAGGTGATACCATTGATATGGCAGCAGAACTGGGATTTGAATGTATGCTGCTGACCGGCAACATGGGCAAGCTGGTCAAAGTGGCCGGCGGTATTATGAATACTCACTCGAGGGAGGGCGACTGCCGGATGGAGATCATGACGGCAGCAGCGCTGCAGTGCGGAGTGAGCAGAGAAACGTGCCTCAAGATCTTAGACTGCGTGATGACGGATGAAGCGATCCGCCTGATCGAAGAAGAAGGAAAAAAAGATGAAGTAATGAACTGTCTGCTGGAAAAGATCATGTACTATCTGAACAAACGTGCCGCAGGCAGAATGGAAATAGAGTGTATTGTATATTCATCGAAATATGGAGAATTAGCAAAAAGTAAAGGAGCAGAAAAATGGTTAACTTTGTTGGTGCAGGACCAGGCGCAGCAGATCTGATCACAGTCAGAGGTATGAATCTGCTGAAAGAAGCAGATGTGATCATCTATGCAGGATCACTGGTAAGTGAGGCATTATTGGATTATGCAAAAGAGGGCTGCGAGATTCACAACAGTGCCTATATGACGTTAGAAGAAGTTCTGGACGTTATGAAAAAAGCAGAAGCAGAAAACAAGATGACGGTACGTCTGCACACCGGCGATGCCAGCCTTTATGGTGCGATCCGTGAGCAGATGGATGACCTGGATAAAAATGGCATTCAATACGCAACCACTCCGGGTGTCAGCGCCTGCTTTGGTGCAGCTGCTTCCCTGAATCTGGAATTCACCCTGCCGGATGTTTCCCAGTCTTTGATCATTACCCGTATGGAAGGCAAGACAAAAGTACCGGAGAGAGAGAATATTCAGAGTTTTGCAGCACATCATTCCACGATGGCTATTTATCTGAGTGCTGGCGTTCTGGATCAGCTTTGCGAGGCACTGATAGAAGGCGGCTATGAGAAGACCACACCGGCAGCTATCATCTACAAGGCAACCTGGCCGGAAGAAGAAGGATATATCTGCACGATCGAAACACTTCCGCAGACAGCCAAAGAACACAACATTACAAAAACTGCCATGATCATTGTCGGCGACGTTTTAAATACCAGCAATTACAGTCTTTCCAGATTGTATGCAGATGATTTTTCGACAGAATACAGACAGGCGAAAAAGTAAATATGAATTTATCAGTGATCTGTTTTACTCCAAACGGGTACGACAGAATGAAGGAATTAAATAGCATTGCGTTTGAAGACATTTCCATTGAAATGTTTTGTAAATGCAGCCGCCTGAAAGATGAATGTGCGGATTTCTATGTTGAGGAAGATCTGTCTTCCTGGACAAAAAAACAGTTTGAAAAAAAGAACGCCATTTTGTTTATTGGCGCAACCGGGATCGCAGTGCGGGCCATTGCAGACTCTGTGGAAAACAAACTGACAGATAGTCCGGTTCTGGTCATGGATGATCGGGGAGAGTACATCATTTCTCTGCTTTCCGGTCATGTAGGCGGTGCCAATGAACTGGCCATGACGATTGGCGGAAGAACGGGAAGCGTTCCGGTCATCACTACGGCAACCGATATCAATGGAAAGTTTGCTGCAGATGTTTTTGCAAAGAAGAATTCTCTTTCCATCATCAATAAAGGCGGGATCGCAATGGTCTCTTCGAAAGTGCTGGCAGGAGAGAAAGTGTCTATCTGCATCGGTGAAGAGATACCGGTAGATGAAGAAGCAAAGGACGCATTTGAAAAGAAGCATGAAGAAGATCTGATCCTGCTTGCGGAAAAAGATGCCGGGGAGACTTGCGATATCTTTATCGGAAAGAAAAAAGAGACCTCGCCAAAAGCGCTGCTGTATCTGGATGCAGCTAAATACGTGCTTGGTATCGGCTGCAGGAAAGGGAAACGGGAAGACGAAATAAGGACACTGGCAGACAGAGTCCTTGCAGAACAGGGCATATCCCCGAAAGAGGTCTGTGCGGTTGCATCCGTCGTTGGAAAGCACGAAGAAGAAGGACTGATCGCATTTGCCAGAGATATGCAGGTCCCGTTTGTAACGTATGAAGCAGATGCGCTGGAGAGTCTTAAAGGAGACTTTACCGAAAGCGAATTTGTAAGACAGACGATCGGCACCGGTTGTGTGTCCGAGCGGGCGGCTATGTATCATTGCAAAGGAGAAGGAACACTGATCCTGAAAAAGACAGCAGAAAACGGAGTAACCGCAGCAATTGCGGAAAAGAAATGGAGATTACGGTTTTATGAATGAGATCTACGTGGTTGGACTTGGTCCGGGCAAGGAAGAAATGATGACAGGAGAAGCAATCAGGGCTTTGGACAATGCGGACACCATCATTGGCTATACGGTCTATCTGGGATTGTTGGGCGGAAAATATGATAACAAGGAATTATTGTCCACGCCTATGATGCAGGAAGAAAAAAGATGCCGCATGGCTTTTGAAGAGGCGATGAAGGGCAAGAAAGTAGCCATGATCTGCAGCGGCGATGCAGGTATCTACGGAATGGCTTCACTGATGTATGAGATCGGAAAAGAATTTCCGGAATGTGAACTGACTATTATCCCGGGCATCACCGCAGCCAGCAGCGGCGCAGCTGTTCTTGGCGCACCGCTCAATCATGATTTCTGTGTGATCAGTCTGAGCGATCTGATGACTCCTTGGGAGCTGATCGAAAAGAGACTGGAGCTTGCTGCAAAGGCAGATTTTGCAATGGCAATTTACAACCCGTCCAGCAAAAAGAGACATGACTATCTGCAGAAAGCCTGCGATATTCTTTTAAGGGTGATCGAACCGGAGCGTCCATGCGGTTATGTGGAGAACATCGGAAGAGATGATACCAAGGCAACGGTCTGCACCTTAAAAGAGCTGCGGGATACAAACGTAAATATGTTTACTACAGTATTTATCGGCAATTCGACAGCCGAGATCATTGACGGAAAACTGGTCACCAAACGTGGCTATCCATCAGAAAGAAGAGAAGGATGAGTAAGATTCTGATTTTTGCGGGAACGACAGAAGGCAGAGAATTATCCGAGTGGCTTTGTGAAAAGGGCTGCGCCCATGATCTGTGCGTGGCAACAGAGTACGGCGAGCAGGTCATGAATGAAGATCCTTTGGTTAAGGTACATACTGGCCGGATGGATGAGGTGCAGATCGCATCGTTTATGGAGAGAGAAGGCATTCAGGTAGTCGTGGATGCTACGCACCCTTACGCAAAGGAAGCCACAGAGAATATCAAACAGGCAGCCGAAGAAAAGGGCGTAGCCTATCTGCGTCTTGACCGGAATCAAACCGAGGAAGATGTAAAAGGAGTTTCAGCTGAAAAATATTACTTCCCGGATACAGCACTTTGCATTGAAACACTGGCGAATACAGAGGGAAACATCCTTTTGACAACAGGCAGCAAAGAACTGCCGGATTACTGCGCGAATGAAAAAGTGAAGGACCGCATTTTTGCCCGTGTGCTTCCGGGAACGGAAAGCATTGCGATCTGCGAAAAAAGCGGTATTCCGGGAAAACGGATCATTGCCATGCAGGGACCATTCTCGCTGGAAATGAATCTCGCGATCATCAAAGATCATGATATTAAGGTCATGGTCACCAAGCAGACCGGCAAGTCAGGCGGCTTTGCAGAAAAAGAGGAGGCAGCCGCTAAGGCAGGCATTCCTCTGTACGTGATCGGTGTTCCGGAAAACTCTGCCGGTATGTCTGCAGCGGAGGTTCGCCGGACATTATATGGATATTTGGATGAAAGAAAACGCACCATCTCTTTGATCGGCTGCGGCATGGGACATCCGGAGAATCTGACGGTGGAAGCTTATCAGGCGATGCAGAGCGCAGATCTTGTTTTCGGAGCAAAACGGATCCTGGAGGACTGTAAGATCACAGCGGAAAGCTATCCATATTATTTTGCAAAAGAGATCATCCCTGTCCTGAAAGAAAAGCCGGGTGATGCGGCAATCCTTTTCTCCGGAGACAGCGGGTTCTACAGCGGAGCAACAAAAATGACTCTGGCTTTAAAAGAGGCAGTTGCAAATGGAGAACTTTCCGGAGAGATAAAAGTATATCCGGGTATTTCATCTGTTTCTAACCTGGCGGCTCTTTTTGGTATATCTTGGGAAGACGCCACTCTCTTTAGTGTTCATGGCAGAGGAACAGTCGAAACCTGGAGAGGCCGGCTTCTTCATACCATTCGGACCAGCAAAAAAACATTTCTTCTGGTTTCCGGCGTGAATGATCTGAAGACGATCGGCAAGATGCTTTTGGAAGAAGAAATGGATGACTGCAGGATACTGGCAGGATACCAGATGTCCTATCCGGAGCAGCAGCTGCTGGATCTGGCACCGGCAGATTGTGATTCCTTAGAGAAAGACGGGCTCTATGCCTTATTTATATTAAATCCGAGAGCAGGGGTGACAGCGGTAACGCATGGACTTCCGGACAGCTCCTTTATTCGGGCAAAAGTTCCGATGACCAAAGAGGAAGTGCGGACGGCCAGCATCTCCAAACTGCATTTGACTGGTGATGCCGTTGTGTACGATGTAGGATCCGGTACCGGATCTATCGCTGTGGAGATTGCCCGGATATCCCCGGATATCACGGTTTACGCGATCGAGCGAAAAGAAGAGGCGGTAGATCTGATCCGGCAGAATGCGGAAGCATTCGGACTTTCAAACGTGAAGATCATTCCTGCGTATGCACCGGAAGGGTTAGAAGAGCTTCCTGCCCCGACGCATGTTTTTATCGGCGGTTCTGGAGGCAACCTGAAAGAGATTCTTGCAGCAATCTTTGCGAAGAATCCAAAGACATCGATTGTTGCCAATGCGGTCAGCCATGAGACTTTTGAAGAATTTCTGCAGATTGAAAAGAACTTTAACGTCAGCGACTTTGATATCGTCCAGATGGCAGTGACCAGAACAAGAAAGGTCGGAAACTATCATATGCTGCAGGCAGAGAATCCGGTCTGGATCTGTTCTTTTAAGGGAAACGAAGAATGAAAAAACCTCGAATTTTATTGGCGGCGCCGAAAAGCGGAAGCGGGAAAACATTGATCACCTGCGCGCTTTTGGGTGCACTGAAGAAGAAAGACTTAAAACCGGCCGCATTTAAATGCGGTCCGGATTATATTGACCCAATGTTTCACCGGACGGTCCTGAAGGTTCCTTCTGAAAATCTGGACACCTTCTTCACCGGAAAAGAGACCCGGGGTATTTTTGCAGAACTGGCCAGGGACGCGGACATTGCTGTAATGGAAGGCGTTATGGGATTGTTTGACGGATTGGGCGGAACCCGTGAGGAAGGGTCTGCTTATCATCTGGCAAAAGTAACATCTACGCCGATCATTCTGGTGGTGGATGTGCATGGCATGGGCAAATCCATGATTCCTTTGATCAAGGGATTTCTGGATTATGATACGGAGCACCTGATCAAAGGAGTACTGCTGAATCGGATGACAGAGAGCTTTTTGGAGACCATGCGTCCGATGCTGGAAGAAGAGCTGCCGGTTCCGATCGTCGGTTTTTTCCCGGCCAGAAAAGATATCCATTTAGAGAGTCGTCATCTGGGTCTGATGCTGCCGGGCGAGATTGAAGACCTGGAGTCACAGCTTAATGCAGCAGCTGATCAGTTCCTTGCAACGGCTGGTTTTGAGAAGATCCTTGCGATTGCTGACCAGGCAGAAGATATTACTGATGTGGAACCAGCTGGCAAGGCTGCAGCTGACAGTACATCGGCAGAAAAGGTGCCTTTGACGCTGGCGGTCGCGCGGGATGAAGCATTTTGTTTTTATTATGAAGCGAATATGCGTGCATTCCGGAAAAGAGGCGTTGAGATCCGTTATTTTTCACCGCTTCATGACAAGGCAATTCCTTCGGAAGCGGACGGCATTCTGTTAGGAGGCGGCTATCCGGAGTTATATGCAAAGGAACTAAGCGAGAATGAAAGCATGAAAGCATCCATCCGCAGAGCGATTGAAGGCGGCATGCCGTCACTGGCCGAATGCGGGGGCTTTATGTATCTGCATGAATCAATGGAAGATCAGGAAGGCGGATGTTATCCGATGGTCGGTCTTGTAAAAGGCACCGTGCAGTTTAAAGGAAAACTGGTACGATTTGGTTATGTGGAACTGACAGAAAAGCGGCCATGTTTCCTGCAGGAAGGTCATTCCATCAAAGCACATGAATTCCACTATTATGATTCGACCAATAACGGAGAAGCATGTACGGCGCTTAAGCCGGTCACGGGAAAAAGCTGGGAATGCATTCATGAAGGAGAGGCACAGTTTTGGGGCTTCCCGCATCTATATTATCCGTCCAATGAAGAATTCACGGAGCACTTTGTAAAGGTAATGAAGGAGAGGAAACAGTAATGGAAAATTCATCGAAGTTCTTTATGAATACCGATTGTCAGTATTTTCCCTGCCATGACCGGGAGGGGGATTTTAACTGTCTGTTTTGCTATTGCCCGATGTATACCTACAAGGACTGTCTTGGAAATCCTACCTATAAGGAATCAAAAGGGAAGATCATTAAAGTGTGTACAAAGTGTTCCTTCCCGCATGATCCGGACCACTATGATGCTATCATGCAGTTTCTGAGGGAGCACAGGTAAGTTTCTTAAGGGAAACATTGTTTAAGAAAGGAAAGGTAATATATGAGTAATTTAGTTGCATACTTCAGCGCTTCAGGAGTTACAAGAAAAGAAGCGGAAAAGCTGGCAGATAAACTCGGTGCAGACCTGTACGAGATCAAACCGCAAAACCCGTATACAGAAGACGACCTGAAATGGTGGGTGGAAGGGAACCGCAGTGTAGCAGAAACGCTGGATAAAGATTTTCGTCCGGCCATCGTGAATGATGATGCGCACATTGAAAAGTACGACACTATTTATCTGGGATTCCCGATCTGGTGTTACGTAGCGCCGCGGATCGTCAACACCTTCCTGGAGAAATATGATTTCTCCAATAAAAAGATTATTTTGTTCGCTACTTCCGGCGGAAGCCGCTGGGGCGACACCGTCAAAGAACTCAAGGTCAGTGTAGACCCTAGCTGCATTATTGAAACCTCTACGGTAAACGGAAGGTGAGCTATGGAACGTGTACTGATTGCCTATTATTCTTTTGAGGGACATACAGAAAAGATCGCGGAGGAAATTGCATCGCGGATCCGTCAGAACGGCGGGGAGGCAGATCTTCTGCGGATCCGGGTCAAAAAGGAACCTCCGCATGCAGGAATGGGGAAATTTATGGTCGGCGGCTGGATGGCGCTGACGCAAAAAGACCCGGGTATCCTGAATGAAGAGATCGATCTGGATAGCTATGACAGGATCTTTCTTGGCATGCCGGTCTGGGCAGGCAATGCTCCGGGCGCCATTGCGGCATTTATCCGCAAAACGCATCCGCAGGGGAAAGATTTTTATCTTTTTGCCGTATCTGGCGGCGGAGATGATAAAAAAACATTAAGTAAAACCATAAACAATCTGCAGGGCAACCACGTGATAAAGACGATCAGTCTGCAGCAAGGCGGCTTGACCGATGTCCTTGATGCGTTTGTGGATGCGCCAGTTTCACAAGATCTGCTGGCAGATGTTCAAAAATATATTGATGAGAATTACGAAGATTTCGAAGCAGAGGAGGCCACTGAGCCAGAGGAAGCAGCAGAAGTAATAAATGCTGCACGGGAAGCCATGCCTTTGCGTGATGCAGCTCCGTCTGCAGCTCGTCCTCGTGAAGCCATGCCAACTGGATTTGCCCGTTCGCAGGAAACGGTGTATGCAGAACATGCAAGTTATGCAGGTTCTGCACCGGCAGCGTTTGAACTGGATGAAGGCTTTTCCGAGCTGTTGTTCCAGCTGATCGACGAACGGGGATGGAAAGACGCTGACTGCTATAAAAAGGCGAACGTCAGCAAACAGGTCTTTTCCAATATCCGCAGCAATCCGCAGTATCTGCCATCCAAGACAACGGTTCTGGCGCTGGCCATTGCATTAGAACTGGATCTGGACGAGACCAAAAAGCTGCTGGAGCGGGCAGGCTATGCCATTTCCCACAGCAGTCTGGCAGATGTAATCGTGGAATACTTCATTATTCATAAACGTTACAACATCTTTGAGATCAATCAGACGCTTTTCGAGCATGACCAGAAGATTTTGGGATCCAAATAAAAGTCAAATGTGAATTGACCAAATAGAATCATCTTTTTCATAAAATGTGGCTGTAAAACAAAACAGCCACATTTTTTATTTGAGAGATGATCAGGAGGAAAAGACATGGAAAAGAACAATACTACAGAACTCGTTTTTATTTTAGACCGCAGCGGCTCAATGAGCGGACTGGAAGGGGATACGATCGGAGGCTTTAACAGCATGATCGAAGAGCAGAAAGAAAAAGATGGAGCATGTTATGTCACAACGATCCTTTTTAATGACCGTTCCCTGACGATTCATGACAGAATCCCGTTAACAGAGGTACCAAAGATGACTCGTGATGATTACCGCGTCTGCGGATGCACCGCATTGATCGATGCGATTGGTGCAGCCATCGAGCATACAGAGATGATCCATAAATATGTCAGAAAAGAGGATGTCCCTGCACATACTTTATTTATGATCACAACCGATGGCCTGGAAAACGCCAGCACGAAGTATTCCAGCAAAGAGGTGAAACGAATGATCGAGCAGAAGAAAGAAAACGATGGATGGGAATTCGTCTTCATCGGCGCCAACATTGATGCAGTAGAAACTGCCAGACATTTTGGGATCCAGGAAGACCGGGTCGCTAACTATCATGCCGATAAAATAGGAACGGGTACTGTCTACAGAGCTATGTCGGCTGTTGTAGGGAATATGCGCGCCGGATGTGATTACAGCAGTGAGGATCTGGAAGAAGTGAGGGCAGATTACAAGAGAAGAAAATAATAACCTGCTGACGCAAAAATAGTATAAAAGCAAAAATACGGCGAGCCGATATGCAAAAATTATGCATATCGGCTCTTTTTATGCAAAATAACGGAAAAATCTGAAAAAATAAACGAATTTTATGCATAAAAAGGGTTGCATTATTAAAAGTCCGTGCTATAATACACAACAAGAATTTACATTATATGCACGAAAATTGCATAAAACAGACAAAAATATACAAATCAGATGAATAAAGGAGCAAAGAAATGAAAAAAGAAGATATCAAAAAAGTTGTACTGGCTTATTCAGGAGGATTAGACACATCTATCATCATTCCATGGCTGAAAGAGAATTATAACAATTGCGAAGTCATCGCTGTTTCCGGAAATGTAGGACAGGGAGACGAGCTGGACGGCCTGGAAGAAAAAGCGATCAAGACAGGAGCTTCCAAACTCTATGTACTGGACCTGACCGAAGAATACGTTGACGATTATATTATCCCGACTATGAAAGCGGGTGCAATTTATGAAGAATATCTTCTGGGTACCAGCCATGCACGGCCTTGTATTGCTAAAGGTCTGGTTGAGATCGCGCTGAAAGAGGGCGCAGATGCTATCTGCCATGGCTGCACTGGAAAGGGAAACGATCAGGTGCGTTTCGAACTGGCCATCAAACACTTTGCTCCGGAAATGCCGATCATTGCTCCTTGGAGGGAGTGGGACATCAAGTCCAGGGAAGAAGAGATCGATTATGCAGAAGCACACAACATTCCGTTGAAGATCAACCGGGAAACCAATTATTCCAAAGATAAAAACCTGTGGCACTTATCCCATGAGGGTCTGGATCTGGAAGATACCGGAAATGAACCGATGTATGAAAAAGAAGGATTCCTGGAAATGGGTGTATCTCCGCTTCAGGCACCGGATGAGCCAACGTATATCACCCTGGATTTTGAAGAAGGAAAACCAGTGGCACTGAATGGCGAAAAAATGACTGCAAAACAGATCATTCTGAAACTGAATGAACTGGGTGGAGCTAACGGAATCGGCCTTTTGGATATTGTAGAGAACCGGTTGGTCGGCATGAAATGCCGTGGTGTTTATGAGACACCTGGCGGAACGATTCTTTATAAAGCGCATGAGTATTTAGAGAGTGTCTGCCTGGATAAAATGACACTGCATGAGAAGCAAAAAATCGCGATCACCTTTGCAGAATTGGTTTATAATGGGCAATGGTTTACGCCTCTTCGGGAAGCACTCTCCGCCTTTGTGGATAAGACACAGGAGCATGTGACCGGACAGGTAAAACTGAAATTGTACAAAGGCAATATCATCAAAGCCGGCGTATGGAGTGACTATTCCCTTTACAGCGAAGACATCGCCACCTTCGGAGAAAGTGATTACAACCAGAAAGATTCAGAAGGATTTATCAATCTGTATGGCCTTCCGATCAAGGTGCAGGCTATGGTCGATGCAAAGAACAAGAATAAATAAAACTCAAAGAGGCATGATCGCATGAAAAAAGTATTTATTGACGGAAGCGCGGGAACGACCGGATTAAAAGTTGCTGCAAGACTGAGCGAACGAAAAGACATCGCCATGATCACATTAGATGAGACAGTGCGGAAAGATGTCAAAGCGCGCCAGGATGCGATGAATCAGGCAGATGTGGTCTTCCTTTGTCTTCCGGATGATGCGGCAATCGAAGCAGTCCCGCTGGTGGAAAATGAAAATACTGTGATCATTGATACTTCCACTGCACACCGGGTCGCTGAAGGCTGGACCTATGGATTTGCAGAATTGTCCGGTCTGCGTAAGAAGATCCAAACAGCAAAGCGGATCGCAAATCCGGGATGCCACGCCAGCGGATTTTTGTCTTTAGCAACACCGTTGACAGAAAACAAGATCATCCCGAAAGAAATGCAGCTTTCCTGCTTTTCTCTGACTGGATACTCCGGCGGCGGCAAGAAAATGATCGCAGAGTATGAAGCAGAAGGAAGAAATGTACTTCTGGATGCGCCTAGATTGTACGGCTTAACACAGATGCATAAGCATCTTCCGGAGATGAAGAAGATCGCGGGACTGGAAAAAGATGTGATCTTCTCCCCGATCGTAGCACCATACTTTGCCGGGATGGAAGTGGTGATCCCAATCTCTCCGGCGGAGCTTTCCACAACAGCAGCGCAGATCAAAGAAGTCTATCAGGATTACTACAAGACAAAGATCGTCCACTTCAATGAAAAAGCGGACGAGGACGGATTCCTTTCCGCAGGCGCCTTTGCAGGGAAAGATGACATGGAGATCAGCCTGGCAGGAAACGAAGAAAGACTGCTTCTCATCTCCCGTTTTGACAATCTGGGAAAAGGTGCATCGGGAGCAGCGATCCAGAATATGAATATTGCATTAGGAATCGAAGAATCAGAAGGTCTGGTTATATAAACAGAAAGGGCAGACAATGAAGGAAATAAAAGGCGGCGTATGTGCAGCAACAGGATTTAAGGCAAGCGGTGTGCATTGCGGGATCCGGAAAAGCAAAGATAAGAGAGATCTTTCCCTGATCTTCAGCGAGAAGAAAGCATCATGCGCTGCAGTCTATACGACAAATCTTGTAAAAGGCGCACCCCTGATCGTCACCAAAAAGCATCTTGCTGACGGATATGCGCAGGCCGTTATCTGCAACAGCGGCAATGCCAACACCTGCAATGCCGACGGGATCGAGATTGCGGAAAAGATGAGTTCTCTTCTGGCACAGGAAGCCGGGATCAGTGAGAACGATGTGGTCGTGGCATCCACCGGCGTGATCGGACAGCCTCTGGATATTGCGCCGATCGCAGAAAAGATGCCGGAACTGGTTCAAACACTTTCCACAGAGGGATCAGAAGATGCAACAGAAGGCATCATGACAACGGATACCGTTCCTAAGACCCTGGCAGTGGAGTTCGAGATTGGCGGAAAGACATGTAAAATCGGCGGTATTGCCAAAGGAAGCGGCATGATCCATCCGAATATGGCTACCATGCTGGTGTTTATCACAACGGATGTGGCCATCACACCGCAGATGCTGCAGAAAGCTCTTTCCGCAGACATAGCAAACACCTTTAACATGGTCAGTGTAGACGGCGACACCTCCACCAACGATATGGTGACAGTGCTGGCAAACGGACTGGCAGAAAACGAACTGATCGAACAGGAAGGAGAAGCCTTTGCACAGTTTATGCAAGCACTCAATACAATTACAGTCGGCCTTTGCAGAATGATCGCGGGAGACGGCGAAGGAGCTACAAAACTTCTGGAATGCAAAGTCTTTCATGGAAAAGATGAAGCAACCGCAAAAACTGTTGCAAAGAGCGTGATCACATCCAGCCTTTTGAAAGCAGCTATGTTTGGTGCAGATGCTAACTGGGGCCGTGTCCTGTGTGCTATTGGATACAGCGGAGCAGATGTAGATGTAGATAAGATCGATGTTGCATTTGAAAGTGCGAAAGGAAATATCCTGGTTTGCCAGAATGGAGCCGGCGTGGACTTTTCCGAAGAAAAAGCAAAAGAGATCTTATTGGAAAAGGAAATCGATATCCTGGTCGATCTTAAATCAGGTGATGCGGACGCTGTCGCCTGGGGATGTGATCTGACTTATGATTATGTAAAAATAAATGGTGATTACAGAACCTAATGAGGGAAAAGCAATGAATGAGTATTCCAATCCGGAACGGGCGGAGATCCTGACACAGGCACTTCCGTACATCCAGCGTTACACGGGAAAAGTAGTTGTCGTGAAATACGGCGGCAACGCCATGATCAATGAAGAACTGAAACAGCAAGTCATGGAAGACATTGTTCTTCTATGGCTCATTGGCGTTAAAGTGGTTTTGGTTCACGGCGGAGGCCCGGAGATCACAGACATGATGAATAAGCTGGGCAAAAAATCTGAATTCGTAGACGGGCTCCGTGTAACAGATGAAGAAACGATCGAGATCGTTCAGATGGTGCTGACAGGAAAAGTGAATAAGTCACTGGTCAATCTGCTGGAGATGAAGGGCGGCAAAGCGATCGGCCTTTCCGGAACAGATGCCAGACTGATCGAAGCATCGATGAAAGATGAGAGATTAGGATTCGTGGGAGATGTGACAAAGATCAATATCGATCCGGTCACGGGCCTTCTGGAAAGAGGGTATATTCCAGTTATCTCGACGATAGGTTGTGATAAAGAAGGAAATGTCTATAACATCAATGGCGATACAGCCGCTGCTCACATTGCAGGAGCACTGGAAGCGGAACGTCTGATCATGATGACAGATATAGATGGTATCCTGGAAGATACGGATGATCCGGATACGCTGATCCCGGAACTGACGATCAGTGAGGCCCAGATGCTTTATGAGAAAGGTATTATCTCCGGCGGAATGATCCCTAAGGTAGACTGCTGTATCGAGGCGATCAACAAGGGTGTGAAGAACGTCGTTATACTGGATGGACGGATCTCACATTCTATCCTGATGGAGCTGCTGACAAATGAAGGCGCCGGCACGCTGATCAAGGCAGACGAAGAAGAAATATATTAACAATACAAGGAGAAATCATGGGAATCAAAGAAATCGATCAAACCTATATTGCTAAAACATACAACCGTTTTCCGGTGGAGATCGTCAGTGGCAAAGGATCTCTGGTTTACGATGACAATGGCAAAGAATATATCGACATGGGCAGCGGCATCGGCGTGACTGCCTTTGGTATTGCAGATGAACAGTGGCAAAAAGCGGTGATCGATCAGATCGGTAAAGTGCAGCATATGTCGAATCTTTACTATACGGAACCTTGTGCCAAGCTGGCACAGCTTTTATGCCAGAAGAGCGGAATGAAAAAAGTGTTCTTCTGCAACTCGGGTGCGGAAGCAAACGAGACGGCGATCAAAGCAGCAAGAAAATATTCTGCAGAGAAAAAAGGGAATGACTGCTACACGATCATTACACTGATCAATAGCTTTCATGGCCGGACCCTGACCACGCTGGCTGCAACTGGGCAGGATCATTTCCATGAACTGTTTACACCGCTCACACCTGGATTTGTTCACGTGGCAGCAGGGGATGTGGCCGGATTAAAAGAAACGATCGCAAACAATAAGATCGCCGGCATTATGATCGAGTGCGTACAGGGTGAAGGTGGCGTGATTCCGCTGACAGAAGACTTTGTAAAAGCGATCGACCAGATAGCAAAAGAGGAAGACATCCCGTTGATCGTAGATGAAGTGCAGACCGGCAACGGCAGGACTGGTGCGTTTTATTCCTATATGCATTTCGGCCTTCAGCCGGATATTGTTTCCACGGCAAAGGGACTGGCCGGCGGGCTTCCGATCGGAGCAACACTTCTGGGCGAAAAAGTCGAAAACATTTTCGGACCTGGGGATAATGGTTCCACGTTTGGCGGTAACCCGGTATCCTGTGCTGCAGCTGTAAGTGTAGTGGAGCGGATCGACGAGGCTCTTCTGGAAGAAGTAAAAGAAAAAAGCAAATACATTTTTGAAACACTGCAGGGAGCAAAAGGGATCGAAAGCGTTTCCGGTATGGGATTAATGATCGGCATTAAAACAGAAAAACCGGCAGCGGAAGTCCTGAAGGGATGTATGGAAAACGGTGTTCTTTGTCTGACAGCCAAAGATAAGGTCCGTCTGCTTCCGGCATTGAATATCCCGATGGACGTGTTGAAAAAAGCAGTGGCAGTGATCAAAGACGAAGCCGGAAAGGAATAAAAATGGATCTGAAAAATAAAAACTTTTTAAAGCTTCTGGATTTTACGCCGGAGGAGATTGATTGCCTCTTGGATCTGGCAGCAGAACTGAAAGCAAAAAAGAAAGCAGGTATTCCTCATCGGCTTCATGAAGGAAAAAATATAGCGCTGATCTTTGAAAAGACCAGCACCCGGACCCGCTGTGCATTTGAAGTGGCAGCAACAGATCTGGGCATGCATCCGACATACCTGGATCCGTCCGGATCCCAGATTGGAAAAAAGGAAAGCATCGCAGATACGGCTCGTGTTTTAGGGCGGATGTTCGATGGAATTGAATACCGTGGATTTGGACAGGAGATCGTGGATGCGTTAGCACAGTATGCAGGCGTTCCGGTCTGGAACGGTCTGACCAATGAGTTTCATCCAACCCAGGTACTGGCTGATTTCCTGACGATCAAAGAGCACTTTGGCGGCTTAAAAGGAAAGAAACTGGTCTTTATGGGTGATGCGCGGTACAACATGGCTAATTCACTGATGGTTGGCTGTGCCAAGATGGGAATGCAGTTTACTGCCTGCGCACCGGCAAAGTATTTTCCGAATGCCGAATTAACGGCGGCATGTCAGGAGATTGCAAAAGAAACCGGCGCAGTCATCTGTTTTGAAGAAGATCCGATGAAGGCGGTAGAAGGTGCTGACGTGATCTATACCGATGTCTGGGTATCCATGGGAGAAGCAGATGAAGTCTGGGAAGAGCGGATCAAAGATCTGCTTCCTTATCAGGTGAATCAGAAACTGATGGATGCTGCAGGAGAGCAGTGCCGGTTTATGCACTGCCTGCCGGCGTTCCATGATCTGAACACGACCATCGGAAAAGATATTTATGAGAAATTCGGTCTGACCTGTATGGAAGTGACTGATGAAGTATTTGAGGGCAAGGCATCCATCGTATTTGATGAGGCAGAAAACCGTATGCATACCATCAAAGCAGTTATGGCGGCAACATTATAAAAGGGGAAGGTTATGCCGAGAGATAACACAGTCAAAAAAGTAATGGTCATCGGGTCTGGTCCGATCGTGATAGGACAGGCTGCAGAGTTTGATTATGCCGGTGCACAGGCATGTCGCGTTTTGAAAGACGAAGGACTGGACGTTGTGCTGGTCAATTCCAATCCGGCGACCATCATGACAGATAAACATCTGGCAAGCGAGATCTATCTGGAAGCATTGAATGCAGAGATGGTTGCGCGCGTCATTGAAAAAGAGCGTCCAGACGGACTGATTGCAGGACTTGGAGGGCAGAGCGGCCTGACCATTTCTATGCAGCTGAAGGAAAACGGAACGCTGGATAAATACGGTGTGAAGCTGCTGGGCACAGATGTGGAAGCGATCAATAAAGCAGAAGACCGTGAAAAGTTCCGTGACGCAATGCAGGCCATCGGTCAGCCTTGTGTGCCTTCCGATATTGCGGAAGATGTGGATACGGCACTGGCGATTGCCGAAAAGATTGGTTATCCGATCATCGTACGGCCAGCCTTTACCCTGGGCGGTACCGGAGGCGGTATCGCGGCAAATGAAGAAGAATTAAAAACAATTGCAAAAACAGGATTGGATATGTCCCCGATCACACAGATCCTGGTTGAGAAATGTATTTCCGGATGGAAAGAGATTGAGTTTGAAACCATGCGGGATCATACGGGTTCCGCAACCATCGTCTGCTCCATGGAAAACGTAGACCCGGTTGGTATTCATACCGGAGATTCTATTGTCGTGGCACCTGCATTGACATTAACGGATCGGGAATTTTCTATGCTTCGGCAGGCGGCATTGGATATTGTTACATCTATCGGAGTGATCGGCGGATGCAACTGCCAGTTTGCATTGAAGCCGGACGGAAGTGAGTACGCGGTGATCGAGGTCAATCCGCGTGTTTCCCGTTCTTCAGCTCTGGCATCTAAGGCGACCGGATATCCGATTGCTAAGATCACGACAAAACTTGCACTGGGTTATACCTTGGCAGAGATCAAACATCCGGTCACCGGAGATTCTCTGGATGGATTCGAGCCGGCAGTGGATTACATTGTCGCGAAATTCCCAAAATGGCCGTTTGATAAATTTGCCGGATCCAGTCGGAAATTGGGAACGCAGATGAAGGCAACCGGCGAAGTTATGTCCATCGCACCGACCTTTGAGATGGCCATGATGAAGGCTGTCCGTGGCGCGGAGATCGGGCTGGAGACGTTTAATGCTGCACCGATCAATGACAAGCCTTTAAAAGAACGTCTCCTGGATCAGGACGACCGCCGGATCTTTACCGTTTTTGAGGCTATTAAATCCGGTATGCCGCTGGAAGAGATTTACGCGTTGACGATGATCGATCCTTACTTCCTGCAGAAATTTAAAAACCTGGCGGACTATGAGGAGAAGCTGGCAAAAGAAGGCGCAACAAAAGAAAACATTCTGGAAGGAAAACAGCTGGGCTATACAGATTCCGCTATTCAGAAGATCAGCGGAGATCATTTCACCGGCATCTGTGATATCAAATACACAAAGGAAGGCGAACCGGAAACGGAAAGCTTTTCCTTCGGTTATAAAATTGTGAAGACTTGTTCAGCTGTGTTCGGCACGGATCATCCATATTTCTATTCCTATGTGAGCGCAGACGGAAAAGAAGATGAAAACTGTGAGGCACGCAGTTTTGCACGCAGCGGCAAGGACGTGATCGTTGTCTTAGGTTCCGGTCCGATCCGGATCGGTCAAGGCATCGAGTTCGATTACAGTTCTGTCCACTGTGTCTGGACACTGCAGGAATTGGGCTATGATGTCGTCATCATCAACAACAATCCGGAAACCGTATCCACGGACTATACGATCTCGG
>JAEEGI010013093.1_pt1 | contig 17617 bp, 18 predicted proteins | sample 8958751 | NCBI WGS metagenome assembly JAEEGI01 (sample SAMN16246545, study PRJNA631951) | gut metagenome | biome: gut microbiome; feature: rumen; material: KS-attached | host: Bos | place: Iran: Karaj | collected 2018-10 | reverse complement strand
CTCAAAGTCAGGGCTTTGCGTTTCCCTCCGGGAAAGAGCATGTTGTTGATCCTGAAATCCGGCATGACGCCCTCCCTCAGCTCATCAGCGCGGAGAGGTCGATCATCTCCGCCATGAGTCTTCCGCCTTTGTCATTTGGGTGGAGTCCGTCGCCGATGTGACAGTCGGCGCGGATATATTCCGGTCTGGCCTCATCGCGGATCGCCTCGTCGTAGTCGAATACTCCGTCGAAGCCGATCCCCTCCCGCAGTCTTCGGTTCAGCTCGGTCCGGACTTCCTCAAACCGGGGCTTCCACTCGGCCGGGTAGTCGTCGTTCCAGCTCGGGGTGACGGTCGCTCCGTAGATTTTCGCCCCGTGCCGGCGGGCGATATCGATCAGGCGGCGGAAGCCGTTGACAAGCTCCTCCGCGGTGACCGCTTCATCCTCATGTCCGAACTGGATCGGATGCATGATGTCGTTGATCCCCTCCAGCACAAGGACGGCGTCGACGTTCTCCTGTCCGAAAACGTCCTCCTCGAACCGGCTGACACCCGCAGGCCCGAACATCGTCCCTTCCGCGGGGAGGAAATCCACCTTTGTCGCGTCGTACAGCAGTCGGTTCCCGCCGATCCCCCGGTTGATCACGCTGACCTTCCCGGGATACGCCGCCGCCAGCCGAGCCGTGAGCGCGTTGGCGATCATCCCCATATGGGTGATGGAATCTCCGAACATCGCAACCGTTTTTACATCGTCGTCCGTCCACACCTGCAGTCCGCTGACTCCGTAAAAGAAGAAAGCCTTGACGGGGTTGGCGTCCTCGGCGACGACCGGATAGATCTCCGCGGACGGGACCGGCTCAAAAGGCCCCCCGTCGGTGTAGTCGCCCGAGCCGCTGAGCTCTACAAGCGGGCCCTGCGCGGACCAGAACGCGCACACGCTCTCCACGCTCTGCGGCTCCCCCGTATAGCCAGTGACGGCCAGACGGTCGTGCGCGCGCACGCTGAGTTCCGTTTCGTCACTCCAGGCCTCTTCGCCCGGCGCGAGAACGATCTCCCGCCTGCCTCGCAGCGTGACCGGCCGGATATCCTCCACCCGGTCACCCCGGACGATCCCCACCGTTACGCTCCGAAGGCGCAGCTCTTTCTTCGCGTACCGGTTCGAAAAGCGGACGCGGACCTTCTCCCCGTTCAGGTTGCTGTCGAATGTGAGCCTCTGCGTCCGGTCCTCCGACCGCGCCAGCTCAACGGCGTAATTGATCGGAAGGAAGCTGAATGCGCTGACCCATTTCATGCCGCTTTCCTCCCCGTCACAGATACCGGAAGGGTTCTCTGGCATCGATGAAGTCGATGGGGAAATCGGAAAACCTCTCCCGCAGCCAGCCGGCCATGTACTTCATGCCGGCCTCCTCGGTGCGCTCGTGGCCCAGAGTCAGCATGGCTTTGTGAAATCCCATCTGATAAGCGTCGTTGATATAGGCGGGAAGGGTCCATTCATAGATATCGCCCGCCACCATGAGATCCAGGCGATCCCGCTCCATCACCTGCATGGGCATCTGCTCCACGCCCAGGCCCAGGCTTCCGCCTCCCACCAGGATGCCGACGCGTCTGACCGTCATGTCCGGATCGCCGATGATCTGGATCGTGCTCATGTCCAGCTTCTGCTTGAAGAAATCCGCCAGTCCGCGCACGGTGGTCTCGGGGATCTCGTAGACCCAGGGGCTGGCCTCGTCCGGGAGAAGATATTCCTTCCAGCCCAGCTCCTCCAGCAGGCCCTCGTAGATATAGTCCGTTCCGGAGCCCATGTGCAGATGATCGTGGAGACGCCAAACGGTAACGCCGTTATCCTCCAGATACTTCCGTTTTGCCAGGTAGACGCTGTCCTCCCGGCACCACTCGGTCTCATCCATTCCGGTGAACCAGGTGGGCTCATGGGTGATGATGAAATTCTTTCCCTGGCGTATCGCTTCCCGGATCACGTCGAAGGTGGCCATAAACGTCGTGGCGACACCGGTGACTTCATTCTCCGGGCTGCCCACGGATATAATGTCGCAGGTCGTTGCAAATTTGGGACCGCCGCACATATCGTCCAGTATCCTGTCGATGACCTCCTGTACGGTCCATTTTTTCGTGCTGCTCATATCTGTCCTCCTGTACGGGCCGTTTCCGGCTGTTTTCCTTTCTCACATCGGCTCCCTGCCGTCACATATACAACCTCCGGGACCGAAAGCGGCAAGCGCGCCTTAGGCGCTCCGTCTGTCACCTTGTCTGGCCGTTTCCCCGTACGATGTACTTGTAGGTGTTCAGTTCTCTCAGTCCCATGGGACCCCGGGCATGAAGCTTCTGGGTGGAGATCCCCATCTCGCAGCCCAGGCCGAATTCCCCTCCGTCGGTAAAGCGTGTGGACACGTTCACATACACAGCCGCGGAATCTACCATGCGTGTGAATTTCTCCGCCGCGGCCTCGTCCCTCGTGAGGATGGCGTCGCTGTGGCCCGTGGAGTGCCGGGCGATATGGGCAATGGCCTCGTCAACGCTGTCCACGACGCCCACCGCCAGAATGTAGTCGAGAAACTCCGTGTCAAAATCAAGCTCGCCCGCCGGCGTTCCGGGAATAACAGCCGCCGCGCGCGCGTCCAGCCGCAGTTCTACGGGCTGCAGCCCCTTTTCTCCTCTTTCTTTCACAAGGCGGCTGTGCAGCTTGGGGAGGAATTCCCCGGCGATCGCGCTGTGGACCAGGAGCACTTCCTCCGCGTTGCACACGGAGGGGCGGCTGGTTTTCGCGTTCTCGATAATGTCCAGAGCCATCCCGAGGTCGGCCGAGGCATCCGCATATATATGGCAGATGCCGGTCCCGGTCTGGATGCAGGGCACCTTCGCGTTCTCCACGCAGCTCCGGATAAGTCCCGCGCCTCCGCGGGGTATCAGCAGGTCCACCAGCCCGGCGGCCTCCATCAGCTCGCGGGCGCTTTTCCGGTCGGTGTCCTCCACGAACCCGGCCAGCTCGGCCGGCAGGAGCGCATCCTCCAGACCGAGATGTATGGCCCGGACAATGGCGGCGTTGGATCGGAAGGCCTCCTTTCCTCCGCGCAGGATCACCGCGTTCCCGGATTTCAGCGCCAGCGCCGCCGCGTCGGAGGTCACGTTCGGCCGGCTCTCGTAAATGATGGCGATGACCCCCAGGGGCACAGCGGTCTTCTCGATGACCATGCCGTTGGGCCGCTCCGTCCGTTCGAGCACCTCTCCCACCGGATCCGGCAGCCGCACCACGTCCAGGATGCCCTCCGCCATGCCCGCGATCCGCTCCGGCGTCAGACGCAGCCGGTCGACCATTACCGGACCGAGTCTGTCCTTTGAGGCCTGGATATCCTCTTCGTTGGCACTCAGGATACTCTCCCGCTCCGAAAGGAGCCTTTCGGCGATCTTGCTCAGCGCCAGGTTCTTCCGCTCCGCGGACGCGCCGGCCAGAGCCGGGGCGGCGGCTTTTGCCGCGAGCAGGATCTCACGTGTCGTTTTCATGCTGTTTCCTCCCCGTAAATCGCGTTCCCACAGCGGCGCCGTCCATCACGTCGTACAGCACGGAGGGCCGAGAGCCGTTCACGATGACCATCTCGGCGCCGGCGCTCATGCAGATGTCCGCGGCGTGGAGCTTGGTGGCCATGCCGCCGGTGCCCAGGGCCGACCCGCTTCCTCCCGCCGATGTCAGGATCTCCGGCGTCAGCTCCTCCACTCTCGGGATCAGCACGGCGGTCGGGTCCGTTCGCGGGTTGGCGGTGTACAGTCCGTCAATATCCGATAAGATGATCAGCAGATCTGCCCCCACGCTCTCCGCCACCAGCGCCGCCAGCGTGTCGTTGTCGCCCACGGCGACCTCCTCGGTCGCCACGGTGTCGTTTTCGTTGATGACGGGCAGAACGCCCAGCTCCAGCAGCCGCTGGATGGTGTTGATAAAGTTTGCGTGCCGCTCCTCATGCCGCAGGTCCTCCCCCGTGAGCAGGATCTGCGCTACGGTATGGCTGTATTCCGAAAACAGCCGGTCGTAGAGATACATGAGCTCGCACTGACCGATGGCGGCCAGCGCCTGCTTGGTGGGCATGTCGTCCGGCCGCTCGGGCAGGTTCATCTTGCCCACGCCCATCCCGATAGCCCCGGATGAGACCAGGATCATTTCGTGTCCGGCGTTTTTAATGTCGCTGAGCACCTTGCACAGCTCTTCGATCAGGCGGATATTGCTGCGGCCCGTGGCGTGGGTCAGGGTGGAAGTCCCGACCTTGACAACGACTCTCATATCCCTCTCCCTTTGCTTTTTGTTTGGATCATCATATCATATCCGTCCGGTGGATTCAATACATCACCGCGGCAAAGAAAGGCTCGGGAAGAGCAAGGCCCGCGCGGCGGAGAAAGCGCCGTGCGGGCCGAAGCATCCGTATATTCTATTGTTTCTTACTGTCTTCATCACGCTCCGACTGGCCGGAATATGCTGCGAACGCAGCCAGACCGATAGCCATCAGGACCCACCATACAGCCGCCTCGCAAAAGTCTTTGAAGCCTCCTCCCACAACCGTGCTGACGGCATACACCAGCAGAACAGCTATGACCAGTATAACGGTTGCTTTGATCAATCGCTTATTGCTTTCGGCGTCTTTTGCGTCTTTTCTAACCTTCTCTGTCATTTTCGCATCTCCTTTTACCAATTCATCCAGGCTGATGCCATAGAGATCACTGAGACTTATCAGGCTGACTATATCGGGAAGTGACTTCCCGTTTTCCCAATGGGATACAGTCACACGGGATACCAGGATTTTCTCTGCGACCTGATCCTGTGTCATGCTGGTACTCTGTCTTGCTTCTTTCAGTCTTTCCGAAATCTCCATTTTGCATCTCCTGTGTATGGTCTGAGTTTATCCGAAAGTGACCTTGTCCGTCCATCAAATGGCTTTTACATCGCCCGGAATCGTTGTAAAAAAGACTTTACACCGCTGATTATCCATGGTTTTCCGTATCGTACTCATTGAATCGGCATGCCAAACGCCGATTTGTCCGGATAATTATAGCACCTTAATCGAATGATAACAACGAAGCAGTCTCTCTTGCCTGACAGAATAACGGGATCGCTGTCTTTATTATCAGCGATCCCATGACGGCAGGATCCTGACTCGTACGCAAAAGCAGCGCGGCCAAAGCCGCGCTGCTTTTGCATAGAGAAAGTCCGCGCTGGATGCGCCGGGGCATGGAAAGATCGCCTGAAAGCATACCGGAAGGAGAGCCCGGCAAGCCGGGATCTGTTACTCCTCCAACATGGCGACAGCTTCTTCAAATGTTACGGACTCGACAAGTTCTTCCCAAACGTCCTCGTTGTAATACAGGTATGTTGTTTCGCCGGTCATGTAGTTATTGTCGAAGGTAGAGTTCGTTTTCTCCGGAATAATCACCTCAAAGCCTCTTTCGAATGCGGATTTAACGGTGGCGTCGATGCAGTAATTCGTCTGCAGTCCGATGATCATCAGTCGCTTGTCCGTCTGCTGCTTCAGGTATTGCTTAAAGTCTTTGTTTCCAAAGCAGCTGTTGATTGTTTTGACGAACACTTTTTCTCCGTGTATCGGCGCTATCCGATCGATGATTTCAAAGGCTTCGTCTCCGACGGACATACCGCTGTTCGGACCCGCGTCATGCTGAACAAAGATAACTTCAACATGGTTCTTTCTTGCGGCGTCAACCAGTTGGGCCGTCCTCTCCGTAAAAGCATCAAACGCGTACAGATCCTCATCAACCAGGCCTTTCTGCATGTCAATAACCAGCAAAATCATGATCCTGTTTTCTCCTCACATCCCGTATTGTCGGGAGAATTATACCTGACCCACACCGACAATACAATATCTGATATACTCCATATGCAACCTGAAGTTGCGAGAAAGCAAATTCAGGTTGGTGGATAAATCAGCAAATAAGGGGTATACTCCTGCCAAAGGAGGCTGAAATAATGAGTTTTTCGGAAAACCTGCAAACGATTCGGAAGAAGAATCAAATGTCCCAGGAAGAGTTGGCGGAATTACTCGGAGTGAGCAGACAGGCAGTTTCAAAATGGGAACTCGGAGACGGATATTCGGAAGTTGAGAAACTTCTTATTTTATCAAAGAAACTGAACATATCACTGGACAGCTTAATGACAGGAAGTTCACCCGGGAACGAAGAGCCGGATACAGGTCCGTCAGGCATTATCCGGATCGTTTCTCCAAACGAAGGCATTATCATGGACATTTCAAAAGTGATGCGTTCACAAGAATTCAAGGGCGGAAAAAACAGCCCAAAATACGCCCTGTTTGCTTCAGACGGAAAAGAGATGTCATTCTGGGGCGTTCAGAATACGCTTCTTGGCTGGTATCGAAATCTTGATGATATAAGCAGGGAAATCGGAGAAATCCAGAAAGCGTTGGATACAGGGGTACCGTCTTATGTTTTGCAGTACAGCGTCAAATGCAAACAAAACCTGTTCCGGACAATAATAGAAGAATAGTCAAAACAGATTACCGTTTGACCAATTGATTATCAAATAGGCGAAAAACAAATCCTGAGCCGGGGGTCAAACCCGGTTCGCGGTTTATTCATAAGCAAAAAAGGGAAAGCGGCCGGGAACAGCCGCATCCTATAACTGTCCGGTCGTTTTTGGGTAAAAACAGGATTGCTATCTTGTTAAATAGCAATCCTATTCTGGCGGAGGGTGCAGGATTCGACCTCCGCTGCGGCGGAGGCCGCCTCGGGTTGCAACATGCCCCCGGCATGTTGCCAAGTGCCCTCGGGTTCGAATCCTGACTCGTATGCAAAAGCAGCACTGCCAAAGCCGTGCTGCTTTTGCATTGGCGGAGGGTGCAGGATTCGAACCCGCGTGGGGTTGCCCCCTAACGGTTTTCAAGACCGCCCCGTTATGACCGCTTCGGTAACCCTCCGTATATGTCAGCTCCTTTGGGGGAGATAACGGCGAAGCGCAGCTCTCCTTTCCGGATATGAGAAAGCTATCACATTTTTACTGCCCTGTCAATGCGCTTTCGGGTATATCCGCGCCCGGGAACGGGCGGGAAAAAGCGCGTCCCGCAGGGGGAAAGGCCTTGCTTTTTGACTCCCGCTGGTTTACAATAATCACATGTTCGCATAGACCGAGGGAGCGTGGGGTGAGGAGATGAAATCAACGGGAATCGTGCGCAGGATCGACGAGTTGGGCCGCGTAGTCCTGCCCATCGAGCTGCGCAGGACAATGAATCTGGAGGTTCGGGATCCGGTGGAGATCTTCATGGAGGGAGATTCCATCGTTCTGCGCAAGGTTGAATCCGCCTGTCTGTTCTGCGGCGGCATCCGGCAGCTTACGGAGTTTCGGGGCAAGCAGATCTGTTCCGACTGCCTTCGGCAGCTGAAGGAGAAATAACAGGATAAACGCCCGGGGATCCCCGGGCGTTTTGCGTGTCGGTTCGTTTTATACGGGCGCCCGGTTCTCCGGGCGCCTTTTCGTCAGTACAGCGAGGCGATGATGTCCACGCAGCGCTCCGGGCCGAGCGCGCTGGAGTTGAGGATGATATCGTAGTTCTCGATATCGCCCCATTTTCGGTCGGTGTAGAACTGATAGTACAGGGCGCGGCGCTTGTCCTTGTCACGCAGGCGCTTTTCGGTGGGGACCTCGGTCTCGCCGTATTTCTCCACGATCCGCTTTGCACGCGCTTCAAAATCCGCGTGGATGAACACCCTGAGAAGATCGGCCTTGTCTTCCAGGATCACGTCGGCGCAGCGGCCCACGATCACGCAGCTCTCTTTTTCGGCGATCTCCCGAATGATCCGGCTCTGAACCGCCCAAAGGCGGTCCTGGTTGGTGGGGGCGGTATAGCTCCCGTCCATTCCGAGGGCCGATGCCGCCCAGGAGCCCAGTGAGGCGTTCTCACTTTCCTTTTCCACATATTCACGGGTGAACCCGCTCTCCTCTGCCATTTTTTCGATCAGTTCCTGATCGTAGCAGGGAATTCCCAGTTTTTTGGCGACCTCACGGCCGATGGTGCGGCCGCCGCTTCCGAATTCACGTCCGATGGTGATGATCCGATTGCTCATACGCTTCTCCCTTCTGTTTTACGTAAGATCATTCCCGTGATCCGTGTACGTGCCGTCTTCTGTCCGGGGCGGGATCATTCCCCGCTGTCCGGTACGATGCTTCCGCTCCGCCCGGATCTTCCGTCCGGTTCGTCTGTATGTATTATAGCACATATCCGCCGCGGAATAAAGGGCGTCAGCCGTTGTTTCCGCTTTTTTCCCTTACCGTGGCGGCGTGATAGAGGTCATTGCGGCTCTGCCCCGTCTCGGCGGCGGCCCGGCGGGCGGCGTCCTTCAGAGAAAGGCCTTCCGCCCGATAGCGCTCGGTGAGCTCCACGGCTTCCTCCAGCGACGTACGCGGGCCCTTCTGCCGCGCCGCGCCGCGGATCACAAGAACGTATTCGCCCCGGGGCCGTTCGCTGCGGTAACGCTCCAGCGCTTCGGATATCGTGGTGCGGATGATTTCCTCGTGGATCTTCGTGAGCTCCCTGCACAGGGCGATCTCCCTGTCCCCAAGCGTCTCCAGAAGATCCGCAAGCGTTTCCGTGAGTTTGTGCGGCGCTTCGTAGATCACCATGGTGCGGTGTTCTTCCCGCAGTGAATCCAGATGCTCCCGGCGGCTTTTGTTGGCCGTGGAGAGAAAGCCCTCGAAGGTGAAGCGCTGCGTGGGAAGTCCCGACATGGCCAGCGCCGTGACTACCGCGCTGGGGCCGGGGACCGACGCGACCGGTATGCCGTTTTCGGCGCACAGGCGCACCAGTTCCTCCCCGGGATCCGATATAGCGGGCATACCCGCGTCCGAGACCAGAGCGCAGCTCTCTCCGGAGAGCAGACGCGGGATGATCACCGCCGCGCTCTCGATCTTGTTGTGTTCGTAATAGCTGACCAGCGGTTTGCGGATACCGAAGCGGTTCAGCAGCTTAAGCGTCACCCGCGTATCCTCCGCGGCAATGAAGTCCACTACGCTCAGAGTCTCTCTGGCCCTGGGACTCAGATCGTCCAGATTCCCGATGGGCGTGCCCACCAGATATAATGTGCCCGTCACGGCCGCACCTCCCAATGACAGATCCTGCGGTATTCGGCGGTCTCCTCTCCGTCCGCGCCGAACTGAAACAGCGTCGCCTCCGCGGCGAGCCCGCTTCTCGCTCCTTTTCGCGCCCGGCAGAGGAAGAGCTGCGGGGCATGCTCCGGCGAAGCGGCAAGGAAGCGAAGCCGCTTCGGCTCCAGCCCCGCGGCGGCAAACGCGGAAAACACCTCGGCAAGGCGCTCCGTTCGGTGCACCAGGCAGAAATCCCCGCCCGGTCTCAGCAGCCGCGCCGCCGCAAGGCAAAGCTCCCCGACGGACGCGCTTTCCGTACGCATGGCCGCCCGGTCGCCGTCGGCGGACACCGCTCCGCTCCCGGAGGGGAAATAGGGCGGATTGGACACGACGAGGTCCATGCTTTCTCCCGGAAGAGGCGCCCGGCGCAGATCCGCCTCATGCACCCGGCAGCGGTCCGCCAGAGCGTTTGCCCGGATGTTTTCCCGGCAGCTCAAAACGGCGGCTGCCCGGAACTCGACCCCGTCCATTTCCGCCGACGGGTCCTCCAGGGCAAGGAGCAGCATCAGTATTCCGCTCCCGCAGCCCAGGTCGCAGCCGTGCCGGGCTCCGGGTGTACGTGAGAAATCCGCCAGTGCCAGCGAGTCCGTTCCGAAGGGATCTCCGGCGTATGTCGGCCCATCGGGCCACAGTTCTCTGCGTTCCTTCATGACGTTATCTTAACGTAAAACCGGCGGTATGACAAGCATACCGCCGGTTTTGCCGTTTCAGCGGAGATTACTTCTCCACGATCGCCTCGTTGGGGCAGTTCTCAACGCAGGTGCCGCAGGACACGCAGGTATCCTGGTTGATCTCGTAGTGATCGGCGCCCTCGAAAATGGCGTCGTTGGGGCAGTTCTCGGCGCAGGTGCCGCAGGACACGCACTCGTCGGTGATAACATACATGGTGATTTACCTCCCATAAATTGTTTTCCGTCGGTATTGTAACATATGTTAATGAAAAAGCAACCTCTTTGCCAAAAGTTATCTTTCGCTAACTCCGTGGTTCCCTCACCCCATCTTATACCGCCGCAGCGGGCTGTTCCCCGGCGGGAACGCCCCCCTCGTCCTTTGTTTTCCGTGCTCTTTCAGGCCTTTATCTTGACGAAAAGCAAGAAGAAGGGTAAGATAGATTTTCAAAGATAACCGCGAAATTCTATTCGGATAAGGACAAAAACTCATGCAGAAACAAGCCTGGACCTATTCCCTTACCGGCGCGGCGCTCGGAGCGTTCGCTCTGCTGCTGCGCTGGCTGCAGAGGGAGATGATCATAGACGAAGCCGGTCTGCCTCGGAGCGGCGCCGCCATCAGCGTGCTGCTGGTGCTGTTCCTGTTTGCGGCCGCGGCTGCTCTGTGGATACTCTCGGGCCGTCTGGGCGGAGACCGTTCGCCGGAAGAGCCGGAAGAGGCGCTCGCCGTGCGCGGGCCCATCCCCACAGTCCTGCTGGCGGTGGCCGGCGCCGCCGCACTGGGCGGCGCGCTGCTGATGGTGGTACAGGCGGATTCTCTGTTTCTGCGTATCAGCGCCCTGGCGGGCGTCCTGGCGGCAGCGGTCCTGATCCTCTACCCGTCTTTGCCCCGGTGGGGCGGGTTCGGAGCCGGGCTCTCCCTGGTTCCGGTGATTTTCTTCTCTCTGTGGCTGGTCGTCTCCTACAAGGACAACGCGGTGGATCCCATCGTATGGAATTACGGGATGCTGATCCTTGCCGTCTCCTCTTCACTGTTCGCCGTCTATCGGCTCTGCGGATATCTGTATTATCGTATCCGCTCCCGCCGCGCCGTATTCGGATGCGCTTTGGCGGTGGTGCTCTGCCTGAGTGTCCTGATGGATGATCTGCCTCTCGGCATGAGGGTGCTGCTGGCCGGATGGGCCGTCGGTTTCGCGGCGCTGTGCTGGGTGCTGTGGAGCAACATGCTGCCGGAGGACGGCCCGGCCGGGGACGGCATCGGGGACTCCGCCGAAGCAACGGAATAACGCTGTCTTCCGCCGCCCTTTCCGGGCGGCGGTTTTTCTTGACCGCGTCCGGACCGGGCCGTGTCGGACAGGCCTGTTCCGATGTTCTCCCGCAAAAACAAGAGCCCGCTATTGACTTTGAGTGGAAACGATAGTATACTATCGAACCGTGGAGGTAACAGATTATGGAATTGGCTAGGAAACTTAAGATGATCGACGACTGCGTCAAGCGCAAGGCCAACGCGGATCTCGAACAGATGGACCTGACCATCGCGCAGCACCACACGCTGGTGTTTCTTGTGATGCGCGAAAACCACACCGCCGAGCTCAAGGAGCTCGAGCGGGAATTCCGCGTTTCGCAGCCCACCGTGGCGGGCATCGCGCAGCGCCTGGAAGCCAAGGGTTATGTTGAGGCTGTTCCGCATCCCACGGATAAGCGCGTCAAAATGCTTCGTCTGACCGAACAGGGGGAGGGTATCTGCCGGCGTTCCTGGGAAAAAATGAAGGAACGCAACACGCACATGACGGCCGGCATTTCCCCGGAGGAGCTCGATGAGCTGAACCGGCTGCTGGACATCGTGTACCGCAATCTCGAATCCGGGGTATAGGCCCCGCGAAAAGACGCGCCGGGCCGCGGCGCGGAAGGAGGCAGGCATATGATAAAAAAGCTGGCCCGATTCGTCGGGCAATACAAAAAGAACGCGATCCTCGGACCGCTGTTTCTGCTGGGAGAAGTCTTTATGGATATCTTCCAGCCGTTTGTCGTCGCGTCGCTGATCGATAAAGGCATCCAGGCGCAGAACACGGCCGCCATATTCAAGTACGGCGCTCTGATGCTCGGCTGCGCCCTGATGAGCCTTTTCCTCGGCGCCATGTCGGGCGTGCACTCATCCATAGCCACAACGGGCTTTGCCGCCAACGTGCGCGACGCGCTCTTCAAAAAGATCCAGACGTTTTCCTTCAAGAATATCGATAAATTCTCCACCGCCAGTCTGGTGACGCGCACCACCACCGATGTGAACAACGTGCAGATGGGCTTCATGCAGATCCTGCGCATCGCTACCCGCACGCCGGCCATGCTGGTGCTGAGCATGACGATGTGCTTCATCATCAGCCCGAAGCTCAGCACGATCTTCCTGATCGCCGTGGCTGTGGTGGGAAGCGTGATGCCGATGATCGGCCGCCTCGCCGGAAAAACCTTCTCCAGCGTGTTTCAGCGCTACGACACGATCAACGCCCGCGTTGAGGAGAACGTGACCGGCGCGCGCGTGGTAAAGGCCTTCGTGCGCCAGGACTACGAGTCGGAGAAATACGCCAGGGCCACCCACGACCTGCGCTCGAAGTTTGTCAAAGCCGAGATGGTCGTGGCGATGAACATGCCGGTGATGACTCTGGTGATCAACAGCTGCACCATCGCCCTCAGCTGGTTCGGCGCGCGGATGGTGGTCCTGTCCGGCGGCACCGCGCTGACCACCGGTCAGCTTACGAGCATGTTCTCCTACACCATGCAGATCCTGATGAGCATGATGATGCTGAACATGATCTTTGTGATGATGTCCATGGCCGGAGCCAGCGCCAAACGTATCATCGAAGTCCTTGAGGAGGAACCGGATATCAAAAACGGCCCGGATCCCCTGATGACCGTAGAGGACGGCTCCATCGATTTCAACGATGTCACCTTCCGCTATTCCGAGACCTCGGACGACCCCGTTCTCCGGGACATCGACCTGCACATCCGTTCCGGAGAGACTGTCGGTCTCATCGGCGGCACAGGCTCGGGCAAGTCCACGCTGGTGAGCCTGATATCCCGTCTGTATGACGCGGAATCCGGCTCGGTGTGCGTCGGCGGACGGGACGTCCGCGACTACGACGTGGAGGTCGTGCGAAACGCGGTGTCCGTAGTTCTGCAGAAAAACGTGCTGTTTTCGGGAACGGTGCTCTCCAACCTGCGCTGGGGCAAGCCCGACGCTACCGAGGAGGAGTGCCGGGAAGCCTGCCGGCTCGCCTGTGCCGACGAGTTTATCGAGAAGATGCCCGACGGCTACGACAGCCGCGTGGAGCAGGGCGGCGCCAATTTCTCCGGCGGCCAGAAGCAGCGCCTGTGCATCGCACGCGCGCTTCTGAAAAAGCCGAAGGTCCTGATCCTCGACGACTCCACCTCCGCGGTGGACACCGCCACCGACGCGAAGATCCGCAGAGCCTTCCGCGAGGTCATCCCCGAGACCACCAAGATCATCATCGCTCAGCGCATCGCCAGCGTCCAGGACGCCGACAGGATCATCGTACTGGACGACGGCCGGGTGGTCGGATTCGACTCTCATGAGAACCTCCTGAAGACCAATGAGATCTACCGGGAGATCTATGAGACGCAGACCAAGGGCGGCGGCGACTTCGACGAGCCCGACGCGTAAGAGAGAGGAGGAATCGGATTATGGGACCCAGAGGAAGAGGAAGGGGCTACGCGACCGGCCCGCTGGATAAGGGAACGCTGCTGCGCGTCTTCAAATACGTTTTCAGAGATTACTCCTTCGCGCTGCTGTTCGTGGCCGTGCTGATCGGTATCAACGCCTATACCCATCTGCAGGGAACGCTGTTCATGCAGAAGCTGATCGATATTTATATTCTCCCCATGCTCGGCTCGTCCGACACGAATTTCGCCCCGCTGGCGGGCGCCCTGGGAACGCTGGCCGTCATTTATCTGATCGGCATCGTGGCGGGTTATCTGCGCAGCATCATCATGGCCGTAGTCGCTCAGGGCTCGCTCGAAAAAATGCGCAACGAGCTGTTCCGCAAAATGCAGACCCTGCCCATTCGCTACTTTGATACCCATGAGCGCGGCAACATCATGTCCGTGTTCACCAACGATATCGACACCACCCGTCAGGTCATCGGTCAGACGCTGCCGCAGGTCCTTGAATCGGGCTTCACCATCGCGATGACGCTGACCAGCATGATCCGCCTGAGCATCCCGCTGACGCTGTTCTCGTTTGTAATGGTCGGCGTGCAGCTGTTCGCCTCGGGCAAGCTGGGCGGTCTTTCGCGGAAATATTTCTTCAAACGTCAGACAGCCTTGGGCAGCGCGAACTCCTTTGTCGAGGAGACCCTGGAAGGTCAGAAGGTCGTCAAGGTGTTCTGTCATGAAGAGCACGCCATTGAGGAATTCGAGAAACTCAACGAGGAGCTTCGCGACAGCTCCGCCAAGGCGAACATTTATTCCAGCATTCTGATGCCCATCAACGGCAGCATCGGCAACATCGGATACGTGCTCATGGCTGTGCTCGGCGGCACGCTCGTACTCAGCGGGCGGGGCGGCACGCTGACGCTCGGCATGCTCATCACCTTCCTGAGCCTGAACCGGAACTTCTCCCGCCCCGTCACCCAGATCTCCCAGCAGGTCAACTCCATTGCCATGGCCATGGCCGGCGCTGCCCGTATCTTCGGCATGATGGACGAGGAGCCCGAAGCCGACGAAGGCTATGTCACTCTGGTGAACGTCACGGAGAACCCCGACGGCACGCTCTCCGAGACCTCGGAGCACACCGGCAAATGGGCGTGGAAGCACCCCCACCACGATGGCACGCTCACCTACGAACCCATGCGCGGTCTGGTCACTCTCGACGACGTGACCTTCTCCTACGACGGAAAGAAAACGGTCCTCCACGACGTGTCGCTCTACGGGAATCCGGGTGAAAAGGTCGCTTTCGTCGGCTCCACCGGCGCAGGCAAGACCACCATCACCAACCTGCTCAACCGGTTTTACGACATCTCCGAGGGCAAGATCCGCTACGACGGCATCAACATCCAGAAGATCCAAAAGCCGGCTCTTCGTTCCGCCCTGGGCATGGTGCTTCAGGACAGCGTGCTCTTCACCGGAACGATCATGGAGAACATCCGCTACGGACGGCTTGACGCCACCGATGAGGAATGCGTCGCGGCCGCGAAGCTGGCCAACGCCGACAGCTTCATCCGGCGGCTCCCGGACGGCTACAATACGGAGATCACCGGCAACGGCGCCTCCCTGAGTCAGGGCGAGCGTCAGCTCCTGTGCATCGCCCGGGCCGCCGTGGCCGACCCCCCGGTCATGATCCTGGACGAGGCCACTTCCTCCATCGATACGCGGACCGAATCCATCGTCCAGACAGCGATGGACGCCCTGATGCACGGGCGCACGACCTTCGTGATCGCTCACCGGCTCTCCACCGTCCGCAACAGCGACTGCATCATGGTCATGGAGGGCGGCCGCATCATCGAGCGGGGCAATCACGACCAGCTCATCGCCAAAAAAGGCCGGTACTACCAGCTCTACACCGGCAAGTCCGCCGAAGAGACGGCGTGAGCCGGATCTCTCCCGAAAACGGCAGCAGACAGGCCCCGAAAGGCCTGTCTGCTTTTTTCTCTTCCGCGGCTCCGCTCTCAGTCGTCCAAACCGTTCTCGTCGTCTTCCCGATCGTACATTTCCTGGATCTCGTGCGTATAGCCGGCGGTGATGATGCCGGCGGGCAGCGCCACCACGGCGATGCCGATAAAGCTCGACATCATGGTCACCACCCGGCCCAAATCGGAGGTCGGCGCAATGTCCCCGTAGCCCATAGTGGTCAGGCTGACCGTCGCCCAGTAGAGCGCTTCGAAGAAATCGTCGAAGGTGTCCGGCTCCACGTTGAACATGATCAGCGCGCAGAGCATCACATATCCCACGGCCAGCGTGCATACCGCGATAAGCGAGCGCTTCTGACGCTTGAGGACCCTGGTGACGACGGCCACGTCCTTTGAGTAGCGGAAGAATTTCAGCATGCGGACTACCCGCAGCGCCCTGATCAGTCTCAGCACCCGCAGGGTGCGGAACCCTGCGGCCAGCAGATAGAACGTGGGCAGGATGCTCAGAAGGTCCACGACGGCCATCGGCGTAAAGGGATAGAGCAGGAAGCTCGCGGGTCCTTTGCAAAGCTTGAGGTCCGCGGTGATCCAGCGAAGGATGTAATCCGCTATGAAGATCGCCGTGGCGACCCAGGTCATCACCTCAAAGCCGAAATTGGTCTTTTTGAACATCATCGGGATCAGGCTGGCGATGATCACCACGACCATGACCATATCATAGTAGTGGCTGAGCTTGTCGCTGTCCTCGTCCGTTACTTCACCGATGATTTCGTAGATCCGTTCTCTCATGATCTGTCTCCCCGGGATTCTTTCGGTCAAAATTATACCATCCGCCGCCCGGGTGTCAAGGACGATTGACTCTGCCGCCGCGGGCGGGTACAATACACACAGAACCGTAAAAGAGGCGCCCTCCGCGGAATTCGAACAGGTATTGTCCCTGCGAGGGAGTACGCGCCGAAGATGACCGTCACGAACCTGTGACCGGATCGGAAAAGGAGGAAGACATGCTTAAAGAACAAGCGGAAATGTATGCCCGGGAGAAAAACTGCAACTGCGCCGAGAGCACACTGCTCGCGGCCTCGGACGAATACGGTCTCGGCCTGGGAGCGGAAGACGCCAAGCTCATGGGCGGCTTCGGCGGCGGACTGGCCAGCGGGCTTGCCTGCGGAGCCCTGTGCGGCTCTCTCGCAGCGCTGGGAAAGATGCTGCTTCACGGTCCCGCGCACGAAATGCCGGAATTTCGGGGCCTTTGCGCCGAATATGTGAACGCTTTCCGCGAGACCATGGGCGGCACGGACTGCCGGGAGCTGCGGGAGAAGTATTTTGAACCCGGAAAGGGCTGCGTAAAAGCCATCGCGAAAAACGCGGAGCTGCTGGAGCGGTTTATCGCGTCTCACGGCCTGACGAAAGCGGGAGGGCAGGCGGAAGAATGAAAGTCCTGATCGTCGGCGGCGTCGCCGGAGGCGCCTCCGCCGCGGCCCGGCTCCGAAGGCTGGACGAAAAAGCGGAGATCATTATATTCGAGCGCGGAGAATTCGTGTCCTTTTCCAACTGCGCCCTTCCCTATTACCTCGGCGGCGTGGTGTCGGACTGGGAAGATCTGCTGATGATGACTCCCGCCGGTCTCAAAAAGCGTTTCAATCTGGATGTCCGTGTCCGTCAGGAGGTCGTTGATATCCTGCGCGGGGAAAAGCAGGTCGTCGTTAAAGATCTCACCTCCGGAGCTGAATACACGGAGAGCTACGACAAGCTGATACTCTCCCCCGGTGCGTCTCCGCTGCGCCCGGCTTCCGTAGCCGGAACAGACGGCGCCAACGTGTTCACCGTGCGCGATGTGAACGACGTACGCCGTATAAAAACGTATCTGGAAGAACATTCCGTGGACCGCGTCGCCGTATGCGGCGGCGGTTTCATCGGGCTTGAAGTGGCGGAAAACCTGATCCGAAGCGGGTTCGGGGTCGATCTCATAGGCCGGAACCGTCAGGTCATGCCGCGCTTTGACGAGGATATGGCGCAGATCCTCCACAAAGAACTGTTGGACAACGGCGTGCGTCTCCGGCTCGGCTGCGAAGTACGGGAGATCGTACCGGACGGACTGCATGCCGTCAGCCGGGAAACCGGGCGGGATGTCTTTCTGCCCGCCGGCGCCGTCATTCTTGCGCTGGGGG
>JAEEGI010013084.1_pt1 | contig 17626 bp, 10 predicted proteins | sample 8958751 | NCBI WGS metagenome assembly JAEEGI01 (sample SAMN16246545, study PRJNA631951) | gut metagenome | biome: gut microbiome; feature: rumen; material: KS-attached | host: Bos | place: Iran: Karaj | collected 2018-10 | reverse complement strand
TTAAATTCCAATTATCTTTTTTAATTATTTATTTTTTTAAAATAATATATTATTTTAAAAAATGTTAAAGGATACAGAAAAAACAATTCCCCAATATATAATTGATGAAATGATAGATTATTTATATTCAAATGGATTGATAATTAAAAATAAAGAAGGAATAGGAGTAAAACATATTCCAATAACTTTATATCCAAGTCCAATAGTAAAATCTTTTTTTGATAAAATTCAATTTTATCAAATTGCTTTTAATAAAATAATGGATAAAATATCAAGAGATCAACAATATATTGAACAAATATTAACTCCAATTTCAGAAAAAGATGAATTTATTAAAAAATTACTTGAAATTTCAAAAAAAGTTTCAACATTTGAAAATAAACAAAAAATCCAATGTGGATTTTTTAGAAATGATTATATGGTAGATAAAGTAAAAAAATTTATATATCAAATTGAATTTAATACAATTGCAGTTTCAATGTTTTCATTTTCTGATAAATTAAAAAAATTTTATTCTTTCTTTTCTAATAAATATCCAAATATATATGAAAGATATAAAGGCAAAGAAATACCTTTAGAAAAAAAAGATGTGATTCCAGAATTTTCATCTAGTTTAATAGAATCAATAAAATTATTTTCCCCTGAAAATTATAAAAATACAATAATTATATTTGTAGTTCAAGAAAACGAAAAAAATGTTTTTGATCAAAGAACAATTGAAAATGAGTTATATGAGAAATATAATATTTTATCAAAGAGATTAACATTAAATGAAATAGCAAAAAATTGCAAAGTTGATGAAAAAGGACAAATATCTTATGAAGAAAAAATAATATCTTTATTTTATTTTAGAGCAGGATATACTCCTTCAGATTATAAAGATGAAGAATCATGGAAAGGAAGAGAAATGATTGAATTATCAACAGCAATTAAAGTTCCGAATATAAATTTATTTTTAACAACACTCAAAGTTTTTCAATATGAATTAACAAAACCAGATATCTTAAAAAAATATATTAATGAAGAATTAATATCAAATGATATAATACGTTTCTTCACTAAAATATATTATTTAAGAGATATGGATAAAGAAAAGCAAAAAGAATTATTTAATCAAATAACATCAAATCCTCATTCATATGTAATAAAACCTCAAAGAGAAGGAGGAGGAAATAATTATTATGATGAAAAAATAATTCCTTTACTACCAAAAGATGATTCTGAACCAAGTGATGAATTATTAAATTCAATAATTATGGAAAGAATAGAAGCCCCTGAATATGAAACATTAAATTTAATTGATGAAAAAGTTATTGTAAATACTGTTAATAGCGAATTTAGTGTTTATGGTGTAATTATTTCTTCAGATGAGAAAATATATAATATTAATAAAAGTGTTGGATTTTTAGTTAGAAGTAAAGATAAAAATGAAGGAGAAGGAGGAGTAATACATGGAAGTGGTTGTGTTGATTTACCTTGTTTAATGGATATTAATATTAATAAAGATGATGATAATCCTATTAGTTATAATTTTTAAATAACAAATACTTTTAAGTTAATTTAATTATTTATTTATTGAAGAAAAATTTATTTTAAAATTACAATTAAATTATTGATCTTTAAATTTATTCGATAGATAGATATAATTCAATAAATATCATGAAATTAATATTATATATTGTATTGCTTTTAAATAATTCTTTCTTTGTGTTTGAATTTTTATTTTTTATTTAATTGAAAGGAATATTCTCCTATTACTGATTTTATTTAATCTTTTTCCTCATTCATCCTTTATTTATAACCTTATTAATATTAAATTCAATGGAAATATTTTTAAAACAAATTAAATAAATGAAAGTAAGTAATTTTACTTTTATAAATCAAATTTTACAATATAATTTTTAAAAAAGCATATTATTCAAAAAAATAAAATCTTAAAAATTGAACAATAATATTATAATTATCTAAAATAAAAAACTCCCAAAAAAAAACCTAATAAAAAAACAAACGATTATTCCTTAACAGCATTTTTCAGTAAATTTTCAATTTCTTCATATTTTTCTTTTTCTTTCCTTGACATTTCCCCACCTAAGCTTTTCCTTTGATCAACTAATTGAAACTTTAAAAAATCAAAGATATTTTGTTGTGAATGATTCTTATGTAACAAATTAGGATTATACTTTAATAATTTTTTAACAAAATCAACTTTTAAATCTAAAGCACATAAAAAGATAGGAGTATTACCAGTTTGATATTCTTCACAATCAACATTAGCTCCTTTATTCATAATAAAATCAATAATATCAGGATTAGGACAAACAATACATGCTTCAAGTAATAAAGTTTTATTTTGTCCAAATACATAACTATTAATATCTTCATCAAAATTATTTACTAAAGTTTCTAATTCATGTGCTAATCCTCTTCTTAATATTTTTTCTCTTTTATTTATTTCATTAGTTTCTATTTGTTGTGATGCATTTGGATCAGCTTTATCTAATTCACATTTTTGCTTTTGGTCAGTAACTCTTGAATGCTTATTTGTATTGTGAGGAGTACTACAACATGCTCCCATTTTTTATTTTTTTTATATATATATATATTTTTTTTAGTTTTTTAAATTTTTTTTTTGATTTTTTTTTTTTAATTTCTGACATCTGTTATATATAAAATTAATAATGTTCCTTTTCTAATTTGAATTTTTTTACTCCTTGTATAAGTATTTACGCATCCTATGTTTATACATTCATTTGTTGTTGATGATGTTTCAGGGAGAATTTCTATATTTAAATTAAATACTCTATTTATTTTTACTATACCAATTTTAGTAGCTATCATTTTGACTCTATAAAATATTATTTTTAATATATCATATTTTATTTCTTTAATTTCGAAATTTTTACTAAAACATTTATTTACATAAAAATACATTTCACTATTTTTAATTAAATTATTTTCATCATTCCATCTTAAAACCATATTTTCAATTTCACAATCTCTAATTTTATCAAAATTAATATCACTTCTAAAAATTCCTCTTAAATATAATTTTCTTGGAGCATAATCACTTTTTAATGATTGGAAATTTATATCTGAAATAACACCATTATTTCCTTCTATTAAATTTATTTTAAAAAATATATAATCTCCTTCACAAAAATATTGAACTGGTGATGAATATACTAATCTTCTTTTTATATAATTATTATCATCCATTTCTGAACAAAACCATACTGGATAAAATTTATCATTTCTAATATCAAATTTAAATATTTGATGATATAAATTTGATTTTTGATTTCCTTTCTTCATTTTAAAAGAATATTTTATTTCATATGATATACCATTGTATTTTTTTAATAAAGGATTCTTTTTTATTTTTGATTTTAATTCAACATAAAATGTAGAAACATTCTTTCTTCTTTGTTTAATATATTTATTAATTTTAAATTTAAAAGAATTAAACTCAAAAATTTCTTTATAATTTTTTTGAAAAGCTTGAATTAAATAAGAAAATTTACTAGTAACAGTAGACATAAATAAAATTTTCATTTTTTTTCCAGAAGACATAATTTTACCATAATCATCATATAAAAATGTAAAAATGTTAAAAATAATTTTACTATTTAATCTACTAATTTTTTCAAAAGGAATATTTTCATAACCTAAATTACTTTGAACAACTTCATTAATAAATTTAAATTTAGGAAGACTATCTTGATGTTCTAATATAATAGAATGTTCATCATCTAATAAACCTAAAGCAGAAACATCTGATTTTTCTTGTGAATTATCATTAAATACATTTTGTGTTTTTTTAACTTTATTATATATTGCAGATGATGAATTATTTAATTGCATTATTTTACTTAAATTTGTTATTTGTGATTCTTCTACATTATAATCTTCATTATTTTTCAAATCTTCTGAATCTGAAAAGTGATTAGTATTTTCATTCAATATTATATGATTTGAAACATTTATTTCCTTTTTAATTTGATTATTTCTTAATGTTTCTGAACTTGATGTTCCATCATTTTCTTTTTTATCATTTTCTGTTATTGTAATATTGTTTTTTAATGTTGATATATTTTGATAATCATAATTTAATATTAATATATCAGAATTTTTTTCACTGCCGCATCTACTTGAATTTTTTAAATTTAATTTTTTCTTTATTCTTTCTTTATCATTTTCTATTAATCCATCTTGAGTTATAATTTGAAATTGAGAATTTAATGTATTTAAATTTCCATTTCTTGACATTATACCAATTATTATTATTATTAATCAAAAAATATTCTAATTTATTATTACATTTTCTTATTTTTATTTTTTTAAAATTTAAATAATTTTGTAAGAAAAAATTTTATAATAAATTATCATTTCAAATTAAAAAAAAGATAATAATAAAAATATCATAAGTATTTATCAATGAAAATAAATTTGAAGAATTTTGGAAAAAAGAAAATTAAAATGAAGGAAAATTACTTTAAAGAAAAAAGTAAATATTATAATTGTATGAATAACAAAAAAGAAGTATGATGATAATAAAATTGAAAAATAATTTTTAAATGTAAAAAATTTTATTTATATTTTATTAATATTATATTATTAATAAATTCTTTATACAACAAATTTTTTTCATATTTTGTTAAGTTATTATTAATAATTTTTGTTATATAATGAAACATTTCATTCATATTATTATCAAAATTACATAAATTTTCAAAATCTTCAATCAAAGAATTAAATAATCCAACAACTTTTTTAACTTTATAACCACTTTTTTTAATATAATTATTAACAATCATTTTTTTTAATTCATGATTTTCTTTATTGTCACCTAAATATTTTTTAACTTTTTTTTTTCTCCAATGTCTTTGAATTATTTTTGCACTGTTTACAACTCTATCTAATTCACTATGATTAATTTCAATTGCTTCAGGATAATTAATTTCTATTTTAGAAACTAAGAATTTTGAATATTCATTTAATAAATTTTTATTGTGAGGTTGATAATAATCTTTTAATAAATTATTATTTATTAAATATTCATTTAAAAAAAGCATTAATTTTAAAATATCATTTGTATTTCCTAAATCATAAGGGAATTTCTTTGAATATATTTTATCTAAAATTTGATGGTAATTTAATTTATCTTTTTCTTTTGAATTAGAAAAATTATTATTATGCTTTTTAACATTTGATGAACTATTAATATTCCTTATTAAATTATTAGAATTTGAAGAACCTGAACGAATATAATTACTTGGCTTTTTTATTATTTTTGATTCACTTTCTCTTGGTGTACTTGATTGATAATTAAAAGAATAATGTTCATTTAATGAACAATTGAATTTTTGATTAAATATATTTATATCTTGTGTATTTTTTATTTTTTGAGTATGAGAAAATTTTTTTGTTTGATTTGTTATTTTTTTTGATTTTATTTTTTCATTATTTAATATTTTTGAATTCGGAGATATTGTTATTTTATTATTTAAAAATTTTTTATTTACTTTTTCTTTATTTTCAATATGAAGAGTATTATTTTTCATTATTTTTTTATTTACTGTAATACTATTCATTGTTCTAATTAATTTTTCAGGAATAAATTGTGTTTTATTGTTTGAATTATGTTTATTACTTTGAGTTCTTTCAGTTTCTTCCTCATATCTATTTAATTTTTTAGAATTACTATTTGATGGAATATTAATAAAATTATTTATATTTAAAGTAAAATTTGTTTTTGAATTATTTTTATGTTCACTGTTTATTGCTTTATTCATATTATTATCAAGTGATAAAGCAGATTGATGTTTTTTTTTTATTATACTATTATTATTTACATAACTATCATTATTATTATTAATATTATTATTTAGATTTTTATTTTCTTTAAAATTTAATAAATCATTTAAATCATCTACTGATTTTTTTACTAGAATTCTTAAATCTGAACAATCTTTTTCTGTCACTTTTTTATATGTATGAGTTTGAGTTAGAGAAGAACTAATTTTTGGAGTTTCTATTTTTGAACTATCTTCATTATTATTTCCTGAAGTATTTTGAATTGAAATTTTATTTTTTGATGTTTTTTGATTTTGTAGAGTTATTGATTTAGCATTGTTAAAAAAATTAAATGTTTTCATTTTTTCCAATCAAATTATTTTAATCTAATTCTCATATTAAATAAATTATTTTTTTGTAAAAAAATGAAAACTAAAATAATAAATAAAACAAAAAAAATGAAATATCTTTTTATTCATTATAAAATTAATTATTCATTATTTAAGAATTTATCTTTTTATTGAAACAGTGACATAATATATTTTCCAACTTCCTGGTTTAAACTTTTATTTTTGCATTTCACAAGAAGTCCTAAATGATTAGGTTCAATAGTAGCATAAACTAATGCAGGTTGCCCTTTATAAGTAGCGCTAGAAATAGCTTCATTATTAATAATTTCAACAGCAGCAAAATTACCTTTAGATTTAATAATTTCATGAAAAGCTTGAGGAGAAGCAATATTAATATTTAAATCATAAGAATCTTCTTCAGCAAAACTTTCCCACATTTCCCCAAATTGATCAGTATTAATTTGATAAGGTGTATATTGACTTTGTGAAGATATATTAAAAGTATTTGAAGAAGTACCTCCACTTAAACTTGCAAATATATCATTATTAGAAGGATTACTTGTTACATTAGTATTTGGATTATTTTGAGTTAAACCGCCAAATAAATTCATATTATTATTAGTATTAGTATTTGATGTTGTAGTTGTTGAACCTCCTCCAAAAATATCACTAAGTAAATCTAATGAATTAGTTTGTTGTTGTTGAACAGGTTGATTATCATTATTACCTAAACCTAATAAATCTCCTTGATTTCCACTTTGTACATTACTAGTATTTCCACCAGTAACATTCATTCCACTAAACAAACCACCACTACTATTATTATTAGTATTTTTACTTTCAAATAAATTATTATTATTATTATTAGTATTACCACTACTATCAACAGTTAATCCACCAAATAATTGTCCCATTAACTTTTTCTTTTCTTTACTATTAGGATCATATTTCTCTTCCTGTTTCTTAGGAACATAAGTATTAGAAGAGGAATAATTATTTTTACTTGAACTGCCTCCAGAAACACTAACATAAGGACTATTTTTATTAGAAGAAATAACTTGTCCAACATTGCTAACATTAGTATTACCAACAGAACTAGTATTTAAAAATTTGGGTTTTTCAGGTTGAATAGGTTTCTCATCTTTATATCCCTCAGCTCCCCATTTTTGAGCTCCTGTAACTTTTAATTCATTTCTTGTATTTGTTGATAAATTATTACCACGAGATTCATATAATGTATTAAAATTACCTCCTTTACCTGGCATTGAAGTTACTGTATCTGGTGTATCATATGGTCCTACATTTAATTGAACTGAATCTGAATTAAATCTCTCATATAAACGATCTGATCTGTTTTCATCATAAAATTTACCATTTGCTCTTTGTTGTACAAATGAATTTAAAAATGGAAGAGAGGTATCTAATTCAAATTCATCGTTTATTGTTGTAAATTGATTTTTTTCTATCACCGCATTTTTACTTTGGATTCTTTTATATTCTAAACATCTTTGTTGGATTTCTGGGTTTTTATCACGAGAATATTTTTCTATAACTTCATTTAAATAATCTAAAGGTATAAAATTTAAATTTGAATGAATTTTTGCTATTGCTGATATTAATAAACATTTTGTCATATCATCATCATATGCTTTATTAAGTAAATATGTTAACATTTCTAATATTTGCTTTATTTTATTTTGATCATTGAAATATAATTTATTTGTATATTCACCAGTAACCCAAGCTAATAATTTTACTAAAGAATCTGGTAATGCAGCATAATTTTCTACTATTGTTGCGTAATTTTCTATTGTAAATTTTTTAAATTCTTCTATATCATCAGTTTCTCTTTCCCATTCATTAATAATTTTAATTAATTTAGATAATATATCATCTGTTATCATTTCACCAAAATTCACAAATAATTCATTCATAACTTTAATAAACCAAGATTTTGAAGGTGCAAATCTTTCAGTTAATTCAGTTATTTTTGTTAAAATATCTTTTTTACTCACACTTTCTAAAGTAGTATGTTTTAAATAATTCATCATTTTATCAACAATAACTTCAACATTTTTTAAATTAGTCATTTTATATAATAATTCAAAAGTATTTTTTTTTAAAGTTTCATCATTTTCTTCCAAACAATCAACAATAACTTGTTGATGAGTCATAACATAATTAGGATTAATTTGAATAATAAGAGTTAATCCATTAATACCAGTACATCTTAAATTAGGAGAATCAGAAGATAAAAATCTAGAAATTGTATTAGAAGCCAATTCAATTAAATGTGGATTAGGATAAATAGTACAAATAGTTTTTAAACATTGATAAACAATAGCATAACCAATATTAATTCCAGTATCATCAGCTCTTCTTAAACATTGTCCAATTATTTCATACATATTTTCAGAATAACTTTGATCATCTCTTCCTAAAATAGATAATATTTCAAGTATAATAACTTGAATCCAAGGAGCAGGAAATCTATGATAATCATAATCTCTAGGTAATTTATGTTCAATAACTTGTTTTAAAATAACAATTAATGGAGTAACTAAATCTTTATATTTATCTGGATCTTTCATTGCTTGTTCTTTAAAATAAGGAAGTGTTGCAGCCATGACTGAAGGATCAAAATCACATAATAATCTTCTCATTCTTTCATCACAATCAGGAACAGAATTTTTATCAACTTGATAAAATTTATATAAACACATTACTGCTTTTTTTCTTATTTGTTCACTTTTATGATCTAATAATTTTAATATTGGTTCTGTTAAAGCTTGCATTATTGTTGGATTTGCAAATTTAATTACTGTTGTTAAAGCCATACATACTTCAACCCAATTTGAAGATTGAATATCTTTTTGAAGAGAAGCTACTAATAATATTAAAAATTCACTTTCTTCATTTAATAATAAGGAACAAGCTAAATAACCTACTCTTTTATTTAAATAATTTTTATCTTGGGTTAAATTAACTGAAAATAAATGAGCAAATGTTGCTTCATGTCCTAACATTTCTATATATATTGCTCTTAGTAAATATTCTTTCATTTTTTTTGGAGTTGTTCCACTTTCTTTTATTTTCTTTTTTAGAATTTCACTTTCTTTTAATATTATTTTATCTTCTTCTTGCTTTGAACGACTGTCTCCTATTGATTTAATTAAATCTAACATTTCTTTTGATAAGTGAGTTCCGGAACTGTGCATCTTTTATTTTCTAATAATAATTTATTTTTTATTTATTTAAATATGATTTTTTTTATTTATATTTATTAATTTTTATTTATATTTTGTATTATAATATTTTAATGTTTTTTTTTCATTTTCAATTCTTTACAATTATTTACATAAATTATTTATTGTGTTTATTTTTAACATTTATACAAAATAAGATTTACCATTTTAGTTTATTACCAAATTATATTTATAACATAATAAGACTTCAATAATTTAATTTTTCTATCTTTGAATATATACAAATTTTCAAATCTTTAAATTCAATAATAAAAGATAAAAAATCATAATTATTTAATAAATTTATTTATTCAAAGATATCTCAACATCTTCACTTTCACTTATACTTTTAACATCCATACTTTCATTTATTATATAATCAAGTTTTTGTTGAAAATTATTAAAATATTCATTTTCATCTTTAAATTTTTGTTGCAATTTTATTTTTTGAATTAAAGATTGATTCATTCTATTTTCTTCATCCCCTTTAATTTTAATTAAATTTACTTTACAACTTTGATTTTTATAAAAAGGAGTTTTAACAGGAACATCTAATTTATTATTCATTCCAATATGAGTATTATTGGTTACTAAAGGTTTAATTGGACTATTATAATTTGTTATATTAATATAGTTTTCATTGATTTCTGATGGAGTTTTTGTTGTCATATTTTTTGATGAATTTATTTTCTTTTCATTGAGATCCACTTTTATTGTTGAATTCTCTGTATTTTTTTGAGAACAAAAACAAAAAGATGATAATACTTTAGAAAACATTTTAATTTTTTATTTATTAAAATCTTTGATTTTTTTGTAATCTTTATTGAATTAATATTTGATTACAAATTAAATTCAATTAGTTTGGGTTCTATAATTGCATTATAATAAATAATTTAAATAATAAAAATTTTTTTGAAATAAGAAGTGAGAAAATATTGAAAATATAAAATAAAAATAAATTCATTTTAAAAATTCAAAAGGAATAAATTCAAATAGTATTAATATAAATAATAATTTAAAATATGATTCATTGAAAATTAATATTAATACTATTCAAATAATAATATTAGTATCTAAAATAATGAACTAGAAATTAAATCTTCAATATATGGAAAATACAATTCAAGAAATATTAATTACAAAATGTACCTATAATATTAAAAAAGCCTAAATTGAACATTAAAAATTAAAAATAATAAATGAAGTTAAAAAAAAATAATATTTAAATCATAGAAATAATAAGTTAAGAAGTAATTTAGTAAAAAAAAAAATTGGGAAATTGATTTGTTAATAAGAAAAAATTTCAAATAGATATATTCTTATAAATAAAGTATAATCGTTCAAATTATCATTAACTAATTATCATATTTAAATTAGCATAATAATTGTATATTAATGGTTATTATATCTTCATTTATTAAACAATTTTTTAAAAAAAAATAGTAACAAGTCAATAAAAATTTTTTCCACCAAAAAAATGTGATAAACTTTATAAAAATTATTTAAATATTTAAAAGTTACTTTCTTTCAGTATTATAATCATTTTCTGTATAAAAATCCTCTTGTTCTTTGACAAATTTTCTTAAATTTCTGATTTTTTGTATAGAATTTCTTTAAATAATTATTTTATAAATATTTAAAGTAATTGATAAAAAGAAAATATTTTAAGAAAGAAAGTAGAAGGTTATAAAAGATATATTTTAATTTTAACCGAATAAAATAACAGACATTTAAAAGAATTAGAAATTATTCCTATTGATATAAATGAAGAAATGAAATAATTGATTAAAATAAAGAAATTAAACGATAAAATATGAAATTAATTATATAAATTTATATTATTTATTATTATATATATAATATTTCAAAATAAAATTATGTATTATTATTATTATTATTTATTGCTTTATTAAAAGGAAAAGTATAAGATTCCCTATTTGAATTTGAAGAAAAGTCTTGATAATTATCTTTCATAACAACAAAATCTTGATATTCAACTTGAATATTTTTAGCAAGAATATGATTTAACCAAATACAAATAACACCTGTAATAATAATAGCCCATCCTGCTGATTTCATATGATTTTCAGGTGAAGGAGAAATAAATAAAAATCCAATTAAAATATATACTACTCCTCTCCCAAAATAATTCGATAAAAAAGGAAAAATATATAATAAATAATTATGAAGAACATATGGAGAAAATTCGCTTAAGAAATTACATATTATAAGCAAAATAGAATATAATTGTATTATTGTTATACAATAATTACTTGAAAAATCAGATATCAGTTTCATTAAAGAACTAGCTAAAAAATAAAATACTATAACTGTTATAAATATTTTCACTAATCTTATTCTATTCTTTTTAAAAAATTCAAATATATCAAACATTTTTTCTTTTATTAAAAAATAATTGAATAAAGTTAATAAAATAAAAGAATAATTACATTTGAATAATAAATGTTTAAAAGGACTAATATACTTTTATTTAAAGATGATGACACTTTAAAAAAAAGAATAGTAAAATTAACAGGAGATGATATAACATTTAAGGATGTTGAAGGATATAGAAAAGATGTTATTGATGTTAGAACAGGAAGAGAAGTAGTAATAGATAGAATGGAAAAAAAAATGAGATTTTTAGATATTATAAAACAGTATGAACTTTTTTTTAATCAAAAATTAAAAATTTATGATAAAAAATATATTGATGGATTAGTTGATTTATTAAGTGATAATGATTATGATTATTTAAAAAAAAGAAAAGAATTATTTAAATCTAAGAGAAAAATTCAATTATATAAAACTGGAAGAAATTTCTTTAAAATAAAAGATATGGATAAAATAAATCATCATAAAAAATTTAGTAAAACTGATTCAGTTATTAGATTTAATCCTCATATAAAAAGAACTTCAAGAAGAAAATCAACAAGAATAATGTTAAATACATTTGATAATGAAAATACACAATTAGATGCAATAAATAAAGCAGTTAAATTAGAAAAAGAAAGATTAAATACTACTTCAAATTTAGAGAAATATAAAAAAGGTTCTATTGAAGAAAGGTTATTATTTAGAAATAGAATATCAAAAATGAGAAATAACCAATTATTTAATATAAAAAATGATTTTCCTTTGAACAGTAATTCAAATTTAAATCAAAATAGAATTATTAATATTTCTTCTCTTTCTAAAAGTAATAGAGAAAATCAAAAAACCAATTATACTTCTTATTTTAATGATAGTTTCAAAGAAAACTCATATATATATAAAAAAATTACAAAAGCAAAAAAAAATTTAAAAAATCAAAAGATTCGTATTTTTGAAAATATAAAAAAAAATCCAATAATATTTAAAAAACCTTATAGTATGCTTTCTGATTATTATAAAAATTATAAAGACTCAAATAATAAATAAAATTTGTTGAATTAAATTTAAAAAGATGTTCTAAATTAAATATGAATATAGAATTAAAAATTAAAATTTTGTTTTTTTAAAATTAATTTATTGATTTATAAAAGATTCAATGGAAATAAGAGAAAATAATTCTTTGGTTAACAAGAAATATTCTAAAAAAAAAATCTTTAACTGATTAAAGAGCAAAAAATCCAAATATTGTTGAGTTTTTAAATAATGATATAATAGGTACTCATATAAAAATAGTTCATCTTTGGTTCAGAGCAGTGAATGAGATTTCAATTGAAAATTATTATGTAAATTTTATCAAAGATACATTTGGAAATAATGAACATTTAAAAAGATCTTTATGTACTTCTATTCCTAATAAACCAAAATCCACTAATCAAATTCTGTCAAATAAAAAATATTTGTCTCATTGTAAAAAAAGAATACAGAAATAGCTTTTTAATAGGAAAATTAGATAAAGAAAAAATATTAAATCTCCTGAAAATTAAATAAAAGAAGTAAATATATAAACCAAACTGATAGTTGATTAAATAAAAATGAATTGGTTATTTTAAGTGAATAATTTAATAAAACATAATGAAAATAATAATAATAAAAATAAAATAAAAAAACTGAAAATACAAATCATAATTTATTTTATAAAATTATAAATTTAAATATTAAAATAAGTTTTATAAAATATGAAAAAAAATATTAATATTTAAATTCCATATTTTATATCTTCAAAAGGTTTATTATATAATTCTTCAATAACAGGATAATTAGAATTTCTTTTTTTATAAAATAAAATATAAGCATTTTTTGTTACCACATTATTTATATCAATTTCATCTACTCTAGAATCATTAAATGAATACCATTTATTTTCAATATTATTATAACAATAAGCATAATAATGTCCTCCACTTAATCCTCCTTGATGATTTGCAACACCAAATAAATCATAAATATAATCTTTATCTTCTTCTTTATTATAAATATAGTTTCCCATATCTAACCCTTTAATTGGGAAATTAACTAAATTTCCTAATTTAGAAATATTTTTAAATCTCTTTAAATGAATTATTAATATTTCTGGACATGAATAAATTTCCATTTTTTTCTCTGCTAATTGATTTTCTTTACATTTTGGACAAAACCATTTATTTTCTTCTGTTAATTTTTCTTTTCTTGAGAAATTTTGAAATAAATTCAATAAATCTAAATCGAGACCTTCGATTTCTGTAAAATATGAAAAACTTTTTCTTATTTTTTGTGTTTTATAAATATTATTTATTTTTGACAAATAATTTGGATACCAAACTATATTAAAATTTAATTGATAATCCTTTATTGATTTACCTGCCTCTAAATTAATTTTTTCAATTTCTTCTTTTATTAAATATCTTTTATCTGATATTGAAAAAATTTTTCCAATATTATTTTCAAATTTTTCAATATTCATAGCAGTATCTTCATTATCAAAAATCAAAGAGGTTCCATTAAAAAACAAAAAAAAAGGATATTTTTTTTCATCATGAATAGAATATATTAAATTAAAATAAGGATTAATATAAAAAGTTTCGGTATCAGAAGCATAACTTTCAAAATCAAAAGAATTATTTTCATCATAAATAGGAGAAAAATTCTCATAAAAGAATTCAAATAAATTTTTATTACTCCAATCTTTACATACATAAAAAAATCTTAAAGGTTTAAACCTTTCTTTTGGAGGATAATTGTTTTTATCTTCTTCATTTAAATTATCAATATCATAAGTATAATTATCAAAAACGCATCTGATCCAATTTTCTTTATCAATTTCTTCTTCTTTATCACTTTTTATTTCATTTAATTTATCAAATTCATTTCCTTTAATAGTAATATAATCATTATTCATTGTAATTTGATCATATGCATTTCTAATATCTTCATTATATTGTGTAAATATTTTACTTCCAATTTGACAAAGTAAAATTTTATTGTTTGTTCCAATTAATTTTTCCATTAAATTATATTTAGATTCATCAATTACAATTGGTGTGTCATCTTTTAATAAAAACATTTCAAAACCATAAACACCAACTTGAAGTAAGTAATTAATTTTTTGTCTGAATCTTTTAATAGATAAATCCTTTTTGATATCCATTTCAAAATCCAGTATCCTAAATTTTAAATTTTCATATAAAAAATAAACTTCTATATTTTTAGATTCTGTTTCATTTTGAGAATTTAAAGAAAGACTAATAATTGCAAAAGGATCAAAAGTATTTGAAATATTATTACAATTAGGATTTGGACAATATAAAATTGATTTAAAAATTCCATAAAATAAATCTACAATTAAAGATTGATTTCTAGTAAGGAAATTTTTTTTATAATATATAAATTCTTCAATATCACTTTTAAATTTCAAATTATCTTTATGTTCAATATAAGGTTTTTTTAATACTTTATTTAAATCTTCATGCAAACCATCTAATAAAAAAGATATAAATTCTTGAGAATCTTGCTGTTGATAACCTTTAAACATTGGTCTAATTTCTCCAATTATATCTTTAAAATTATATGGTTCTAATGAATTTTTTTGACCATACCATATATGTTTAATAATTTCTGAATAAGCTTCTGCTAATTTACCTTTACTTCCAATTGGATTATTTTTATTTATAAATTGAACATAATAATCATTTAAAAAGTAATTTGTTAAAATATTACAATTTGATAAACATTGTAAACCTGTATTCATATAACATGTATTTCCAATATTTTCTAAGCCAACTAAACCATGTTTATTATCATTTTTATCTAAAGGTAAATTTGATAATTCTTCTTTTTTTCTTGATATTATATTTTCATATGAATTACCATAGTTTTGACTTTCACTTGGATTTCTATTATAAAACATATTTTCATTATATCTTGGATATGATTGAAATCCTAACATTGTTGATTCTTCTTCACTTTCAATATTAAAAGGAATGTTTATAAAATATTCTCCTTCTTCTAATTCTGAAAATTCTAATACAAAACATAAATGTTGTATTTGAATCATTTGTTTTTTTTCCCCTAAACTTTTTAAATAATCACTTCCATCTACTTTTTCTCCATTTTTAAATTTTTCTATATTTTTTTCAAAAAAACGTTCAAAATCATTTTTTCTTTCATCAGATGTCAAATAATATATTTTAATTGTATTTTCATTCAATTCATCAATTCCAATAAATTCTTTATATTTTTTATTATAATCTGCATTAAATATTTTGGATAAAAAGATATTTAATTCTTTTCCTGTAGTAAATTCAGGAATATAAACATTAACATCTATTAATTTTTGATTTTCTTGAAGAACTTTTTTATTTGGAATTAAAATTAAATTAAAGTGTTTTGATCGGATATTGTAACCTTTATTTTTTGAAATTCTATCTGTTGTATTTTTTCCTTTTAATATATAATCACATCCAAATCTTTTATTTAAAATTTCAAAACTTTCTTTTGGTAAAATCCTATAATCTTTTTTATTTTCTAAATTTGGTTTAATAACAGGTTCTTCATAATTTTGAAGTATATTTTCATTAAATTCTGGTAATAAATCCTTGTTTAATATTATTCCAGGATAATTTTCAGGTTTAGCTTTATAAATTAAAGGTTTTATTTTTAAATAAATTTCTGGATTTCTACTAGTTTTTTTTATTTGAGGATATCTTACGTATTCTTTCCATTTGTTATACCATTTTTGATTAACTAAATAAATATCATTTAAATAATTATTCATTTGAATTTTTTTTCTATAACGAATTTCATTTAAATATATTTCTCTTGAATCTTTAACTATTTCATTTAATTCTTCTGTTTCTCCAATCATTGCTTTTTCTGCTAATTCTCTTTTAAAAATATTTCCTTTTTTATCTGTTAATTCTTCGTCTATTTCCATTTTTTTTTCTTCTTCCATATTATATATTATTTAAATTTTATTTTTTCTTAAATAGTTTAAATTTTTAAATTTTTTTAAATAAATAATTCTGATGATATTTAAATATATATTAGTTAATAAGTGATTAAAACATTTACAATTAACTTATTATTTTAGAAATATTAATCATATTTAACATTATCATAATTAAAAATCTTTTGAATTTTAGTTGGTGCTCAAATTATTATTTAATTCAAAAATCTTTTAACATATTTTTTGTTAGAACAAAAAATAATAAAAAAATTTGTTTTTTTCTGGGTATTTATTTAAAAATATAGAAATGTAAAGATAAAAAGATATATAAAGAAAAGAAACTTAAAACCTTTTTTTTATGTTATTTTCAAAATAAGAAATATTATAAGAACTCCTTAGAGATAGATGATTTTTAAATTTTTCCATATCACCTAGATTATACATTCATTTACATGCTTAAAAGGATTTATTGAAACTATTCCAATTTGAATGCCATTTATTTGTATATTTTGTACTTTTTCTTTGTTTTTAATTTTTCTCTTTTCTGATTTTTCATTCTTAAACATTTATTTTGAATATAACCTCTATATTAAATATATTTTTAAAAAAAGGGAAATGATATGAAATTTTAAGGAAAATAAAATAGAATAAAGATTTTAAAGATTTCATACATAAATTTTTTTTAAAAGATATAATCTCTTTTTTAAGGTGTTATCCCTAAAATATAAACAATATATATTAATTATTTTAGAATTCAATAACTATTTTAGAATAAACATTTTAAAAATATAATTTATATATTTAAGATAATTATTTTTTTTATTATTTGTCCTCATCAAAATAAGTAAATAAAAATGAAATAGAAGAATTATTTTAGATACAGA
>JAEEGI010013081.1_pt1 | contig 17627 bp, 16 predicted proteins | sample 8958751 | NCBI WGS metagenome assembly JAEEGI01 (sample SAMN16246545, study PRJNA631951) | gut metagenome | biome: gut microbiome; feature: rumen; material: KS-attached | host: Bos | place: Iran: Karaj | collected 2018-10 | reverse complement strand
AAAATAGTTTGTCCCAACATCAGATTTAGGCTACGTCCATCTTCGCCTTTTTCAATTCCTTTTCGTATTCCTGTATTTTTTCAAGCTCGTAGAGGTGCTTCATGTTCAGGTACCTCTTGGTGCCCCATTCCTTTGTCGCAATGTATCTTAGTCTGGCGCAGACAAGCATCGGGGCCGATTCGCCGTCCGGGAAAACGCCGCAAGGCGAGCGATGCGAAAACATGCTTGCATGTTTTCATATCCGAGCCGAGGATGTTTCTGCAAGCAGCCCACAACCCTAGTCCTTCTGCGAATTTCCCGGTTCAGGCGTTCAAGGATGTTGTTCGTCCTTATGCTGCGCCAGTGTTCGTGCGGAAAGTCGAGATAAGTCAGCGTCTCAGCCACGCCCTTGTGGTAAAGCTCGGCGGCAGATTTCAACCCCATATCACGCAGTTTCTGTTCTACATCGGCAGCCTTTTTCAGGGTAGCCTCCTTGTCTTCCTGGGCGTATGTCGCCTTTAGCAGAGGCATGGCCGAAGCAAGCTTGTTGCGCGGGATCTTTGACATCAGGTTCCTGAAAAAATGCACCGTGCAGCGTTGCCATTTCGCATCCGGGAACACTTCCGAGGCTGATTCCAGGAAGCCCAGGTGCTTGTCCGAAGTGAACAGCCTTACGCCTTTCAGACCGCGTTCCTTGAGGCCTACGAGGAAGCTCCGCCAGCATTCCTTGCTTTCGCTCGCGCCCTCGCATGCGCCGAGTATCTCCCGGTAGCCGTCCTCGGATACCCCTATCGCGACAAGTACCGAGACGCTTGTCATCTCGCCGCCCCAGCTGCGCTTCAGGTATATGCCGTCAACGTAGACATAGGGATATTCCCCGCCTATGGGCCTGTTTCGCCATTCCTCGATCTTGCCGTATACCTTCTGGTTTAGGCTGCTGACGGTCGAGGCGCTGACGCGCGATCCCCACAGGAGCTCGGTCACATCCTCCACGCGGCGCACGGATACACCCGCCAGGTACATCTCGATAAGCGACTCCTCGACCGACGATTCCCTGCGCCTGTAGCGCTCGATTATGGCGGTCTCGAACGGGGCAAGGCGCAGCTTGGGTACTGACAAGTCGACCTCCCCGGCGGACGTCAGCAGCTTGCGGTGGTAATGGTCGCTGCGGTAGTTCCTGCGTTCGTCGGTACGTTCATGCCTTTCTGCGTTGCACAGCTCCGCGGCTTCTTCGTCCAGCATCGTGTTGAGGGTTTCCTCGATGGTCTTTCTAATGACTCCTTTCAGGTCGTTCTTGAGATTTTCCTCGTCAATTTTGATTATATTGTTATCCATAGGATGCTCTTCTTTTAGGTTGATTTGTGGTTATTTCAAATCTAAAAATTGGAACATCCTATTTTTTTACCCCCTTAAAGGAATTTGCGAAAGAAAATATACATTACCAAAAACTATATTAAAATACGTGTTATATGAATAAATGATTTTAGCATAACGGAATAAAAAATGAGTAAAAAAATAGACGAATTCGATAAAATGATATCGGATTTTATGAAGAAAAAACAAGCAACAGATTTTAATCCTGACGTATTAGATCGTGAAGTGGTAATTAAGGATATATCTGATATTATAAACCAAAGCATCCTTTCTCGGGAGCCTCTCTCTCTTGCCCTAACCGGGACATGGGGCGTCGGGAAGACGTACATATTAAATAAAATTGAAAAAAAATTTTCTGGTAAGTGTATGGTGATTCACTATGACTGCTGGAAAAATGATTATCACGAAGAACCTTTGGTCGGTATCTTGTCAACTATTGCTGGGCAACTCAATACAGTAGAGTCTAAAAATCCTGATAAAATACAAGCTGAATACTATGCGGAGATGATGAAAATTATCTCCAAAATGGCATTATTCGCCGCAAATCCACAGGCTCAATCCCTCATTAAGGGTATTCGCGATGTTTATGGTGTTATTAATAACTTGGTAAAAGGTAAAAAAAATGAGGAGATAAAGCCTTTTGGCTCGTTGACTGGTGTTTCTGATTTAATTGATGTCATAAACTCATTATTATGTGGGTATATGTTATATGAAAGTAAGAAGATTATTTTCGTTGTGGACGAAATGGATCGATGCCTTCCGGATTACGCAATCAAAGTTTTAAATCGTCTTCACCATATTTGCAATGAAACTCCGCTGATACAGATAGTTTCAATAAATGATGAAGAGTTAAAAAGGAATATAAACGGCATATATAAACGGGGAGAAGACGATTCCTTTGCTAAAAATTATCTCCAAAGATTTTTTACAAATTCATATAGGATATCTAACGGAACTTCAAAGGAATTGATTAAACATTATTGGAGCGATATAGACAATTTTTTTGACATTAAAGACTATGATTTTTTATATTCGTTTTTTGATACTATATTACAAAAATTTGTAATTCGAGAAAAAATTAACGCAATAAAAACACTTCGCCTCTACCACAAAAGTACACTTGGAATAACAAAAGAGAAATATCCTTTTGAATTAGTCTGTGCAGAGTTACTTGAAGTTCTCAAAAGAATTTTGGGGATACGAGAAGAATGGAAGGAATCGCCTGAAAAATATGGAATGATCGAAATTACATCTTTGGAATTTAATTGTTACGGTTTAACACAAACGTTATATTTGTCCCTTTTTGTGGATTCTGACAAAAAAATAAAAAAGCTAGATAAACTCTCGGATATTAAAATTGATAAAATGGGGCCTATCTATAACTTTGAAAATTGGAGAATCAAAGGCTCTTTTACTTTTTCATCAGCTGAAATAATTCATTCTTTTTTCACAAGTGATAGATGTCTTCAATTTTCTATAGGTGATCGATCCATGGATATAACAAGTGGCGATTTTAGCAAAGCATATGTTTTTTTCTTGACGTTTAAGCAAAAGGTGAATGATTACGTGTAAAGTTTTACAAGCAGACCCAAGCGAACGCGATTATCGAAGCCGTCTTTAACCTCGTGACCGCAGTCGCCCTCGTCCTGAAATTCGGCCTGGTCGGTGTCGCCGTCGGAACCCTGGTCGCGATGGTCTACCGGACCTGTTACTTGGCGTGGTACATCTCCAGGAACGTGATAAACCGCAGCCTCTGGGCCTTCGCGAAATACCTCTGCGTGGACGCCTGCTCGATTGCATTGTTCGTCGGCCTGGTGTACTATGTCTTGGGCCCGATCCAAGAACTGCACGCGACCACTTACTTCGGCTGGAGCATATATAAAGAAACATTAACGAATTTCAATCAAAAACGCCAAATTTACCGATTTTACCCCGGAAAATAGCAGGGAAGGGACAGACTCGAGCTGTTCGGAATATCCGAACAGCTCCTTAAGTTGCTTGGTCATTTCTCCAAAGGGGGAGTTGTCAACTCACTTTTGGAGAAATTTGGAAATTTTCGGACTAAGCCTCCTTCCTGTTCTTGTAAGGTGTTGTATGTTCCTGCGCTGTTTCGTTGTCTTGTAAGATTATAGTTCTGATCATCTCCAAAGCGTCTTCGACACTAATTTTTTTGTTAAATACGCAAAGTATTACTCCATAGATTTTGCCAAGTGTTCTCATTTTTTTTCCTTTTTTGTTTTTTTGTTGTCTGTTATGGTACGGCAACGCCGCCCGTTCTGTTCCCATAGGGATTTTTTGTGCTTTTTTCTTAAAAAACTTCTGTTTTGTCACTAAGTGTCAAAAAGAATTATTTATTTTTAGAAAGTGAAGAAAATATACGACATCGAACAGCTCCACTACTATGCTTCCCTTTTTTCGGGGGGCGTTATTCAGCGTTCTTTGAAGTATCATGACAATTCGCTTGTTCACAGTTTGTTACGAAGGTATGATTCTGGCTTAATAAGCCATGGCTTTACTTATTGGGACTATTTCAATTACGTTTATAAGATTCTTGAAAAGAACTATTGTAATGAGTACGTCTATAAAAATACCTTTATAACTGAATGGCTTATAAAAGAGTTTTCTTTAAGGGATACGGTTGCAATCAGCGAATTTCGTATAGGTTCTGCAATTGCGGACTTGGCGCTATTTAATGGTGTAAGTAAAGCCTTTGAAATAAAAACCAAATTGGATAGCGATAAGCGACTAATTTCCCAATTGGATGAGTATTCCAAAATAATGGAGGAATGCTACATCGTTGTTCCAGAAGAGCAGGTGACTTATTATTTGACAATGGTCAATCCTTCGGTCGGTGTTCTTGCTGTGAAGCGAGGGGGGCGTTCATTGAAGATAGAGCTGCGTCGAGAAGCCCGCAAAAATACGTCTGTAGACATAAATGTTCTGATGTCATCTGTTAGGTGCGATGAGTACAAGTGGATGACTAAGCAGGCTTACGGTTTTTTGCCGGATGTTTCTTGTTTTGAAATGTTCGATGCTTGCATGGACATGTTGGGCCGGTTGCAGGCAGACGAATTGCATCGCTTGTTTCTTGAATCGGTAAAAAAAAGAAAGAATATTACGCAAAGATTAAAGGCGATTCCGAAGCCTGCTCGTCAATTTTGTCTTGCCATGGATCTTAATGACAAGAATTTTGCCAAATTAAACGAAATATATAGTCAGCCCATACGAATCTGAAAGGGAGGTGACCATGTACTATCCGTACCTAAGAGGTAAACAGTTTGAACTCTTGGCTCTTCGGGAGTTGAAAAAAGTAGGGGTGTTACCCGATTGTTCTAATATATGTCCAATAATTGAACCGTTAAAAGAAGATTTGTCTAGTATACAGGCTGCTTTGGCTGATTTGATTGGTTATGGTATATCCTTTGCTTTGATCTTGAATCCTTGTCGTGGAGACTTTACTGCGGATAAGGAAAAATTTGCTAAGTGGGCAATCAATTATATTGGTGAAACATCTAAATGGATTCCGGCTTTTTTAGTTGATCAAGATATTGCCCTTATCAAAAAAATTTTGAGTGGTAATTCTCTTGAAAATATTATGCTTGTTGCGCAAGAAGAAGCTGATTTTGATGAGTTGAGGGATTTGCTTGATTCTGGTAGGGTTAAGTATGTTGTGTCTCCTGAATCAAGAACTTTGTTCAGGAAACTTCGACATCAGTATCGGAAAATAAAAATTATTCGATTGGATGATAAATTCCCTCCTGTAAAACGTAACAGTGATTATCGCGATACAAAGGAGTCGAAAAACGAAGATCATCCTTTTTCCGAGGAACATTTATTCTATAAAGAAGATGGGTTTGCTGGTTTTTCAGACTATACATTAATAACAAAAGAATTGTCTGATGGTGGAGCTTTGCCTTATGTAGTTGCAATACATTTGAGCTATGTTGGCAAAGAAGATGAAATTAGGGTGCACCATTTTTTATCAGATTCGAATTCGAATGGCCGTGAAAATATTCAGAAAAAATTTGCTGAGGCCGCACAAAAAGTAGATGAATTCTTTGCAAATCACAAATTCCGTACATCAGCAGTAAATGTACTTGTGAATTATAAGAAGGAAGGTCATTATCCTGGTTTGGGCAGCTTGAAAAAACTGTCTATTTTGCATCATATTCAACTTGTTGATAAACTCTTGAGGGGAGAGATGTCAGAATGAGAATTTGTGCAGGGTGTTTCAAAGTGGAAGATTGGAAAAATCGGTTTAAGTTAGAACAGAAAAAAATATGCTCTTGTTCTTTCTGCGGTAAAAAGACAAAAACCGTTGATTTTTCTGTTTTCCTTTCTCCATTACAACTTTTGCTGTCTCTTTTTTCTAAGAATGAAAAGGGCGAAAGTGTAATTCAATTGATTGGACGTGATTTTGCCATTTTTTCAAACGACGAAGTTGCAAAGAGAATTTTGCAATGTGTGGTGCAATTGTCAGGAAATGGTTTCTCGATAAAAGATAAAGTAAGTTATTCAACTGAAGTTTCATCCGCCTTGACGGCATGGAAGAAAATGAAAAAGGACGTTATCGAAGAATTTCGCTATTTCCCTTCGATTAATCCAGAAGATGAGTTGTGGGATAAGTATTTTGCGTCTAAATTTGCGGTGATTAAGAAAGGGTCTGTCTTTTTTAGAGGTCGCATAAATGAAGATGCGAATAAACTTTATAAGAAAAAGAAAGAACTTGGTATGCCTCCACGTGAAAAGGCTCGTGCAGGTCGTGTAAATCCGTATGGAATACCATGCCTTTATCTGACTGATATGCCTGATACGACAATATATGAATTGCGGGCAACTCATGGAGATAAGTTGTCTGTTGGCAAATTTATTGTCAAGGAAAATCTGAATATTGTTGATTTTAATTATAAGCCCTTGCTGTTAGATGATATTTATGAAGGTGAGGAAAAATTAATTGAGACTGTGCGCGAATTTTTGTTGAAAAAACAAATTGGACAGGATTTATCTAAACCGATTCACCGTTATGATGTTAAAGAAATTGAGTATGTCCCGACTCAATATATTTGTGAGTATATAAAAACAAGCGGTGCTGATGGTGTGATGTTTAATAGTGCTGTTCATCACGGGGGGAAGAATCTTGTTTTATTTAAGTCGGATAAAGTAAGGTGTACTTGCGTTAAGGTTAAAACGGTTGATGAACCGGTAATGCGTTTTTGTTAGTAATATATTTCTTGGGATGGGGGACGGCGTCTTGCCTTTTGCGTTTGGGAGCGAATCTTGTAGGGCCAGGAGGGCCACCCGTAATCCTTTGAAGTTATCGATGTTTGGGTAACACTGCAACTAACAAGGATTTCTTGCTAGTTCGACAAGAAGGGAAACGACCGGTTCAGTTTATTGAGTTGTATGAGACTACCTGTCAAAATATCGGTCTGCACATAGAGAATATCTATGTGGACATGGAACTGCCGAGAGAGGCAACTATAAAGAAAGTCTTTATAGTTCAACAGGACGATATATCCCCGTAATAGGGGAGAATTTGTGTTTTTCCTTTCATTAATGTATTTTTCCAAAAAGGTATAGATAATGCCAACATCAAGCATAAAAAAGAGCTTTAAGGTAGTCGGGACCAGGCAACTGGAGTCCTTCGTTAAGGCCGTGGATCGCTCATTGAAGTCCCCTGTTTCCGTTTGCCGTGTCAAGGCAGAAGTTCTATGCGGAGTTAATGGTTTGAGAAAACTTGCTTTACTCAGGAAAAAACATGGCCCTACCTATTAGCAACATACCGATTCTGACGGGTGTAGCTGCGGAGTCATTCGTTAAGAATGCGAAGATTGCCGAAGAGAACCGCGGTTCCGTCGATATCTCCCGGCAGATTGCCGAGTGGAGCGGTTTCGACGTGCGCAACGCTGCACGTATCGCTAAGCTAAGAGCCGAAGGCAAATGGCCTTTTTAGAGTCGAACTACTCGAAGCATTCGCGGATGGTCTGGATGATGGCGTCCTGCTGCTCCGGGGTCATCTTGTTGTCGCTCGGGAGGCATAGCCCGCGAGCAAAGATGTCGGCACCCACGTCAGTGAAGCTGCCTGCGATATAGGCGTTGGTGCGGGCGCGGCCGTTCCCGTTTGCGGTGATGAACGCGTGGCTCATGTACATGGGCTGCATGTGCATGGGTTTCCAGATGGGGCGTCCTTCGGCGTTCATGGCGGCGATGCGTTCAAGAATTTCGGTGGGGCAGCTTTTGCCGTTCTCATGCGTGTACAGTGCTTCGGTTTCGCCGCGCACCTGCTTGCACATGGCGTCTTTATCGATAATCATGCAACTGAGCCAAAAATTCGGTTCGCTGTTCTTTGCATCGTAGGGGTTCATGCACACGGGCAAGCCCTTGAGCCCTTCGCGGTAACGTTCGTAAATCGCCTTTTTTTGCGCAATGTGTTCGGCGAGGTAGGGCATTTGGCCGCGCACCACTCCGGCAATTACGTTGCTCATGCGGTAGTTGTAGCCGATTTCTTCGTGCTGGTACCACGGAGCGGCCTCGCGCGACTGCGTGCTCCATTTGCGGACTTTTTCGGCATCTTCCTGGCTGTCGGTAAGGAACATACCGCCGCTAGAACCGGTAATGATTTTGTTCCCGTTAAAACTGATGGCGCTGTAGTCGCCCAAATTGCCTGTTTGCTTGCCTTTGTAGCTGGCACCAAAACTTTCGGCAGCATCTTCGATGAGCAACGCATTGTGGTGCTTGCAAATTTCGCGGATTTCGTCCACTTTGGCGGGCGTTCCGTATAAATGAACAAGAACCACGAGGCGAACGTCCGGGTAAATTTCAAAGGCTTTCTCAAGTGCAACGGGATCCATGTTCCATGTGTCGTACTCGGTGTCGATGAACACTGCTTCGCCATTCTCGTAGGCGATGGGGTTTACGGTGGCATCGAACGTCATGTCGCTGCAAAACACTTTGTGCCCACGCAATGACCCTTCGCCTGCCTTGGGCATGCCATACAGGGCCTCGCCGGCAAGTTTGGTACACATGTGGAGCGCAGCCGTACCCGCAGAGAGCGCAACGGCGTACTTGCAACCCACATGAGCGGCAGCGAGTTTTTCGACTTCATTGATGTTTGCACCGACGGTGCTCATCCAGTTGGTTTCGTAGGCTTCGGTTACATAATTGATTTCGTCCCCGTGCATCGTGGGGCTCGAGAGCCAAACTTTCTTTTCAAAGCGTGTCGTCATTTTCCTCTCCAAGAGGTTTATTTCTGTATGGTCACGGCGTTTCTCGGCTTGGCTTTGAGCCTGTTGCCAAGCAAGTCAAAATAGACGGGCTTGCCGTTTATTTGCAGCGGTCGAATGAATTTGCGGTTATCCTTCGCAATCCGGGTCGTCGTGGTGTCTTCTTCCACGTAGGGTTTGTCCGGATCGTCTACCACAATCTTGATTTTGGCCTGGCTCTTGCAGCCGGTCTCGTTGGTGTAAACCACGGTGTAGTAGCCGCTGTTGTCGCCGTCCACATTCTTGAGCGTAACTTCGCGGTCGGTGGACTTGAACTTGTCCGGGCCGTTCCAGCTCCAAATTTTGCCGTCCCACGGGTGCGGGCCAAGGGTCACGTTCACGCCCTTCTTGACATTCAGGTCGCGTGTTTCGTCCCATTCGCCGTCGCCAACTTTCACATAAGGGATAATCTTCGTGCCGCTGCACGGGGCCACGACCTTCTTGCCATCGCACACGCCGATAGAATCGGGAATGTCAATGACGCGAGGCTCGAAATCCTTGGTGGGGAAGGCCTTCATGAGTTTAGCCGTCTCTTCGGCGGTAATGGGGAGCACGGTGCCGTGGCGGGGTGTAAAGGCTCCGCTTGTCTTGGTGTCTTGCACGAACTTGAAGTTTTCAAGGTCGCTGCTGGTGGTGAACTGGTAATGCCCGTTGTTGTAGCAGTCGTACATCAGCACCCAGACATTCTGGTTGATGAGTTTGAACACGCCTGCTCCTTCGACAGCTTCGGTCGTCTGCTGCAAAGCTTTGCTCGGCTTGCTCCACTGCGAACCGGTGGCCTTTCCGCTTGCAGGCATGAGAGAATACGAAGTCACCTTGCAGATGCCGCCGTCGCCCTCGTTCTTGTAGAATGCGTGGTACTTCTGGTCTACGGGGTTGTAGACGATGTCCATGTCGATAGTCGACTTGCCACGGTCAAAGAAATGCGTCGGTTCACCTTCCAAATCGGTAAAGTCCTTGTTCGCATAGGCGTAGAACACTTTGTCATAGCTGATGGTGCCGTCGTTGGTCAGGAGCGAGAAATACACGAGTGGGCGGCCCTTGGTGCCGTCGCCGTTGTCGTAGGTATCGTCCCAGAACGTTTCGGGGGCCCACACGCGGGTCACGTTCGCGAAGTTCTTGCCCTTGTACTTGTCGGGGAAATGGACTGTGCTATGTTCCCAACTAATAAGGTCGCGGGAGCGCATGAGCACCATGCCACGATTGCTCGCCCAGCCTTCGGCGCTCTTCATGTCGGTGTTCACCATGTAGAACCAGCCATCGGGCGCACGCAGTACGTGCGGGTCACGCAGCCCCTTCTTGATACTCACCGTATCGGCAGCTACCACGCGGTTCCCGTTATTCATGGCGGTAAAGTTGTAGCCGTCGTTGCTCAGCGCGTAGTAAATGTTCTCGTTATTGTTCGCCGGGAAGTAGGCGAACAAGTAGTTGGAGTACGGCTCAAACCCGTGGATGGAGATCTTGAACTTGTTGACCTTTGTCTCCGTACTCCCGATGACGTTGTCGTACAGGGTGCCAGTGAGAGTCACTTCGTGGTTTTCGCCCACCAGTCGCCCGTTGATACGGCCATCGTGCCCCAAAAAGAGTGTATCGGAGCTTTCCCAGGTGACGTAGAACTTCTCGCCGGCGGCGGATATCGTGTCGGGGAGGTCGAGGTCACTGTAGAGGTCGTGGATGCCCGCGGGCTCCATTTTAGCGAACGCCTGCCATAGCGGGGTCACGTCATCCTGGGCAAATGACTGCCCAATGACGAAAATCACAGAAAAAGGGGCTAAAAAGCGCTTCATTTTCTTAATATACGTTTTTTTGCCGTTCACGTATGTTTATATTCCATATTGGAATAGAATAATATGTTCCACTTTTAAAAAAAGGCATATATTCAAATATATGGAAAAACCTCGCGCCAAGATTCTAGTCATCGACGATACCAAGACCAATATCGATGTATTGGACGGTATCCTGTCTATGGATTACGATATCTATGTTGCGCTGAATGGCGAAAAGGGAATCTCTCTGACTGAAAAGATTCATCCGGATCTTATCCTGCTCGACGTGATGATGCCCGAGATGGACGGTTACGAAACGTTGCGCCAGTTGCACGAGCGCAATATTTTGCACGATACGCCAGTCATTTTCCTTACGGCAAAGGCCGATGCAAAAAGCGAGCAGACCGGGCTTGACCTGGGAGCCGTTGATTACATCACCAAGCCGTTCAATCCATCGCTTGTCAAGCTGCGCATCAAGAACCAGCTCGACCTCAAATTCCAGCGCGACCACTTGAACGACCTCGTAGACGAGAAGACTGCCGACATCCGTAAGACGATGAAGGTCATGCTTACGAGTCTCGGTTCTTTGGCTGAATATCGCGATCCCGAGACGGGGGAGCACATCCGCCGTACACAGGTCATTGTACAAAAGCTCGCAGAACAGCTCAAGGACCATCCGCGATTCAAAATGTTCATCAAGTCCATCGAGTACATCGACTACTACGCGACAGCGGCACCGCTGCACGACATTGGCAAGGTGGGCATTCACGATGAAATCCTTCGCAAGCCGGGCAAACTTACTGATTCCGAACGCGACATCATGATGTTGCACCCCAAGATGGGTTACGATGTGCTGCTCGAGGCGACCAAGGAACTGAACGGAAACCCCATGGTGCGCATCGCGGCCGATATGGCCCTCGGTCACCACGAACATTGGGATGGGAACGGTTACCCCAACCACCTCAAGGGCGACCAGATTCCAGTCGGGGCACGCATGATGGCCGTTGCCGACGTGTACGATGCCCTCGTGTCCAAGAGACCCTACAAGGATCCGTACCCGCACGAAGTTGCAGTGAAGGAAATCATCAACGGGCGCGGCACCCAATTCGACCCGGACGTTGTCGACGCCTTTATGAAAATCGCTCCGGAACTTCCTGAGATTTACGAAAAATTCAACGATAGGGAAAAAGCATCTTGATCCATAGCCCGGCGAACGTAAAGCGCCGCAAACTCAGTTGGCGCATATCTCTTGTGTACATAGCGCCAATGTTTGTCGTGGCGCTGGCTATGGTTTTTATTTTCTCTTTTTATATCCGCAGCGTTTTCATTGATTCCTCGTACATGAGCACCGAATCAAACCTCAAGAAGACGGCTGCCGATACGGAAAACTACATCAGAGGGCTCAGCGAAGATTTCATCCAGCTCCCTAGGCGGCTCGTGGGCGTTACGCGAACGAATGCTATCAAAAGCCAACTAGTCAAGCATGCCCAGTCAAAAAATGGAGTACACGACGCTTACTACGGAGCCTCCGATGGTGTGTTTGTCAGCGCCCGCGATATTTCCCTGGATAAGGACAATGCCGAATTCCGTACAAAGACCTGGTACCTGGAAGCAGCGCGAAACAAGGGACTGGCCATTACCGGGCCTACGCTCAAGAAGGTGGGCAACGAGAAAAAGCCAGTAATGACGCTTTCCATGCCTATCTGGAACAAAGCGGAACAACAGATTCGCGGGGTTGTCGCCGAAGATTTCAGCCTAGTCAAGTTGCGTGAAAGCATGGGCGCCGTTGCTCGAGACGAGGGCGGCATTACCATTCTCGTCAATGCGCAGAACAACAACATCTTTACATTTTACCCCTACATGCTGAATACGGGGCGCGTTACGCAAGACACGATTCTGGAACTTTTCCGCCTTATCGAAGATTCATTCAATGCTGATACTTTAAAGCGGGGAACTGTACGGCGTATCGAAAAGACGAATATCCATCGCCAAGACATGGTATTCATGATTGTACCCTTGAACCATCAGCCCTTCTACATTGTCCATGTGCTGCAGCAGAACAAGGTGGTCATGAGGCTCAAGAAAGACCTTTCGGCCATTCAGCTCATCATGTCGATTGTCGTGTTGTTGCTTGTCTCTTTCTCTGCATTTGTTTCCGGGATTCTCTTCCGCATTTTTATCAAGAAGGATTTACGCGAAAGCGTCCACTCGAGTACGCTTTTCGACACATTGCTCGGGAGCCCGCACCTCTCGCTTATCTTGACAAACGACACTTACGATATTTTGCATGCAAGTGCGAACATCGAAACCTTCTTCAAAGAAGACGGGAAGGAGATGAAGGGGCAGATTCTCTTCGATTACATTCCGTCGGACCAGTTCAAGCATTTTGCACACCGCGTAGCCATGGGTGGCGACCTCTATCCGAGCGAACGTAAGATTGTCGTCTCGGTGGCTAACAAGCGCGGCGAAGAAGTCTGGTGGGAAATCAGTTTCCAGGTCCTTGTCGAAGACAACGGTACCATCCGTTACCTCTTCATGATTAACGACGAGACGAGCGGCATCCAGAAAGATACCATCCTCGACACGATTCTCCTTTCGGCCGACCGCTCGTTGCTGATTATTTTCGACAGGAACATGAACGTCAAGTACATGTCCAAGCAGATTGCGGATATCTTCGACAAGAACTGGCGCGACCTCATTGGCGTTTCGCTTGACAAGCTGAAAGAATTCGGCTTGCCCGAGATTGTCTGTGAATCTGTAGACAAGGCGTTCCGCTCCCAGGATACATGGAAAGATTCCTTCATGCTCACGCTTGCAAACTCCAGCGAAATCTGGTTCCGTGGCGAAGCAGTCACACTCAAGGCGCAGGAGTCTGTGGTGGGCTACATGCTCTCGATGACCGATATCTCCGAGGTGGTCGCGACCCGTGAAATCGCTGAGAAGGCAACACAGGCCAAGAGCGAGTTCCTCGCGAACATGAGCCACGAAATCCGCACACCGATGAACGCCATCATCGGCATGGTCCACCTGATTGCCGAAACCGATCTCGACAACCGCCAGCGCGGCTTTGTGGAACGCATTGGCCATGCGGCCAAATCGCTGCTCGCCATCATCAACGACATTTTGGACTTCTCAAAAATCGAGGCAAAGAAGCAGGAACTCGAAATTACACAGCTCGTGCTCCACGATGTCATCAGCGAAGTTACCACGCTGGCACAGGTCCGTATCGCATCGAAGCCCATCGAACTCATTATCGACGTAGACCCCGATATTCCTGAAATCCTCCTGGGCGACCCGCTGCGCCTATCGCAGATTTTTACGAACCTCATCAACAACGCGACAAAGTTTACCGAGAAGGGCAACATCACGCTCCGCATCGAAATGGAACAGGCGACCGAAATGAACGTGCGGCTTTCCATCAGCGTGTCGGACACGGGTATCGGTATGAGCCCCGAACAAGTCAGCCGGCTTTTCAACGCGTTTACACAGGCAGACGGCTCGACAACGCGCAAGTACGGCGGCACGGGGCTCGGCCTTGTCATTTGCAAGTCGCTCGTGGAACTCATGGGTGGCCAGCTCAATGTGGAAAGTACAGCAGGCGTGGGCTCCAAGTTTTCCTTCCGGCTTACATTCCCAATTGCACCGCAAAACACCCCCCCCAAGTGGAAAGACGAACTGTCGTTCAAGAACAAGAATGTATTGCTTGTCGACAACAGCGCCGAATTGCGCAAGGTTCTGCGTCACCTGCTCGAAAGGTTGCAATGCGTTGTCGAAGAAGCCATGACTGTTGACGAGGCACTTGATGTGATTCAGGCGCACGAGGCGGCGGGGGAGGCTCGTTACGATCTCTTCATCGTCGACTACGAGATGCCCTTCCTAGGCGGGTTCGATTTCGTACGCGGTTTGCCGGAATCCATGAGGGACATTCCGAAAATTCTCATGCACCCGATCAATTTTGAAGAGGAGAACGCAAAAATTGCCACCGAAGAGCTGCATTTCAACAGCTGCGTAGCCAAGCCGTTGCAGATGGTGAACCTGCTGAGCGCCATGCAGCAGGCATTTGGGCTCGAACTCACCTACAAGAAACAGGTGAAGAAGGAAAAGCGCAAGATTTACTTCAAAGAAGCGAAGATTCTCCTAGTCGAAGACAACCAGATGAACCAAGAACTGGCCGTATCGCTCTTGAACAGTGTGGGGCTTACCGCCATGGTCGCCGAAAATGGAAAGCAGGCCATCGAAAAGCTCAAGGAAAAAGCATTCGACCTGGTGCTCATGGATATCCAGATGCCCGTAATGGACGGCTTTACCGCGACAAGGATTATCCGCCGTTCAGATGACGAGTATTTCAAGAAACTTCCCATACTTGCAATGAGCGCCCGCGCCTTCCAGAAAGACAAGGACGAGTGCATCAAGGCCGGGATGAATTCCTATATCGTGAAGCCGATTGACCCGCCGCTCCTTTACGAAGAACTCGCTAAGTTCCTGAAGATAGCAGGGGAGGCTCCTCAGCAAGAGTCGACGATTCAACTCCTTCCGCCTTCGCAGCCGGACAACGAAGAATCCAATTTCCTCATGCAGTTCCAGAAAGTGCGCAATTTCGATGCGACCACAGGCCTATACCACGCGAATAACTCGACGTCACTCTACCTCAAGATTGTGCAGGGCTTTGTCCGCGATTACGCAAATTGCACCACCGACCTGCGCAAGATGCTCGAAGAAAACCGCTTCGAAGAATCGGTGCGCATGGTCCATACGATCAAGGGTCTCTGCGGCACAATCGGTTCGAACCATCTCCATCATCTTGGGCAAACACTCGAAAGTGAACTGGCCAAAAAAGTCAAAAATTTCGACACGTTCAACGAATTTGAAAAATCCCTCCACGAACTCATCGACGATTTGGATGTCTCGTTGAAGGCAATCGCAGTGCCTGAGCATGCCGCCGGGCCCGTCAAGAAGAGCCGACTCCCAGAAGCAACTGGCTATCTTAAGAAAGAGTTGGGACAGCTCCGCATATTTGTCGATGCGTGTTCGACGACCAAATGCAAGCGCGTCATCGAGGATTTGGAGCAAGTCTCGTTTGGCGAAGAAATCGAAGCAAAATTGCGCACGATTAAGGAAAAAGTGAGCGATTACGACTTTGCCGAAGCCATGACGCTTATCAAGGAACTTGAAAAAATAATTGCCTAGAGCTGTGGCAGTTACATTGCGACCATCGCACCAATAAAAGCGAGAGCTACTATCACCGCCGCCACAATGGCAAGCGGGTTCGCCTTTTTCTTCTTGGCATAAGGGCTGTCCGGGTCGTCTCCGAACTCGTTCTCAAGAATCTCTTCGTAGTCGGGAGTTTCCAAGTCGGTAAATTCAGCGCCTTCTTTCCAACCAGTATCAGCGTCGCTACCACAATGCGGGCAGAACGTGGCATTTTCTTTGAGAGGGGAATGGCAGTGAGGACAGAGCATAATTGATAATTGATGATTGATAATGGATGATGGATGATGGAGGATAGCATTGTCATGCCCGCGCAGGCGGGCATCTTTTATTTGCTGAATTTATAACGACCGAGGAGGTCGAAGTAGCGGGCCTTGGGGGAGATTTTGACGGGCTTGAGAGTCTTGCGGAGGGAGGTTGTTCCTTCGATTTTTGTAAAGAAGAATTTGCGCAGATAGGCGTTTTCTCCGCTACCCTGTAGGTAACTCAGCACGAACCCTTTTTCTGTTTCTGCATAATCTATAGTTTCGACAATCCGTGGGGTGCCTTCGGTAATTTCATATTCTAGGCACTTCGTATCGCTTTCCGGATCTGCAACGACGAACTCCGTATGTGGCCTCTCGTCATCGGAATTGTAGCCATAGATAGCCTTGTGGTATAGTGTATCGTTGGAAAGGTAAGTTTCGGTAAGGGTCCATTCCTTTGTGCCCATGGAATAAGCCAAGGAACTTGTACGTCCTTTAGTTATTTTGGTAGTAACGGAATCTTCTAGTTCTCCTGCAGTGTAATACTCTTGCTTGTATATGACAGTGTCGCCAGAAATTAAAGATGTAATGATTTGTTCGGCTCCCACACCCTTCAGGGAACTTTTGTCTGTGTTCCAGTAGAAATAGAATACATTGGGCGATTCACCGTCTTCCATGGGGTCGTACACCATGCTGTCCAGTTTTCCCTCGCTCCAGTAATACTTGTGCGTCCACGCATTGTCCCCTCGATCCAGGAAATAGCTTGAATCGCGGTAAAAATCATCGTTGGAAAAAGTAGTCGTGTTCTTGATAAGCATTTCTGAGCAGGTATTCGCTGTGACAAAGTTCGCCAAAAGCATTATGCAGAAAAGTATAATTCTCATTTCTCACTTCTTTATAAATTATGTACGGTTCGTAATATAGCAAATCGAGAAAGCAACAAAAAACACCCCGGAAAAAATCCGAGGTGTTTTTAAAGCTTTTGGCTTGTGCGGCAAAGCCGCATTCCATTACAGCTTGTTGTTAGAACCAAGAACGTCGACGATCTTGTGTTCGTACATCTTCTGCATGTTTTCGCGAGCCGGCTTGAGGTACTGGCGCGGGTCGAAGTGTTCCGGATGTTCGTCGAAATACTTACGGATAGCGGCAGTCATGGCGAGACGGCTGTCAGAGTCGATGTTGATCTTGCAAACAGCGGACTTGGAAGCTTCGCGGAGCTGTTCTTCCGGAATACCGACGGCATCCGGGAGCTTGCCACCGTGGGCGTTGATGGTGTCCACTTCGTCCTGCGGAACAGAAGAAGAACCGTGGAGAACGATCGGGAAGCCCGGGAGCTTTTCTTCGATGGCGTGGAGCACGTCGAATGCCAGAGGAGGCGGAACGAGCTTGCCAGTCTTCGGGTCGCGAGTGCACTGTTCCGGCTTGAACTTGTAAGCACCGTGGCTGGTACCGATGGAGATAGCGAGGGAGTCGCAGCCCGTACGGGTAGCGAAGTCGATCACTTCTTCCGGCTTGGTGTAGTGGGATTCTTCAGCCTGGACTTCGTCTTCCACACCGGCGAGCACGCCGAGTTCAGCTTCGACGGTCACGTCGTGAGCGTGGGCGTATTCAACAACCTTCTTGGTGAGGGCGATGTTGTCTTCGTACGGAAGAGCGGAACCGTCGATCATCACGGAAGAGAAACCGTTGTCGATGCAGTCCTTGCAGAGTTCGAAAGAGTCACCGTGGTCGAGGTGGAGCACGATCTGCGGATTGGCGCAGCCGAGTTCCTTGGCGTATTCAACAGCACCCTG
>JAEEGI010013078.1_pt1 | contig 17630 bp, 11 predicted proteins | sample 8958751 | NCBI WGS metagenome assembly JAEEGI01 (sample SAMN16246545, study PRJNA631951) | gut metagenome | biome: gut microbiome; feature: rumen; material: KS-attached | host: Bos | place: Iran: Karaj | collected 2018-10 | reverse complement strand
GGTCTCGTGGAAGAGCTTGACGGCCTCCTTCTGCTCCGGCTTCAGGAAGAAGAGGAGGTTCGGGGCGTTCAGGCACAGGAGGATCAGGAGAATGACGGCGATCCCGACGATGCGGGCCGTGCTCTTGTTCTGCTGTTTCTTTTCGGCGGGTGTGTTCTTGCTCATAATGGAGTTCCTTTCTTGTCCTCTCTTCTGGGAAGGAGGCGATAACGGATGTTTTTACGGTACGGTGACCGTGATCGGCGGCGCGGTGATCAGCCGGGACGACGACGAATCGGAATAGGTAAAATACAGCGTGACAGTCACGGTGGTTCCGGACGTGTAGTAAGCCGTCAGATAGGTGGGCTCGAAGGACGTCGAATAGGAGCCGGCTGTGAGCGTCCAGTACAGGGAATCGTCGATCAGACGATAGGTCCCGCTGGCTTCGTTTGTCGCCTTGCCTTCCGCATAATACTTGCATTCATAGGAGCCGTTCCGCAGCTGATCCAGGAAGTTCGGCTGTCCCGTGATGGTCATGGTGTTGGAAGAGCGGTTGTAGCTTAAAGTGAGCGCCGACTGGGTGCAGCGGGTGCCGTCAAACATCTGCGTGCAGTACAGGACGGACCGGCTGCCCTGGCTTAAGTCGTAACGGTGACCTGTCGCCGCGATCGAATAGTGCTGTGAACTCATGACGGAATTACAGACGGAACAGTATGTGACACTGTCATAGCCGCCTTCGGTTTCACATTTTGCCGACACATAGTTTTCCCGTTTGACTTCTCCGGCCGTATGGGCCAGCTTGGCGATAGTCCGTGTCTCGGTGTTGCCGCAGCGGGAGCAGCGGCGCTGTTCGGATCCGGTCGCGGTACAGGTTGCGGCTTGGGTAGTGGTCCAGCTGCCGTAGCTGTGCCCCAGCGCATCGGTATAACTGTCCTTATAGCTGTTGCCGCAGCGGGAACAGGTGTGCGTCGTGTAGCCCTGTGCGGTGCAGGTCGCTGCTGTTGTCTTTGCCGTATAGCTGTGCTCCAGTGCGGCAAGGGTTTCGGTCTTTGTCTGCTTTGCAAAGGCAGAGTTGCTGAAGGAAGCGGTATAGGTCCTGGTCCCCGTTGCCGTACAGGTCGCTTGTTTTGTGACAGAGCTGCTGACGTTGACAGTTTCCGTCTCCTTATGGGAAGAATCATTCCGGCAGGTCCGGGCCGCCGTCACTTTGCCGTTGTCGGAAGACCAGGCATAGGTCGGCTCGCCCCAGCTGTGGCCGGTGGCAGGAATCGTCACGTTTTTCGTCTGTGCGGTAAACGCAGGGTTGCTGAAGGTGGCCGTATATTTCCGGGTGCCGGCCGTCGTACAGGTCGCCTGCGTCGTTACCGTACTGCCGGCGGTGACGGTCTCGGTCTCCTTGTGGGAAGGATCGTTCCGGCAGGTCCGTGTTGCCGTCACGCTGTTGTTGTCGGAAGACCAGGTATAGGTCGGTTCGTCCCAGTCGTGCCCTGTCGCCTCTATTACCGTGTGCACGCGGGAGACTTCCTCACCGCAGACCATGCAGTAGATGACTTCGTCAAAGCCGCCCTCCTCGGTGCAGGTCGGCTCGGTCTCGTTCTCGACGAGCGGCTCGTCCTCGGTATGGCCGAGCGCCTCCAGAACGATAGCCTCGCGGGAGAGCTCCTGGCCGCAGACGTCGCAGTAAACGGCGATCTCCGCGGAGCCTTCCGTGACGCAGTCCGGATCTACGCGGTTTTCTTCGATATCCTGCGTCTCGATATGCGCGATCACCGGCAGGGTGACCTTCTCGCGGGAAAGCTCCTCGTCACAGACCATGCAGTAGATAACGGAATCGTAGGCGCCTTCCTTCGTGCAGCTGGGCTCCTTCTCGTTTTCCTTGACGGCAAAGCCCGGATGGTGGCCGAGCGCCGCCACCGGAACGGTCTCGCGGGAGAGCTCCGCGTCACAGACGGAGCAGTAGACGACGGAATCGTAGGAGCCTTCGCCGGTGCAGGTCGGAGCCTTCTCGTTTTCCGTCACGGCTTCGGCCGGCGTATGGCCCAGCGCTTCCGTCGTGAAATGCTCGCGGGAGAGCTCGGCGTGGCAGACGGCGCAGTACACGACGATATCGTAGCTGCCGCCTTCGGTGCAGACGGCACCGACCACGTTTTCCATCACGGCTTCCGCCGAGGTATGGCCGGTCGCAGGAATGCTGTGGTGCTCGCGGGAGAGCTCCCCGTGGCAGACGGAGCAGTATACGATATCGTCCCAGCCGCCCTCATGGATGCAGTCGGGCTGCTGTTCGTTCTCGCGCACGGAAGCGGCGGGAACGTGTCCGCCGGGGACGATCTCCGGCAGCGCGATGCCGCATTCACGGCAGTAATACTCAATAATGCCGTCCTCCTCGCAGGAGGCCTCCCGGCGGAGGTGGGCATGTTCAAAATCATACTGGTGCGGGCCTTCCGGATCGCCGGTCCAGAGCTGCTTAAGCTCGCCGGGACCGTAGTCGTCCAGCTGGCGCATGGGTTCGCGCTTCAGCTCCGCGACCTTGTTTTTTACCGGTGTCCAGGGGGAATCCTCGGGCAGTTCCGCGCCCGAAACGAGGGTGACGACCAGGGCGCAGATGCCGAAGATCGCGGCGCCGCCGCGCAGCGCGGAGCCGAGCAGGTTCCGCAGCCAGGAGAAACGGGCCCGCTTCTGCTGTTCCTCTTTCTTGAGCGCGCGAAGATCCTCCTCCCCGGGCGGCGTTTCGCCCTGGAAGATGTTTTCCTCCCGCGCCGTGACGTAGGACTCCTGGAAAAACGACACGTCGGGATATTCCGGCGTGTATTCCGGCGGGATCACGTGCTCCGGTATCGAATTGTATTCTTCATGTAAGATACGGTCTTCATCCATGATGCGGTCCGCTCCCCGGGAAAGGCCTGTGTTTCGTTATTTTTCCGCTAATATTATTGCAGGAAGCGGCCGTTTTGTCAAATGAATTCTGCCGTCCGGCGAATATCGGCCGACCGCCGGCCGCCGATATTCCCTTTCTTGCTTTTTCCCGAAAATATGGTATACTTTTTTCATATTCCGGCCCGGCCGGGAAAGGAGCTGCTGTGAAGAAACGAAGGGAAAGAAAATGGCTTGCCGTCCTGCTGCTGTCGGGGCTTATGATCCTTGTTTTTTCCGCCTGCTCCGTTCCGATGAAGGAGACGGAATCGGTTTCCCGGGCGGAAGCTTCGGAACAACCCCGGGAAACGGACAAAGAGCCGGAGCAGCCGGCCGTCCCGCGCCTGAAGCTTTACGGGAGCGGCAGCAGCCTGACGGAGCTTTCCTACGACCGGGACGGAAACGTCAGAACCCGGACGACCCGTCAGATCGCCGAATCTGACGGAAAGACCTGGATCGAGACGGAAACGGTCAGCTTTGATCCGAAGGGAAATATCACGGATTACAGGCGGGAAGGCGTTCCGGAGGAGCAGCGTCAGGAAGATGAGGCGGTCCGCTTTGAAGAGAACCGCCTGACCGTCTCCTCGCAGGATCACTCGATCACGACGGAATTCGAAAAAGGCCGTACGGTCAGCCTTCATATCCAGTCCCCGTATCAGAACTATCTGATCCGGTACGAGTATGAGGGACAGGAAGTGCCCGTCCGCCGCGTGCTGCAGATCTACGAGCTGGATGCGGAGCAGAACAAACATTTCCTGACGTCGCAGATCCTGACCTGCCGTTATGCGTATGATGCGGCCGGCCTGCCGCTGTATTCGTATCTGACCGACGCGGAAGGCGCCGTACAGTCGGATTACAGCTTTTACGTCTTTGAGAACCGTCCGGACCGGACGGACGGCAGCCTGCTGAAAGCGGTGATGGGCGCTGAGTCCGTTATTATCCTGACCCGGTATGCCGGCGGACAGGTCAAAGAGAACGAGGAACATTATCTGTCCGAGCGGTACGATGACAGCGGAAGCCGGTACCGGGAGGAACGGAAGGCCACCGTCGGCTTTGAGACGAACGGAGATATTCTTTTCTGGCATGCGGAGGGAGATCCGTCGGCGGGAGAAGAGCCGTTTACGATCTCGGGCGACCGTCTGGAACTGCCGGCGATCACGTATATTTACCGTCAGGGGCGGGTGATCCGGTCCCATCTGTCCTTCGGCTGGGACAACGAACGGCTTATGCACCTGGAGACCGTCTACGGGATGGATGACCGGGGCCTGTACGAAAGATGCAGCGTCAGCTGGTATCTGACTTCCGCAAAGGACCCGTCCGGAGCGAAAGAAAGCCTGCCGGACTATCCGGACTCGAAGAGGATATTTGTGTATTACTATGACGAAAACGGACTCCCGCTCTGGTCGTACCAGACCGACGAAGAAGGCCTGCCTGTGAAGGACAGCTTTCAGGGCTACCTGTTTCAGTAAAAGCAGACAGACATAAAAAGAAATAATCCCGGCCCGGCCGGACACAGGAGAAAAACATGCCGAAAAAACTCTTAAAGAAACTGACCATCCTGCATTCCAACGATATGCACGGAGATTTTCTGCCCAAGACCGACGCGGACGGCAACGAAACGGGCGGTCTGCCGCGCCTGTCCGGCTACATCAACCAGGTGCGCGAACAGGAGGACAACGTCCTCTACGTCAACGCGGGCGATATGTTCCGAGGCTCCATCATCGACTCCGAGTACGCGGGCCTTTCGACCATCGACCTGATGAACGTGCTGCGGCCGGACGCGACCACCGTGGGCAATCACGAGGTGGACTACGGCCTGGCGCATCTGCTCTTCCTGGAAAAATGCGCCAAGTTCCCCATTATCAACGCGAACTTCTTCATCACCATGAACAACGCCCGGCTGTTCAAGCCGTACCTGAACGTGGAGATCGGCGGCATGCGCATCCTCTTCATCGGCATCCTGACCGAGGAAGTCTTGGCCTCGACCCGCCAGGAGAAGATCATCGGCACCTTCGTGGACGTCAAGGCGGCGGCGAAGGAGGTCGGCATCATCTGCGACAACTACCGCACCACCCGGACGGATCTTACCATCCTGCTGACGCACATCGGGCTGGAAAACGACAGAAAGCTGGCGCTGGAGCTGGATCCGGACTGCGGCGTGGACCTCATCATCGGCGGCCACTCGCACACTTTCATGGACCGGCCGGAGGTCGTGAACGGCATCCCGATCGTGCAGGCCGGCACGGGCACGGGCATCATCGGGCGCTGGGACATCATCTATGACGTGAAAGCCAAAAAGGTGGATATGTCGAACTGGCGCTGCATCCCCATCAATCCGAAGACCGCGCCGGAGGATCCGGTCATGGCGGAGCTCTTAGACAGCTACCGCAGCGAGACGGACTCGAAGTACAAACGCGTGGTGACCCGCTGGGCGCGCCGGCTCACCCACCCCTCCCGCGAGCAGGAGACCGAGATGGGCAACCTCTACGCGGACGCGCTGCAGTGGGAGAGCAGCTTCGACATCATGATGATGGGCTCCGGCTCTATCCGCAAGAAGGAACTCGGCCCGATCATCGAGTACCAGGACATGCTGGAAAACACGCCGTTTGACGATAATCTCTGGATGGTGGAGGTGACCGGCGCGCAGTTCAGGCGGATCGTCAAGCACCTGATGCGGGACGAGGCCTGGGTCGGCGAGACCGAGTTCTATCAGTTCTCGAAGGGCGTTCACATCCGCTACAACCGGACCACGAAGACGCTGGAGGCGCTGGAATTCAAGGGCAAAGAAGTCGCGGATACCCAGAAGCTCAAGATCGCCATCCAGAACTATCATTACAAGAACTTCGACGAATTCCTCGGCGTTCCGCTGGAGGAAGTGAAGAAAAACATGAAGCCGCGCGTGGTCGCGACCTCGGTGAACAACATCATCGAGGAGTATTTCGCCACGAACGACAATCTCGACGCCCACGTGGAAGGGCGGATCGAGCTGATCGACTAAAGCGGCCTGCCTTCCCCCGCAGAGCAGCGTGCTTGGCGGGGGAGGAAAGGCTATTTCCCCGAATTAAGCACCAGAAGGGAATATATTTTTATGAAGCACTACCCGATCTTAAAAAACAAATGGTTCCTCTATCTCACTGAATTTTTCGCAGGTGTTTCCGTCATGGCCGTTGAACTCGGCGCCAGCCGTCTGCTGGCGCCGTATTTCAGTTCGTCGCAGATCGTCTGGACGATCATCATCGGCGTGATCATGATCGCGATGGCGCTCGGCAACCTTTACGGCGGCCGCGCGGCGGACAAAGACCCGGATCCGGCCAGACTCTATCGGCGCATCCTGATCGCGGCGGTCTGGATCGCGGCGATTCCGGTGGCGGGCAAATACGTGATCCTGGGCGTCTCCGCCCTGCTGGTCCTGGCCGTGAACGTGAACTTCCTGATCTGGGCAGCTTTCGCGAGCTGCATGATCGTCTTCGTGTTCCCGCTCTTTCTCTTGGGCACGGTCACGCCCTGCCTGGTCAAGGCGGTGGCGGAAAGCCTGGACGAGAGCGGCCGCACGGTGGGACGGCTCGGCGCCTGCAACACCATCGGCAGCATCCTGGGCACCTTCCTGCCGACCTTCGTGACCATCCCGGCCGTCGGGACCGCAGCGACGTTTCTCATCTTTTCCGGCATCCTGCTGGCGATCGCGCTGATCTTTTTCATCAGTTCGAAGATCAAAAAGCCCGCGCCGTACGTGGCGGCGGCGCTGTTCGTGCTCTGCGTCGTTTTCGGGCGGAACAATTCCTTCGCCTTCTGGGAGAAGGATCTGGTCTACGAGGGCGAATCCGTCTACAACTATCTGCAGGTGAGCGAGGATCCGAAGCGGGTCATCCTGTCCACGAACGTCCTTTTCGGCGTGCAGTCGGTAGCCATGAAGGAAGGCGGTCTTACCGGTTTTTACTACGATTATGCGCTCGCGGCGCCGGTCATGGCCGGGAAGGAGAAGCCTTCTGTGCTGGTGCTCGGCAACGGCAGCGGGACCTTCGCGTCCCAGTGCGTGCGCTACTTCCCGGGCTGCGCCGTAGAGGGCGTGGAGATCGACGGGAAGATCACGCAGCTGGCGGAGGAATACTTTTCCCTGCCGGCGGAGGTGAAGGTCACCGAATATGACGGCCGCGCCTATATCCAGACCGTGGAAGGGCTCTACGACGTGATCATGGTGGACGCGTATCAGGACATCACGATCCCCTTCCAGATGTCGACGGCCGAGTTCTTCACGCTGGTGCGGGACCATCTGAATGAAAACGGCGTGATGGTCGTGAATATCTCCATGTATTCGGATGAGGAGGAGAGCATCGGCCGCTATCTGTCCGACACCATCGCTTCCGTGTTCGGAAGCGTGGCGGCGGCGGACGTGCCTTTTTCCACGAACTGCGAACTTTTTGCCGTTAAGAGCGGCGATCCGGCCGCGCTGCTGGCCGCCGGGACCGAAAAACTGGCGGAGCCGGAGCTGAAAGCCATGATGGAGAAGGCGGCGGCTTCCCTGCGTGCCTATGAGGCCGGGGACCGCATCCTGACGGACGATAAAGCGCCGGTGGAAGTCCTGGGGATGCGCATGATCGACAGCCTGATCCGGGACGAGCTGGGCTATTTCAAGGATATCTTCGAGAAAGAAGGTCTCTCCGGCCTGCTGAAGAGCCTGGGGATCTGAGATCTCAGAATAAAAAAAGGAGGAAACAGCATGCAGAAATACGTTTATATCGGTGTGGCGGTTCTGGCCATGATTGCCATCGTCGTCCTGCTGATCTCGATCGGAGCCGATCTGTACCATGTCATCAGACCGTCCGGCATTCCGACCAGCATCTATTCCAGCCACGTGACGGCGATCAAGTTTTTTGTCCTGGCGGTGCTTTGCCTGGCGGTCGGGATCATCATGAGGCTGCTGAAGGTCTGAAATGAAAAATGATCCTTCTTACGGATGACAGCGGAGCGTTTCCGCTGTCATTTTTATGCCGGGATCTTCCGCTTTCTTTTTTCTTCCTTTTTTTCCGTTTTTTTGTTACACTTTCCCTGAAATTTACGACTGCATCAGTGAAAGCGCTTTTGACGGAGCCGGCGGTGTGAACGTGACGCGGGCTGGTTCCGGAGAAAAAGGAAGGAGACTTCCGTGGAAGACAAACGGATCATAGATCTGTTCTGGGAAAGGAACGAGGACGCCGTCGCTTTGGCGCAGGCGGCCTACGGTCCGTACTGTCTTTCCATCGCGAGGAGGGTCCTTCGGGACGACGAAGACGCCGAGGAGTGCGTGAACGATGTGCTGCTCGCGGCCTGGAACCGGATCCCGCCGGCGCGGCCGGATTCGCTGGCGAACTTTCTGGGCCGGATCGTGCGGAACATCGCGATCGACCGTCTGCGGAAAGAAACCGCGGCAAAACGCGGCGGCAGCGAGGCGGAAATTGCGCTGGAGGAGCTGGAGGAAACGCTCACGGCCGCCGGCACGCCGGAAAGCGTGCTGGAACAGAAGGAGCTTTCCGCCGCGGTCAGCGGGATCCTGCGGAGTTTTTCTCAGGCGGAGCGGAATATCTTCATTCGCCGTTACTGGTTCCTGGATACGGTTCCGGAGATTGCTGCACGCTACGGGATCAGTGCCGGCAAGACGGCCATGATCCTGTCCCGCGGGCGGAAAAAACTCGCGGCTGCCCTGAAAAAGAAAGAGTGGATCGAATGAAAAGCGAAAAACTGATGGATGCGATAACGAATATTGACGAGGACCTGCTGGAGGAGGCCCGAAAGGAGCCTTCGGAAGGAGAGAAGAAAGCGGCGCAGCGCAGCGGACAGATCCTGTCCCCGTCTTTCCTCCGCGCCGCCTGCGCAGTGCTGGTGGTCGGGATCCTGACCGGAGCCGTGCTGTGGGCGGGACATCGGAACGATCCCGCCGGCCATACTGAACAGACCGGCAGTGCCGTGGCGGCCGATCCGGCGCAGAAAGCGGCCGTTCTGGCGGAACCGGTTTTCCCGCAGGACTGGCCGGAGGGAGAGATACGGGAAGGAGAACCGCCGATCCATGCGAGACGGACAGCGGGATACGAAGTTGCCGAGCTTTACCGCAGCTACTTTGCCGACATGATGCTGCTTCTGCTTTCGGGTGAAAACGGGGAAAACAGGGTCATGTCGCCGGTCAATATCTTTATGGCTACGGCTATGTTAGTGGAGATGACCGGCGGGGAGACGAGACAGGAGATCCTGAATGCCCTGAACGTGAGATCGCTTTCCGAGCTGCGGGATCAGGCGGCCAGGATTTGGGGCCTGTGCTACCGGGACGACGGACAGGAAAAACTGGTGCTGGGCAATTCGCTCTGGCTGTCCAACCATCTGAATTACCGGGAAAGTACGGCAAAACACCTGGCGGAAGAATATTATGCCTCGGTTTTCCGGGGGGAGATGGGATCGGAAGCATACGATTCCTTATTCCGTGACTGGCTGAATCAGATGACCGGCGGCCTGCTGACAGAGCAGGTAAGCAAAGAGAAGTTTTCTTCGGATGAGCTGCTTGCCTTTGCCAGTACCGTCTTTCTTCAGACAAGATGGCAGCAGGAATTTGACGCAGAGCTGACGGCGGAAGGGCTGTTCCACGGCGCAGACGGAGACAGGAGCGTTCCGTTTATGCACCGGGACATGGCGGCGGACTTTTATTTTAAAGGCGATATTTTTACCATGATTTATCTGTCCTCCAGGCAGGGCCCGGTTTTCTTCTTCCTCCCGGATGAAGGCTTCGGCGTGGACGAAATGATGCAGTCTCAGGTCTTCCGGGACTTTCTGGCCTATACGAACGACTATGTGATGAATCTGACGGACGGATTTGAGAAGACAAAAGAATACAAAGGAATGACTTCGGTCGCGGCCAGAGTCAATCTGACAGTCCCGAAGCTGGATATCGATGCGTCTCAGAAGCTGGAGGAGAGCCTGCAGAAGCTGGGGATCCGGAAGTGCTTCAGCGCGGCGGAGGCGGATTTTACGTCGATCACGGACGTTTCGGGCGTATACTTAAGCCGGATCGAGCAGAGCTCCCGCCTTCTGATGGATGAAAGCGGGATATCCGCCGCCTCGTATGTCGTCGGAGCACTGGCGGGCGGATATCCGCCCGAGGACGAGATCGACCTGGTGATCGACCGGCCGTTCTTCCTGCTGGTGACAGGGGCCGGGAACGTTCCCCTCTTCGCCGCGGTGGTGAACGAGCCGTAAGTAACATATAACATGAGAAGGTGATGAATATGCGGAAAAGTATTGCTTTACTGATGATCCTGATCCTTGTCTGCACCCTCTTTGCCGGCTGCGGCGGGCAGGAGGATTCGGGCACGTCGGCCGTGCCGGACGGTACGAAGCCGGAGAGTACGAAAGAAGCTCAGAATCCGGGCGGAACGGAGAGTGCCGCGCCGGCGCAGCCGGAAAGCGTCATCGAGATCCTGGACCGGGAAGGCAAAAAACTTGGCGCTATCGACAGCCGCGCGTCGGCCACGGCGGCGGATAAGGGCGTGTTCTACAGCCTCTGGGCACCGGCCGAGAATGCGTGGACGGGTCCGGCCGAATACCGCTTCTTCCGCGCATCGGACGGCAAGGATATCCGGCTCGGCACGCTGGAGGATCAGGGTTACGAGGCCGTCTACACCCGCACGGAACTGGGCGGAAAGATTTATACGCTGGCCCTCGTCGGCAATCCTTACGATGACAAGACCGATACGCTCTGCCTGCTGGCGGCTGATCCGATTGCGGAAACGCTGACGAAGACCGAGATCTCGAAGGACGGCTTCCCCTACGCGGCCATGGCGGCGGTGAACGGAAAGATCCTGATCATGAATCATGAGACGGGCAAAGCAAAGAGCGATAAAGTCTATGCCTTCGACCCGGCTTCCGGTACCGTGCAGGAGGTTCTGTCCTTCCCGGACGACGGGAAGAGTTCCCTGCGCAGCATATGCGCGGCGGAGGACGGCTTTTACCTGCTGCGCCTGACGCTGAAGAACGGCGCGGCGGACGCCCTGGTCCTGGACCATTACGATAGCGCGTGCAAAAGAGTCTCCGAGCAGCCGCTGCAGGAGATCTTCACGAAGGCGGCTCTCTCCATCCGCGGCCTGCTCTCGGAAGGCGACGTAAGGAATGAAGCCGGGATGATGGTCAGCGCCTTCGCGGTGGAAGACGGCCGGTATCTCTTTTATGAGAACTTCGGAATCACCCGCCTGGTCCTGGATCTCATGACCGGAGAGGCGCTGCTCGCGCAGGACGACGTGTACGTCCATTCCCTCGGCGGCGGAAAGATGCTGTTCTGCCGGATGGATTTCGAGAAAAACGAGGCGGGGCCGGAGATCCTGGAACTGAAGGACGGATCGCTTCAGCCGCTGTCCTTTACGCCCCCGACCGCCTGCACCCTGCTGCAGAGCGTATCCGTCTCCTTGAGCGGCACCAGACTGCTTCATCTTTCGGACAGCTTCCCCGTCCGGAGCGGAGAAAGCGTGCTCATCCTGTGGACGGAACGGTAAGCCGGAGCCGGTACGAAAAAAGCGGATGCCTGTCCCCAAAAGGGAAGGCATCCGCTTTTTCTTGTGTGAAGCCGTTCCGGTTCTGCCGCATAAAATCTTATAGTGCTACCGGCAGCGTGACGAAATCTCCCTCGCAGGGGTTGCCCGGCACAAAGCGGACGATCCCTTTTTTCAGGTCGGCGACGAAGGCGAAATTGGTCTGGCAGTCGTCGAGATGGTCCTCTCCGGTCAGATGCGGATTACAGTGGCGGCAAACGGAAACAGGAATTCCGCGGTGGTCCCGGAAGAACTCCTCGATATCCCCGGCGCTCAAGTCCTTCCGGCTCTTTAAGCTCTGCTTCAGCGTCTGCAGGCGGCAGTAGGTGCTGGCCAGCTTATCATGCGGGTGAGTTAAGACCATGCGCGGCCCGAGGAAATGATTGGTATGCACCAGCAGGCCGTCCTCGGGGATCAGAACGTCGCAGCCGGAAGGATCCAGCTCCAGATTCAGCGAAACGCCGTCCCGGTGCGTGATGATCAGGCTGGCCGCGAAAGGGATCGGCGTCCCGGCCGCCGCGATGTACGCCGCGTTGATATCGCGGCAGTCCAGCACGCTGCGCATGCGGATGCGCAGGGGTACGCCCGGAGCCGAACCTTCGGTATCCAGCGCGTTTAAAGTCAGGGCCAGGCCGGCCGCGTTGACGCCCATGCCGCCGATCATCCCGGCCTCCAGGAAGAGAAGACGGGCGGGGATATCCTTTTCTTCGGGCAGTCTCGCGATGATCAGGGCCTCGCGCTGGGCTACGGTATAGTCCCAGGTCTGGCCGGCAAGGACGGAACCCGGCCGGGCCGCGGGAGCGACGGCGCTGAAGGCGGAGCATTCGTCGGGCGATTTTTCCGTCCCTTTCACCGCGCTGTACAGGATCTCCGTGCGGCAGTTCAGCGCCAGGATATCCTCAAATTCGAGACCGGCGCCTTCGGCGATGCCCCGCATCTCTGCCAGATACGCGTCATACCGGCCTTCGATATAAGGCAGGAAGCGCCCGGCGATCGCCCGGGCCTGTTCCCAGGTCACGTTCCGCTCTTTCCGGAACAGCCGCCGGTAGCTGTCCAGGCTGATCAGGATCTCATCCCGGCAGGTCCGGCCGTACGATAAGCCTCTTTCATACGGGGCGCCGCGCAGTACTATCTGTTTTACCGACATCGTTATTTCCTTCTTTTCGTCAGACAAATGAAGCTGTTTCCGCTTGTGCTCTGATTATAGCCCGGATCCTTCCTCAAATCAAGGCGATATTCCTGCCCGGGCCGCGCCGCTTTGCCTCTTTTCCCCTTGTTTCTCCCCGGAAAAAGGTGTACAATACAAAAATACCGGGGGAAATAGGGCCGGCACAAAGGAGAATCGTTATGGAACGCAAAAACGCATGGCTGTCTTATGACAAAAAGCAGAAGAAGGAATTGATGGCTCTGGGTGAAAGGTACCGCGTCTTTATCAGCCGCGGCAAGACGGAGCGCGAGTGTGTGGAGCTGGCGGTCGCGGAAGCGAAGAAGGCCGGCTATCTCAGTCTGGAGGAGGCGAAGGCCCTGGGCCGGAAGCTCGTCCCGGGCGATAAAGTGTATGCGGATATCATGGGCAAGAGCCTGGCGCTCTTCACCGTCGGCACGGAGCCCTGGGAAAAGGGTATGAACATCCTGGGCGCGCATATCGATTCCCCGCGTCTGGACATCAAGCAGAACCCGCTCTATGAGGACACCGATATCGTCCTGATGGATACGCACTATTACGGCGGCATTAAGAAGTACCAGTGGGTCGCCCTGCCGCTCGCCCTGCACGGCGTAGTGGTGAAGAAGGACGGCACGGTCATCAAGGTCGCGCTCGGCGAAAGTCCCAAGGATCCGGTCCTGTGCATCACGGATCTGCTGCCGCATCTGGCTGCGAACCAGATGTCCAAGCCGGCCGCCAAGGTCGTGGAAGGCGAGGACTTGAATCTCATCATCGGCAGCGAGAAGGTCGTGGAGAAGAAGGCCGAAAAGGGCGGCGAACCCAAGGCCAGCGTGATGAAGAACATCAAGGACATCCTGGAGAAGACCTACGGCATCGAGGAGGAGGATTTCCTCTCCGCCGAGCTGGAAGTTGTGCCGGCCGGCGAAGCCCGCGATCTGGGCCTGGACCGCAGCATGATCCTCGGCTACGGCCAGGACGACCGCATCTGCGGCTACACCTCCCTGCAGGCGATGCTGAAGGTGGAAGCGCCGAAGCGCACGAGCTGCTGCCTGCTGGTGGACAAGGAGGAGATCGGCTCCGTGGGCGCCACGGGCATGCACAGCCGCTTCTTTGAGAACACCGTCGCGGAGCTGATCGCCCTGACGGAAGAATACTGCGACTTAAAGCTGCGCCGGGCGCTGACGAATTCCCGCATGCTCTCCTCCGACGTGAGCGCGGGCCACGATCCGAACTATCCCGGCGTGGACGAGAAGAAGAACGCCGCCTATATGGGACGCGGCCTGGTCTTCAACAAGTTCACGGGCTCCCGCGGCAAGGGCGGCTGCAACGACGCCTCCGCGGAATATCTGGCCTACGTGCGCCGCGTGATGGACGAGGCCGGCGTTTTCTGGCAGACCGCCGAGCTCGGCAAGGTCGATGAGGGCGGCGGCGGCACCATCGCCTACATCGCCGGCAACTACGGCATGAACGTGGTGGACGCGGGCATCTCCATCTTAAGCATGCACGCGCCGTGGGAAGTCGCCAGCAAGGCGGACATCTACGAAGCCACGAAGGGCTACGAAGCCTTCCTGAAGGCGGAATAAAAAGAAGACGGCGAAAAAGACCGCTTAGCGGCGTCATTCCGGGTGAAGGCAGACTTCTCCGGAAGGACGCCGCTTTTATATGCGTAAGTGACGAACTGCCCGGATATAAGGACGAATAAATGTTGATTTATAAGCCCGTTATACTATGATTATTAAGTGGTAAAGCGCCAGAAATCGTATTTTTGAAAAACAAATCGCTTATTGCGGAGAAAAGGAGAATGGAATTCATCTTATTTGGTAAGGCTGCGCTCTTCCAACGCTATAATACGATTTGATCGTATTGTTTCCTGAAACTCGTGTGGCAGTCCTCGGCATAGCGGTTTTCATTTTTTCTTGCAATTCTTCTTGTCCCGTTTTACAATACCTTTCAGAAAAAAGTGCGGCCGGCACGGGGGACAGCCCCGTCTTTTCCCGCACTGTCAGAAAGGAAGAAAGAAATATGAACAAGGCATCCAGGCGGAACCTGATCGTCCTGCTGGCTCTTTTAGTGGGCGCATTCGCCGCCCTGGCGTGGGCCAACGCGATCCGTCACGCGGACGGCAGCATCGAGATCACGCACGGCGTCATCGACGCGAACACGAACGAAAAGCACCTCGGGAGCATCTATTACGATCTGTACGTCCCGAAAGGCGCCACGGCGCAGAACAAGGCGCCCGGCGTCCTTCTGCTGCACGGCTACCAGAACGATCACGAGACCAACGCGGCCTATGCCATCGAGCTGGCCAGACGCGGCGTCGTGGTCATGTCGATCGACGAATACGGCCACGGCCGCACGGAGCCGGGCCTGAAGGAACGCGGCTACGTCAACCACTCCGTCAAGGTCAACTTCGGCGAGGACAGCGTGGAGGCCGGCACCTACAGAAAGACCGGCGGCACGGTGCGCTACCGCATCATGATGAACTTCTCCAACCTGTCCTTCTTCAACGACTATTATTCAAAGGACGAGGACGGCAACGCCATCACGGATTCCTCCTGCGGCGGCATCGCGGCCTATGCGGTCCTCGCGGCGATGGACAACGTGGATTCCACGAAGCTGGGCATCAGCGGCCATTCCATGGGCACCTGGGCCGGCTGGAGCGTGGCGGCGGCCTACGCGGGCAGCGAGATCGAGCCGAAGGCGACGGTCCTGCAGTGCGGCGAGCTCTTCAGGGAAAGCGCCTACAATGAATCGAAGAGCCTCTTCGGCGCCCCGATCACGTTCAACAACGTCCTCCTCCTGCAGGCCAAATGGGACGAATTCAGCTACTTCCGCGACTACAAAAAGGTCGTGGACGATTCAGTCCTGCACAGCGAGCTGCGCGCGGAATTTCTTGGCACGGAGGTGGCAAAGACCGCCTGGAACACGACCTTCGGAGACTTTGCGGACGGCTCGGCCCGCCGTATGGAGCTGCTCTATACCAACCATCGCTTAACGACCCACAACGCGCAGGGCCTTTCCGTGGCGCTCGACTGGTTCGCGAAGGCGCTGGGCTACGAGAACACGATCCCCACGGACGATCAGATCGCCATGGGCAAGGAATGGCTGGTGCTGCTGGCCATGCTGCTGACCGTCGGCGCCATCCTGCCGCTGGCCGCGCTGCTTCTGGAAACGCCCTTCTTTAAGCCCATCCGCCAGCCCCTGCCGTCGAAGGCGGGCATCAAAAAAGGCGGCGCCTGGTGGAAAGCGGCCGTCATCACCATGCTGCTGGCCGGCTTTACCTATCCGTTCATGACGCAGCTAGGCCACGCGCTGCTGCCGCTGCCGGAGGGCATCTTCCGCATGACGGTGGGCAACGGCTTCGTCGGCTGGTACAGCCTGCTGATCCTGATCATGCTCGGCACGACCGTTTTCGGCTGGAAAAAGGCGAAGCAGAAGGACGGCTTCGAGGCGTACTACGGGATCGGCCTGGGCACGGCGGAAAAGAAAGAGAAGATGGGCTGGGGGCTCCTGGGCCGCTCGGCGCTTTTAGTGCTCTGCCTGGTCGGCATGGTCTATCTGGTGGTCACGCTGGCCGGCGCCTTCTTCGGCCTGGATCTGCGCTTTATCTGGCCGTTCTTCAAGACCTTCACCTGGACCAGACTGGGGCAGTTCTGCGTGTATCTGCCGATCTTCGCCCTGTTCTTCATCCTGAACAACTCCAAGATCATGGCGTCCCAGCGGACTCTGGCGACTTATACGCCCGGCGCGAAGGGCTTCTTCGGGAACTGGTGGCGGAACGCTCTCCTGATGGTGGGCGGCGTGCTGATCATCGTATTGATCGAGTACATCCCCTTCTTCCTGAACATCGGACCCGGCGCGGACGTTTTATTCGGCTCCACTTTCGGCGGACCGTTTATGTCGCTGCTCATCCTCTTCGTGCCGCAGGTGCTGGTCTTCAGCGTCATCTGCACCTACTTCTACCGGAAGACCGGCAGCGTGTACGTCGGCGCGCTCACGGTGGCGAGTCTGGCCGCCTGGATCGTGACCGGCGGCTCGTCGATGCTGTAAAAAGCGCAAAAAGAACGCGTCAGCGGGGAAACCGGGCTGGCGCGTTCTTTTTTATACCTTTTGTATGATCTTCCGGGCTTCGACAGAGCGGAAATACTCCGTCAGAAGCTCAATGAAAAACTTCGCGTAGACGGACAGATAACGGTCCTTGCGCCAGATAAGCGACAGTTCCTGCGTCTGCGGGACGTTTTCATGGTAAAGCGGAAAGATATTGAGATCCTTCGGGATCTCTTTTAGATTCGTCAGATTCATCTGACTGGCCACGCAGGCGGCCAGCCCCCTCAGACACAGATCCACGCCGATCTGGGTATAGGTGCTGGTCACGTAAGCATGGGGAATGATATTTTCCGCTTCAAAGATCCCTCGGACCTTATTGCCAAGGATATTGGAGTACAGACAGAAGGGAAGCTCCGCAAAATCCTTTAGGACCGCCCGGCGGAATGATTTTTCCTTAAGCCCGGCAGCCCGTTCGCCGTATACCTTTGTCAGCAGCGGGTCGGACACGCACAGATACAGCCTGTCCTCCATCAGCTCCGTGGTCTCAAGGATCGGGATCTCGTCGCTTAAGATCACGATCGCCATGTCCAGCTCCCCGCGGATCACCCGGGGGACCATATGGCGGGAGATGGAGTCTGCGATCCGGATCTCGACGTTGGGGAAGCGTTCGTGAAAACGGGGCAGGATGGCCGGCAGGCAGCTGCTCATGCGCAGGGTGCTGGCGCCGAAGCTGATGGTGCCGCGGTCCTGTTTTTCGATATCCGAGATCCGGTTCTGCAGATTGGCATACTCCCGGGTCACGGTGCGGGCGTAGTTCAGGAACTGCTCCCCTGCGGGGGTCAGCGAAAAAGCCGGACGCCGCACGAAAAGCATCGTTCCCAGTTCGCTTTCCAGCCGGGCCATGTGATTGCTTAAGGTCTGCTGGGACAGAAAAAGCCGTTCCGCCGTCCGGGTAATGTTCGCATCCTTGACGACTTCCGTAAAAT
>JAEEGI010013075.1_pt1 | contig 17636 bp, 21 predicted proteins | sample 8958751 | NCBI WGS metagenome assembly JAEEGI01 (sample SAMN16246545, study PRJNA631951) | gut metagenome | biome: gut microbiome; feature: rumen; material: KS-attached | host: Bos | place: Iran: Karaj | collected 2018-10 | reverse complement strand
TTGCTGAGATCCGGGAGCTTGCCCTCCTCCTGCCCCGGCAGCTTGCCGGTGAGCTTTTTATAGAGCGCATTAGCCTCTTTGGCGGCAGTTACCATGGCGTCGTACTTGGAAGAGCTGCCCCGGAATCTCGACCTCAGACCGTCCACCTTGAAGCCGGTCTCCTCGTTCTCCACCTTCCGGGAGACCTGGGCCAGGGAGTCCGTCAGCCCGCCCAGGGTATGCTTCCGGCTGGTGGAGGAGACCTCCTTCAGATCGGGCTTCGGCTGCTCCGGCAGGGGCGTGAAGGGCGTGTCCCCCCTGTATAACTTGGCGGTTTCATTAAAGCAGAGGTCGATTTGCGTAAAGAGATTTGTGGCGTCAGGATCTTTCGGTTGCAGCTTCTCCGGCGTGTATCTCCCCAGCTGCTCGTCCGACATCACGGTAAGCTCTCCATGTTTGATGTCCGCTTTCAACTGTGAGAGGCGATAGGCGGCCGCGTTCAGTTCATCTTCCGTCAAGCCCCGCCCGCGGAGGGCGAACTTCAGCATCTCCGGTGTCAGATCCTCCAGTTTGTTCGCCATGCTCTTGGAGACGACCCGAAGCTTTTTGGGGCTTTTCGAACTCAAGCCGAAGGAGCTGTCATTATCAAATAACTGGACGCCTCTGAGCTGCCCATCCTGGTCGATATCGTACATCATGTTGCCCCGGTGACGGTCCTCGTTGTTGCAGAGATAATCCAGCACCTGGCAGTCCACCAGCTGCCGGTTCAGTTTCCGGCGGTTTTCTTCCTTCTTGAAGGGATTGATGGCCACATGCTTGAAGAGCTCGGGCTTTTTGATCAGGTCCACGCCCTCAGCATAATCCATAAAAGTGCCCTCAGTGACCTTGCCGTCCTCGCCAATGAAGCGCATATTGTCCGCGCGGCACACCATCTTTGAGCAGCCCAGGAGGCCCGCCACGGCGCTCATGGCCGTGTTCCGATTGTCGATGCGCTGCCCGTCGTCGATCTCCAGACGCTCGGCGTTGATATCCAGGGCAATGTTGTCCTTATACTGGGAGAGGCCCTTGCGCATCACTTCCAGCGCTGCCTTGGGCAGGAGGTTCACATTGACGCCGTATTTGGCGAGAAATTCCTTCGTCTGCCGCATGGGCAGCGTTCCGTCCTTGTTCAGCTGCACATCCGGGTTGTCGTTATACTTGCTGTTCAGCTCCACGCAAAGGCGGCCCAAAAGATAGGTGTCGCTGGTCTTGTCGTTGATCCTGCCGCCGGAATAGGTGGTGCCATGTTTGATGGCGTAGTCCCGATAGCCAGCCAGGAACTTGTCCAGTTCTTTCTTCTGTTCCTCGGTCTTACAGGCGGCTTTCGCCTTGGCGATCCAGTCGTCGTAGTCCTTTTTGGCCGACATGTAGGTGGCCTTGGTGAAAACGCCCCTGCGCTTTTTCCCCGCGGAATTCACCACGGTCATGGGGATGCGGGAATTCTGCATATTCCCCACCGTACCCAGTTTCCGGCCCCGCAGGTCGATGGTCAGGGTACGGGTGCTCTCCTGAAGCTCCGGCAGAGACTGGGGCTTCTCGGGGTCGTATTCGGCCAGGGCCTCATAGTCCTTGGCCATCAGGCCCTGCAGTTTGTCCACCATTGTCGGAAGAACGCGGCAGGCTTGTCGCCCTCCATGTTGAAGGCCAGATACCGCTCTCCGTAGGTCGCAGCATCCAGCATCATCCCGGAAAGCTTATCCGCATCCTCCTTTGTGAGGTTTTTCGGGACGCCCTTCTCATCCTCCGCCGACAGCTCCTCCATCTTCGCGTCCAGTTTCTTCATGGCCTGGAGGTAATCTTGGAAGAATTCGTTCTGCGCAGCCTGCGGGTCCTGCTCTTTGTCCAGCAGTTCTTTCAGCAGCGCCTTTCTCTGCGCCCTGCTGGGGAAATTCAGTTTTTCTCCCGCCATATCTCTGTCCTTTCCCGGTCCTCAACCCTATAGGCGGACATGCCGCCTGCCGGGACCGCTTTTTCCTGTTCAAGATACCTGAAGGCGGGAGCGCCCGCCTCGACCTTTTCATTCTTCTTGCGTCCTGCTATCCGTCAGAGGCAATCCGCGCAGGGATGCTGCAACGTTTCGGGCTTCAATAATTCAAATATTACAGCCCATTCTTTGCATCAGCCGACGGCGTTTGCGAAAGGAATACTGCGGCTGATCTCCTGTTGTTGTCTGTTTTAAGGTCATTATACAGGAGAAAGCGAACACAAGCATCACAAAATAGAGGTTCCTCCCTTACAAAATCGCCATATTCCAGATTTTGCTTACCATTATCCCACAATATGGCAAAAAAAGCAACAGCAGACGAATCTTCAGCTTTCGCATTTAGCCCGGTGGTTTCGATAACAGTTGCCAACGCTCAAGGGCATAGTCGCAGTTATAACATTCTTCTTCGTCTGCTTGGGTTTCCATACACTTCCTGCACACTTCCGGGATCGGCTTAACCTCGATATAATCGACCATCGATAATCCTCCAAAACAAGAAAGTTTGCTCGTGCTTGTCATTTCAGGATTGTGATTACCAGTCGTCGTCAATAATCGCGGACAGTGCTTCCGCTTCGTCCACCCATGACGGGTCATATCTGACGTTTTTCATGCGAGCCCTGCAGACGGGACATATCTCATAGGGCTTTTCACTCGCGGTTCCGCATGATGAGCAGACATATTCGTCTGGACGGAAAAGGTGCGTTTTTTGCTTCCAGCGGGCCATTTATCCATCCTCCCAGTTCTTGCTGAAAATATCTCTGGAGCTTTCGATGCTCAGCACGTCCTCCAAAGAAAGCTGTACCCGATCGACCAGGATCGTATGGTGTTCCTCCGTATCTACGTTCCAGCAGATGCCTGTGATGGTCTTATACCTGCCCTTGACACCGTATGCGTCATGATCTTTATCGGTGCAGGGCTCGTAGTATGTAACCGAGACCGGAATACGGTTTGCCCTTGCCATCCGGCTGTTAAAGGTCAGGTTGTGGAGGATCGAGAACCTTCTGGACAGTTCCTCGGCATCTTCCGGTGCCAACTCGATCCTGTATTCGTACTGGACGTCTTTGGAAGCGATGGCCTCGCTGAACCCCTTCAGGGCATCAAAAGGGGAGAAAAACTTCGCCCGGTGTCCGACGTCCATTATGGGATGGCGGACCCTGAAAGTATCAAAGCGGTCGTGCTGTGGCTTCCCTTTCAGAAAGACATCCAGATAGCGGAAATCCGCCGGCACGGGCATGACCCCGATCGCATCCATGACTTGCTCCTCCTGCTGTCGGCAAAAAGAGCTGTCTATGCCTTGTGACCGCCTATCTGCCGATTGCGTTCCAGTGTTGTTGCACCTTCCAACAGATTCATACCCTTGAAGAGGGCGTTGGCCCCGAATTTCCTGCGGACCTCCAGCATGGCACCCTGGAGTCTCCGCTCTCTTTCCAGCGCTTCATAATCCACGAACATATTCAGCTGGAAAACGCCCATATCCTCCATGACGTCGTTAGCACAGACACCCAGCCTCCGATACAGGAGCCGGTGGTCGGTCCTGTCGCCGAACTGCTTCACCAGCGGGGCCGCGATGAGCTGAAGGCTGTTGGTCAGTGCCGGGAGCTTTACGGTCCCGTTGCTGTGCGTCGGATGAAGCCTGCCATAGTAATCTATAGCGACGGGACCATCGTAGCTTGGGCAGACTTCCAGGCTTTTGTAATCGTAGGATACCCACCAGGAGCAGCCCCTTGTGACGAGGTTCTTTGAAAACAAGTCCGAGCAGAGAACTTCGATCATCTCCCGGAAGGCGAGTTTCGCCTCCGGATACTTGTACGGTCGCGGGAGCACCTGCCCGTTTGACAGACTGTGCCCTTCGGTTTTGTACGACTTGATATCCCTCATTGTGACGGGTTCTATGCCCCAGGCGTGGTCGATCAGGATCTCGCCGTCGATACCGAACTCTTTGTAAAACCATTCCTCGTCCCACTGTGATCTTTGGGCGATATCTCCCATGGTCATCATGCAGGCTTTCTGGAGACGCCTGGCCTTTCCCGGTCCGATCTGCCAGAAGTCTGTCAACGGCCTGTGATCCCAGAGGAGAAATTTATAGGAATCCTCGTTCAGTTCGGCGATCCGGACACCGTCTCGGTCTGCGGGCCGTCGCTTAGCCACGATATCCATAGCGACTTTGGCCAGGTACAGGTTTGTCCCGATCCCTACAGTCGCCGTGATGCCGGTCGTTTTGAGAACGTCCCGGATCATCGTCATGGCCATGACGTGCGCGGCGTTGGTTCCGGTCAGTTCGGCCTCTGCACGGTATGCATGGAGGTACGCAGTGCAGTCGATAAAGCACTCGTCGATGGAATACACATGTACATCATCCGGAGCAACATACCGGAGATAAATACTGTAGATCTTCGCTGAGATCCGCTCATACTCCGCCATTCTGGGTACGGCTATTATATAATCGACCGTTGTGCGGTGTGAGAATTCATAATCGCGGATCTTCTGCTTCGCTTCAAAAAGCCTGGGCCGGCTGGGAACGCCCTTTTCTTTAAGCGCTGGCGAAACGGCAAGACAGATAGTCTGATCAGACCGGGATGGATCCGCTACCAGGAGATCCGCCTTCAGAGGATCCAGTCCGCGATGCACGCATTCTACGGAAGCGTAATAGGATTTGAGATCAATGCAGATGTATACTCTTTCCATGATCGGTTACGGGTTCTGATGCTGCGGGACTTCCATCAGTATATCCCCAGCTCTTTCCTAAAGATCTTGCGCCTGAAAAAAACGTTTTATTGCAAATCAACAGCTCTGAAGTAAGCAGCTCAGTAGCATGCCGACAACCACACAACAGCATCGAAATGAGCGGATGCATGTTGCAAAAGGACTGTAATAATCGTAGAATTAGCACGATTTGATTATGGGCCGTAGGATATGATCCAGTTTATGGAGGTAGCAAAACAGTATGATATTCAAAGGAATCCGGAAGATTCATGAGGGCAAATTCATCACTCGCTACGACGTGGATTATTTGACTGCTGAGGGGAACGAGAAAACCTATGAAATCATCAGTCGGAGCAGGGACATTCAGACACTGGAGGCGTTGCAAAACACGACGCCGGATTCCGTCGTTCTGATTCTGACTGATGAAAGCGGCGAGCATATCCTGGTCAGCCGGGAATACCGCATGGCTATGGCACAGTGGATCTACAATTTCCCAGCCGGTTTGATCGACCCGGGGGAGAGTCCGGAGGAAAGCGCAAAGCGTGAACTGTGGGAGGAAACAGGCCTGACACTTATCCGCATTGACGATATGCTTGACAACAGCTACAGCGCCATCGGCTTTTCAAATGAGCGGAATATCTGCATTTTCGGCGTTGCAGCCGGTGAGTTCCGCAAAAGCACCTCCGACGCCGAGGAAATCGTACCGGGCTGGTACACAAAAGAGGAAATGCGGGAACTCCTTCGGAAGGAACCGTTTGCCGCGAGGACCCAGTCGTACTGCTACGCATGGGCAAACACCTGAAGGTGAGAAATGAGTATAGACAAGACCAGGACAAGCAAGTTCATCACTCTGATCCTGCGGCACAAGCCGGAAGTCATCGGAATCACTTTGGATGAGCATGGCTGGGCAAATGTCGACGAACTGATTGCCGGCGTTAACAAAACACATCCGTTATCGATGGCACTTCTGGAAGAGATCGTACGAACCGACGATAAGCAGCGGTTTTCCTTCAACGAAGATAAGACCAGGATCCGAGCAAACCAAGGCCACTCCATCCCTGTCGATGTGGAACTTGAAGAACTGGAGCCGCCGGAATACCTTTGGCATGGAACCGGGGAAAAATACAGCGAAAGCATAGAACAGAACGGCCTGATTGCAAAAACACGCCTGTATGTCCATCTTTCCAAAGACATGGATACGGCTGTCAAGGTCGGTACAAGGCATGGCCGTCCAATCGTATACCGCGTTTGCTCCGGTCAAATGTACCGGGATGGATATCGGTTTTTCCGCTCTGTGAACGGCATCTGGTTGACAAAATATGTGCCTACCGTCTACCTTCAGCGTTAGCAAAGGGGAGTTCAAGGGTGTCCATAAAGGGAGTCTCAATGAGGCGGCCCAAGAGAAACAGCAACCAAATGATTATTATGCGCGATTGCTCCGAAGAGAGCCTTGAAATCTAAGGGTTTCAGGGCTCTTCGCTTTGTTATCGGCTAATTGCTCAAACCACTGAAATGTACCGCTCCACGCAGCCTGCGGACCGTTGAATCCCGCTCTGAGTATTGTGGCCGTAAACATCAAGGGCACGCCATACCTAAGCCATCCTTCGGTGTCACGCAGTAATCCCGGAGCTGATCTGCAGAGGTTGCCCATACAGCAACTCTCGGATTATCGCATCCTTCATGTCCGATAGACTGCTGCCGACAGCTGCGATATTGATGTGTACTCGGTCTTCGGTCCATCCGCACAAGCAATAGGTTCTATCGGAGTTCAGTTCCACTGTACGGTATACCGGATCCGTGCCGTCCTGGTTTACGGAAAAGCCGATCATTCTGCATTGCGTTGGTGCAGAAGGTTCCGGCACTTCAGCGACAGCACAGTATCGGTCGCCAGACTTAAAGACACTGATTCTGAATTGGCCCTGGCGGTAAGGTCCGGTGACTGGGCCATCCGCTGCGTCGGTGTAATTATAAGCAGAACTGAGGAAACGGCTGCCCTGTTTTAACAGGCGAACCAGGAAGGCTTTCGGCATATGATAGAAGGACTCCGGGATATTCAGATGTTCGTTGTAATACCGTTGCATATACGAATTGTACATAGGTCCTCCCCTCCTCTCTGCTTCTCGATCAACTCCCTCAGCGGAGCTGCCTGCTGACGCCTGTCTTATGCGCTGTTGATGCTTTCCTGGGATTCTTTCGGACGACGAACCATTTACCGATATAATTCCCACTCACACTGGGGATGCGCTCAAAGTAGATGCAAGTTTCCTGACCGTGAACCGTGATAACGTACCGATCTCCCTGCCCGCCGGCTTTGGCGGAGAATCCGGGGCGGATACTCTTGACACGGTCGATCTCATACCGCTCCCCGTCTTCCCAGACGATTGATCTGGGAAGTATGCGTCCCTCGGAATCGAAGTCTGCATTGACCTGAACATAGACTTTATAGTCTTCGGCTGTCAGCATGATGTCAGTTTAACGGCTTGGTGATATCCCTTCGGAGGAAATCACCTCTGGCAATAATCGGCGATTTGATGGAGTAGCCTTCCTGCTGGAGGGTCCTGATCTTGAAAGAAAGCAGTTCAGGAGGCACATTAAGCAAACTGGCAGTCCCGTAAAAGTCGAGTTGATACTCAAGAGCCTCCAGTACATCGGAGTCCGAAAGAAGGAATTCCGCCGCGAATACGTTCGCATCATACTCCATCGCATTGGTATTATGCTGAACTGCAAGAGGGGAATAATTATGCCTTTTTAATTATTCGGCTGCGGGAACTTCAAATGTTGCGGGGTCTGCGCCGTTAACAGCTTCAAAGAAATAAGTAACTTCTTTGTCATCATATTTGAAAGTTCCGGTATTGTCGCCGGTGCTGAATGTTGCCTCGGTTACATCGTCGGGAGAGCCGAAATGGAAAATCGCAGTATAACCGCTTTGCTCACAGGTAAAAGGAACTCCTCCTGTGCCGTCAGCTCTTTCGGTGTGTCCGTTGGATTCATCATCAAAGACGAAATAAGTGTCGATTTTGCCGTCGATACTTGCCGACCACACGCCCTTTGTGAAAAGATAATCGGGTGTCACATCTTCATCGTCGGCGCTTGCGTAATTAATGGAAAGAGTCGCGTCGGAAGCGGTTTCGCCGCTGAATGAGCTCTCGCTGCAGAGGATGTAAATATATTTGCCCTCTTCAATTTTAAGAGTTCCGTTGCCCTCAAGAGCAGGCTGTTCCGCCTGAGGAAGGTATCTTGCTCCGTCGGCAAATTTTTCATCAAGAACGAATACTTTCCAGGTTGTGTCTTCATTGCTTGCGGTGAATGAATAGGTTTCGGTAGCGTCGCAGAGAAGCTCGGTCACACCGAAATTGTCAAAGCCGTCTTTTGCTGTAATAACATAGGGCTCGCTGTTGATAATCATTCGGCGCTCTGCTGCGGTTTGCGCTTCGGTCTGCGTTTCGGTGCTCTGTTCTTCAGAATGCTGAGTCTGCGGCTGTTCCTGATTTCCGCAGGCGCAGAGTCCCAAAAGGCATCCGCACACGAGGATAAGGGCGATTGCAATTGCTGTCAGTTTTTTCATAGTGATTTCTCCTTTTTTATTATTAAACCTTTTCGGTTTTTTTATTTGAATTATGATATATGTACTGCCGGTAAAGCAGCGGCAGATATGTGACTGCCGGGAGGACAAAGCCGAAGTATGCTGTAAAACAGGATGCACCATGGCTTGCCCAGCAGGATGATCCATGTGAATTTTCGTGCGGACATGGCGGTCAGGCCGGAGAAATAGCACAGGAAATCATCCGGGGCCAGCGGCAGCAGGATCGCCAGGAACAAAACCAGAGAATAACTTTTTTTCCGATTGACCCAGCGGACGCAGCGCTCATATTTCTCCATCAGCACCATCTTCTGCACCAGACCGACGCCAAAGCGCCGCGCCAGCCAATAGGCAATGATGGAACCGGCGCTGATGCCGATGTAATTGACGCAGAATCCGCCCGCAGCGCCGAACAGGGCTGCTCCGACGATGCAGCCGAGGAATCCCGGCAGCACGGGGAGCACGACCTGCAGCGCCTGAATCAGTGTCAGGACGGCCGGTCCCCAGACACCGTAGCCTTCCAGATAGGCGCGCAGCGCGTCCATAAACTTGAAATGTCCGCCCGCCCACGCTTTTCCCACAAAAACCGCCGACAGCGCCAGCAGCAGCACCAACAGCCATGTGACAAGGTTTTTGATCAGGTTTTCCTTTCGCAGCGCCATCACCCGCCTCGTTTACGCGGCTCCGGCGTTGCGCTGCCCCTCGCAGAGTGGCTCTGCCGCGCAGCAGGCCTCAAACTGCACGGAATGCCGGATCGGCTTCCAGCCCGGATCGACGAACAGGGCGGCGACGGAGATCGGGAGATAGGTGAACATGAAGAGTGGGAAAGTAAACAGATACAGCACTTTTTTCCATGCGCTCGTATGAATGTGCTTCCATTCCGTGGCGGTGGTGATCGCCCCGAGCACAAACAGGGTCAGATACATTTCCGCTGCCAGAAAGCCGAGCGACTGCAGCACGTCCGCACCATGACCGCCGATGCCCAGCAAGAGATTGCATACAAGGGAGAGGATCGACAGCACAAAGGCGGGCATGATGGTCATCGCCATATCGTAGCAGGAAAAGCTGCCACGCGCCGCGCCGCGGATGAGCTTGCCGCCGTAGCCCCCGAATACCTGCAAAAAACCGCGGGACCAGCGCATCCGCTGGCGCCAGGACTGCGCAAAGGTCACCGGCTGCTCGTCAAAGAGCTCCGCATCCGCGCAAAAGGCGATCTTCCTTCCGTTGGTGATCTGGTAAACGGAGAATTCAATGTCCTCCGTGAGCATGTGGAAGGGCCAGCCGCCCAGCTCCTGCGCGACGGCGCGGCTGAACAGGAAGCCCGTGCCGGAGACCGCGCAGCTCGTTCCGAGGAGATGACGCGCATGGTTGAGATAGCGGCTCTCCCGCAGAAACCACAGCGCGTATCCCGCGCTGATCCAATTGTCGCCGTAATTCTTGCTGTTGCGGTAGCTGGTCACGATCTCGTGCCCCTCAGAGAAGACCCTGTCCATCTGCTCTATGTAATCTGCCTTGAGCACGTTGTCCGCGTCAAAGATGAAGTAGCCGTCGAAGCCCTCCGGGAACTCCCGCTCCAAATGCGAGAGAAGGCAGGCAAGCGCGTAGCCCTTGCCGACCTTCGTCCGGTCAAAGCGTTCATAGACCGTCGCGCCGGCGGCCCGGGCGACGGCGGCGGTGGCGTCGGTGCAGTTGTCCGCCAGCACGAAGAAGTGCAGTCTGTTGGCAGCATAGGTCTGTCCGCGCAGGCTGCCCAGCAGCCCGCCGATGACCTCCGCCTCGTTCCGGGCGCAGATCAGCACAGCATAGTGATTGGACATCTGCGTGGGCTGCGGCTTTTTCCTGCGCCGCAGCACCCAGGGGATCGGGATATAGACGAACTGATAGAAATAGCAGATCAGAAACATGAGCCCTATCACAAGATTCACGGTTTTCAATGCATCATCCATTGGCGTATTGCTGCCTCCTGTCGGAATGAATTGCCGTCAGCATAGCAGCCGAAGGTTAAGATTTGCCTATGGAAATTCTTAAGAAATGTGAATTTCCGCGGCGCGCACTTTCTTTTCCTCCTTTTCGCGGTATAATATGGGAGAACGATGCTTTGGAGTGCTTTGCTATGGAAACGAAAAAAATCTTATACGCCGACGACGACAAGGAGATTCGGGAGGCCCTGCGCCTGCTGCTGGGCTGCGAGGGCTATGAGACCGTGGAGGCCGCTGACGGCAAGGAGGTCCTGCGCCTTTTGGACGACAGCGTGGATCTTGTCATTCTGGACGTGATGATGCCCGGCATGAGCGGATATACGACCTGCGCGGAGATCCGAAAGCGCAGCGCCGTCCCGGTGCTGTTCCTCACGGCAAAATCGCAGGACTCGGACAAAACGATGGGCTTTTCCGCCGGTGGCGACGATTACCTCGTCAAGCCCTTTTCCTACAACGAGCTCATCAACCGCGTCAAAGCCATGCTGCGTCGTTACTATGTCTACGGGGCAAAGGCGGCGGAGCAGACAAACATCATCCGCTGCTGCGGAAACATTGAGATCGACCCGAGCCAGTGTCTGGTGACGCTGGATGGGAAAGAGATCCCCATGACGGACATCGAGTACAGGATCCTTCTTCTGCTGGCATCTCACCCCCGTAAGATCTTCTCCGCGCAGAACATCTATGAAAGCGTCTGGAACGAACCGTATTTCTATACCTCCAACAATCTGGTAATGGTCCACATCCGCAATATCCGCCGTAAGCTGGGGGACGATCCGCAGAACTGTCATACGATCCGCACGGTCTGGGGAAAGGGGTATCGTATTGAGTAATTCCGTTTGGCGCAGGAACCTGAGCGTCCAGCTCCTCGCCGCGGTGCTGCTGTCGCTGCTGGCAGCGGCGGCAGCATTCGGCGTTTTGTACTTCCTTGGCTATGAACTGATCGACCACACCTTCTACAGCGAGCGATTCGCACAGCGAATGGCGGACCGTCAGTTCAAGCGGCTGCAGGACTTCGTGACACAGGAAGCGGTCACAACGGAAAAGCTGCACCGGCTCAATGCCTGGTGCAGCCGCGGCAGCGGAGTTTATCTGATCGTCTATCGTGACGGCGCTTTGATCTATGAGTCACAGGTCGTGAAGGAACTGTCGGCGGAGACGGAGGACTACGATCCGGAGGAGGAAAACGCGCAGCGGGAATATGCGCTGACCTTCAGCGACGGCGTGACGGCACAGGCATTCCTTTACTACTATGCCAGCGAAGCGTTCTATTTCTGGATGGTCGGCGTGTCGGGGCTTCTGGCCTTCGCGGTGTTTTCCCTATGCTTCATCGTGCTGGTCAACCGAAAAGTTCGGTATATCAAGCGGCTGAAAACGGAGCTGGACATTCTGTCGGGCGGCGACATGGAGCATCCCGTCACGGTCCGGGGGCAGGACGAGCTGGGAGAACTGGCAATCGGCATCGACGAAATGCGCCGCTCCATTCTGAACCATCAGCGCTCGGAGGCGGAGATCCGCTCCGCCAATTCCCAGCTCGTCACCGCCATGTCCCACGACCTGCGGACGCCGCTGACCTCGCTGCTGGCCTTTCTGGAGGTGCTGGACCGGGATAAGGCCTCCGACGAGGAGCAGCGCCGCCATCTGATCCGTCAGAGTCTGGACAAGGCAATGAACATCAAGTCCATGGCGGATAAGCTCTTTGAATACTTTCTGGTCTACACCTCGGAATGGGAGGACCCGGAAAAGGAGACGCGGGACGCCGACGAGCTTATGCAGCAGTTCTGGCAGGAGTACGCCTTCGCCCTGGAGAGCCACGGCTTTACCGTGGCGACGGACTTCAGTGAGCTGAACGGGACGGTAAATGTCAATCTGGAGCTGCTGCGCCGCGCCTTCGACAACCTCTATGCAAACCTTGTAAAATACGCCGACGATACGCAGCCCATCCGCATCGTTTACGGCAGAGACGCAGGGCAAATACGTCTGACGCTTTCCAACGGCATCTCCAAGCTCCGGGATCGGAAGGAGAGCACCAACATCGGGCTGAACACCTGCGCCCGCATTCTGCGGATGCACAGCGGGACCTTTGAAGCGGCGGAAAAGGACGGCCGCTTCACCGTGTTCGTCACCCTGCCGATCTCAGACTGCGGCGCGGAAAACTGAACATTTGTGAGGAAACATCCATATGAAACGATCCATCATCATTGGCGCCTTGCTCGTCGTATTGACACTCTCGGCCTGCGGGCGCTCGACGTCAACCGCGCCGGATGCTCCCGGCGCCTCTGCCGAACCTGCCGACCGGACGCCGCAGAGCAGCGAAGCGCCGGAATCCCCCGGGATCCGGACAGCGCCGCCCGTTGAGGAGCAGAAGCGCGTCCTGGAGGCAAACCGCAGCATTTGGGCCTTCGACGAGGGGCCGTACGATCCGGACTGGTTTTATGCCTTCACCGACCTCGACCACAACGGCTTGCTGGAGGTGCTTGCCGCCTCAACGCAGGGAAGCGGCGTCTTCACCTATGTCCATTATTATGAGGTGCTGCCCGACGGCTCCGGCGTCAGGAATCTGTATCACGCCGATGCGGAGGTCGAGGGGCCGGACGACTGGCCGGAGATCATTCTTGATTCCATCCCCTGCTATTACGATCGTGCCGCGGATCGGTATTATTATGTCTGCACGAACCTAATCAAGGACGGCGCAGCGCACTCGATCACACAGCTTGCGGCGCTCTGCCTGTCCGATGGAAAAGCGGAATGGGAAACGCTTGCTTCGATGGATGTCCAATGGACGGAATCTGGTGAGCAGACAAGTTATACCGACGGCGACGGAAAGGCGATTTCCGAGCTGGAATACAAAAGCGCCGCTGCGCGCCGCTTTGCCGGGATGGAGCAGTCGGAGCTGAAGCCGGACTGGATCGCCGTAACGCGGCAGCAGGCCGAGCCCGAACGGCAGGACGGCGAGCGCTTCGAAACGGTCATCCAGATCGAGGGCATGGAGGAGACCGTTCAGTACGAGCATCTCCGGAACAGCGCCGTCGGCATCGCGATGGATTACGACTATGAACAGTTCCTGCGGCAAAGCGACCCGGACCGGGAACGCTTCGTCTCCGTCTGGGATGCGCCCGATGCCGCCGAGAACTATCTCGAGGTGAAATAGTGAATAAACAACTGCATTGTTTCTGAATTATTCTGAAGAAAGGCGCAGATTTGTTGACGGTTTGGAAACGCCCTGCAGACGAATCTGCAGGGCGTTTCCGACCTCGGCGCAAGCGACGGGGGGAGCCATATTATTCCTCGGCGGTGTCCATCCGCTTTTCGAAGCGGAACATGCCGTCAAAGCCGCCGGGGGCGTCCCGGGTGTTTTCTTCCCCGGCTTCCGGGTCGTTGGGATCGGGGTGCATCTGGTTGAAAAACTCCACGGCATGAAAGCCGCACTTGTTGATGTAAAAGTGGATGTTTCTCGTTTCAAAATAGGGCGTACAGGTCTCCCAAACCCGTGTTTCGGGGTAGAGACGCTCCACGGCCTGCCATGCGGCAAAGCCGATGCCCTTGCTGTGTGCCTCCGGCGTTACGAACAGCAGCTCCAGATGGTTGTGGCGCGTCTGCTCGTCGATTTTCAGCACAACGCCGCCGACGGGCAGTGCGTCCTCCATAATGCGGTAGGCTACGCCGCTGTCAATGGAGGCCTCGATCGTTCTCCGGGAGATAATCTCGCCGTCCTCCTCAAAATGATCGTCCCTGCGCCCAAATTCCTCCAGCGCGCCGAATTGGAACGCACGCTGGTTGTCCAGTATGAACTGCTCCCGGTCCGCATCGGTCAGCGGTGTGAGCGTAATATTGTGCATTACTTTCCGATCCTGCTTCGGCGTCTTGCCGTGATTCATCTGAAATGCCATAACGGCCCCTATGCAGATCAGTCGCCGTTTCTGTCAATGACCGCCAGGGTGTTCAGCATATAGGAAAAGCGTCTCCCGAAGCCCTCGGCGCCCTCAATGGCGTAGTGTGCCGCGGCGATACGGCAGCCATCGGGCGCGGGGATGATATACACCGCCTGAAGCTGATCCGCCATACGGTTGGTGCCCTTGATCACGGAGGCTTCGATCCGGATGCAGCTGCCCGCGCGGGCAAGCTCGCGTGTGCTCTCAAGAAGGTCATACTCCTGTGAAAGCGTCTCCCTTACAGCCTTCGCGGCGGTTTCGGCATCCTCCGCGCAATATGTCATGTTATCCTGGTTATCCTGCTTTCCTGTGCATGAAATGACGGGCAGCAGAATTAAGAATCGTTAAGGTTTCAAGTCCCGGGATTTTAAGAAATCCTTGCTATGATCGGACCATCAGATGAAATCCGGCGCAATTCGCCGGGCATCTGAAAACGATCACAGAAAGGAAAACAATCAAATGAAAAACAGTATTTGGAATCAGAAGGCACGGAGTATCGGCGCGCTGCTGCTCATCGACGTCATGTGCGTATCTGGACTGGCGGGCTGCGGCCCCAAAGCGGCCAAAAAGGAAACCAACAAGCCGGGAACGGTCCAGACGAACCCGGGCAAAACGGACGCGGCAAAGAAGACCGACGCGGCCAAAACCGACGCGACCAAGGCGGACGCCGGTAAGAAGGCCGACGCGGGCAAAACCGATGCCGGAAAGAAGGCCGACGCGACCAAGGCGGACGCCGGTAAGAAGGTCGACGCGGGCAAAACCGACGCCGACAAGAAGACCGACACGGGCAAAACCGACGCCGGTAAGAAGGCCGACGCTGCCAAGGCGGATGCCGGAAAAGCAGACGCCGGAAAGACGCTGGCCGGGAAGACGGGCGCCGGTGGAAAAACCGGAATCAAGTTCCCCGTTCCCGGAAAGACTGCCGGCAAATCCAACTGAGAGCGTTTCATTGTTCCTCTTCTTTCTTCTTTTCCCCAGCGGCGGACACCTCCTGTATTCTCTCTTGCGGAAGGTGTCCGCAATTCCATATTTCCGGGAGGGAATCCCTATGGACACACAGACGATCCTGCTGGTGGATGACGAGGCCGAGATCCGGGAGGGCATCCGCATCCTGTTGAGCGGGGAGGACTACACCATAATCGAGGCCGAAAACGGCCGGCAGGCGCTGGAGAAGCTGACGGATACGGTCGATCTGGTGATTCTGGACGTCATGATGCCGGGGATGTCTGGGCTTCGTGTCTGCGAGGAGATCCGAAAGCAGTCCACGGTTCCAATCCTCTTCCTCACCGCCAAGGCGCAGGAATCCGACAAGCTGATCGGCCTGGCAGCCGGAGGAGACGATTATCTCGTCAAGCCCTTTTCATATTCGGAGCTGATCGCCCGTGTGAAGGCCCTGCTGCGGCGCTATTGTTTTTATCGGGGGAAGGCTCAGAGCGGCGAGCTGGGCAAAGATAATATCCTGTCCTCCAACGGCGTCAGGATTTGTCTGGACTACAACCAGGTATGGGTCCGGGGAGAGGAGGTCGATCTGACAGAGATCGATTACAGGATCTTGCGCCTGCTGATGCAGAACCCCAAACGGATCTTTTCCGTACAAAGCATTTATGAAACGGTCTGGAACGAACCCTACTTCTATATATCCAACGGGACCGTAATGGTGCACATACGAAAGCTCCGTCTGAAAATCGAAGAAGATCCGCAAAATCCGAAAATACTGAAAAACATCTGGGGGAAAGGCTATCGCTTTGAGGTAAAGTCAGATGAGGCGTAACACATCCAGGCTGACGGCAAGATTGGGCGCGCTGCTTCTTTTGGCGCTGATCGCCGCGGGGGCTCTTTTTCTTTTTCTTCGCTTTGGCGGCGCTGCTTTTCTGGAAGCGCATTTTGAGAGGACTGGCTTCCAGCAGCAATGCAACGAAAAACGTATTTCAATTTTTCAATCCTATATTAAAAAACACGGACTTAGCACAAAGGACACGGCCCAAATAACAAAATGGGCCAAAACACAGCCGATGATCCTGATGGAGATCTATCGGTCGAACAGACTGCTTTACACCTCCTACGCACCGGAAGAAACGATGGAAAACGAGACCGAGTCTCCGCATTACGCATGGGTCTCCTATTATGAGGTGGTTTTTTCGGACGGCGATGCGGACGTTGTGATCTATGCGGACGACAGCTATCGGTTCTTCACGCTTCTCACAATCGTTTCTCTCGGCCTTTCCGTGCTTCTTTTTCTCTTTATTTTCCTGTCCGGCAGCCAGAGCCTGATCCGGTATATATGCGAACTGAGCGATAAGATCCAGCTGATGGAGGGCGGAGATCTTGAAGTTCCCATTCCCGTCAGAGGGGAAGACGAACTGTCCAGCCTGGCGCGCAGCCTCGACTCCATGAGAAAAGCCTTCAAAGATCAGAAGGAGCACGAGGCGGAGATGTTCCAGGCCAATCAAACCATGATCACACAGATGTCTCACGATCTGCGCACACCGATGACGATTCTTCAGATCTATACAGACATCCTGAAATACAATAGATGCAAACCGGAAGAGGTCCATGAGTATCTGATTAAAATCGATGGGAAGGTGGCACAGATGAAACAACTTTCAGACAATCTTTTCGAGTACTCGCTGATATCCAAAGAACAAAATATCGTGCTGGAGGGGCCGATGCCCTTGCAGGAGGCCGTTCATGACCTGCTTTCCGAGGCGGTCGCCTGCCTGTCGGAACAGGGCTTTCTATTCGAGCTTCTGTTGGAATGGCCGCAGGAAGAGGTATCCGTGCATCCGCCCTTTCTCAAGAGGATCATGGACAACGTGAGCTCGAACATTTCCAAATACGCCGCAAAGGACTCCGCACTGCAGATCAAGTCGGGCTTTGAAGGCGGGACGGTCTTTCTTTCTTTTCAGAACAGGATCGCTTCGCGTGACGCCGAGCAGGAGGGCACGCATATCGGCATTTCCAATATAAAGGCCATGATGGAGAAAATGGGCGGCGAGTGCAGGGTCAAGAGCAATGATTCTGTTTTTCGACTGGAGCTCTGTTTTCCTCCTGCGGGCAAAAAGAAGGAGGCGTAAAAGATGATGCGCAGAATTGCTGAGGTCCGAATGTCTGGAGGGAGATGGGCAGGAAAACTGCTTCCGATCCTCTTGGCCGTGTTGTTGACGCTGGCTCTGGCTGCCTGCGGCGGCGCGAGCCCCGGCCCCGCGGCGGAGCCCTCCGTCGAGACCGAAACGCCGAAGTCGATCCAGACGGAATTTGAAAGCGGCGGCCTGCGGCTTCGGGTGCCGGAGGAATACGCCGGTCTGGTGACTGTTACCGCGGGCGAAGACCCGCTGTTCTCCGTTTCGGAGATCGCCTCTCAGGAGGCGGCAAAGAGCAGAGATCCCGACAACTGGGAAGGCGCCGGGTGGCTGTTCAGCATCTCCCGGATCAGCGAGGATGAG
>JAEEGI010013074.1_pt1 | contig 17637 bp, 15 predicted proteins | sample 8958751 | NCBI WGS metagenome assembly JAEEGI01 (sample SAMN16246545, study PRJNA631951) | gut metagenome | biome: gut microbiome; feature: rumen; material: KS-attached | host: Bos | place: Iran: Karaj | collected 2018-10 | reverse complement strand
GCAGATCACCCAACGTGAGATCAGCATCGCAAAGGCCGTCACTCAGCATTTCCAGGATATAGGCCACAACATGCAGCAGCACGATGTGACCTACGAGAATGCCCAGGCTCGCGAGCGCACTCAGATCCTGATGGATGTGGCCAATCAGGTGGGAGGAATGGTCATCGGCACGGGCGACCTGTCGGAGCTTGCCCTCGGATGGTGTACGTATAATGGCGACCACATGTCGATGTATGGTGTCAACGGCGGCGTGCCTAAGACGCTGGTGCAATACCTGATACGCTATCTGGCTCAGCTGCCAGCTTTTGCTATGCAGCGCAGCACGCTGTTGGATGTGGTCGACACGCCCATCTCTCCTGAGCTGACACCTGCTGACAGCGAGGGTAATATCCAGCAGAAGACGGAGGATCTGGTAGGTCCCTATGAGCTGCACGATTTCTTCCTCTATTACATGATGCGCTTTGGCTTCAGTCCGAAAAAGATCTTCGTACTGGCCCGTCATGCCTTCAAGAACCGCTATGACGACGATGTCATCACAAAATGGCTGCAGACGTTCTGCCGTCGTTTCTTCAATCAGCAGTTCAAACGTTCGTGTCTGCCTGACGGACCCAAGGTGGGCAGCGTCAGCTTGTCGCCTCGTGGTGACTGGCGTATGCCCAGCGATGCCTCGAATGCATTGTGGCTGGCGGACTTTGAGAGTTGAGGGTTTTGATTTGAGAATTGAGATTTGAGGATTGAGGATTGAGGATTGAGATTTGAGACGACTGTTATTCATAATCATTAGTTTGCTGTCGTGGGGCAGTTTGGTGGCGCAAAACCGCTATCAGCAGTATATCGAGCAATATCGTGATATCGCTATCGAGCAGATGCTGAAGTGGAAAGTGCCGGCATCGATCACCCTTGCCCAAGGGCTGCTGGAGTCGGCGGCCGGACAGAGCACGCTCGCCACGAAGGGCAACAACCATTTTGGCATCAAGTGTCACGGATGGACGGGCCGCACAATCTATCGCGACGATGACCTGCAGAACGAGTGCTTCAGGGCCTACAGCTCAGCATACGAGTCGTATGAGGACCACTCACGCTTCCTGGCTACAGGGCAGCGCTATCGCAGCCTGTTCTCGCTGAAGATTACTGACTACGAAGGATGGGCCAAGGGACTGAAGGCTGCCGGCTATGCCACGAATCCCCGGTATGCGCAGAGCCTGATCGACATCATTAAGAACTACAACCTGAGCCAGTATGACAAGGCGCACTCCTATGACAAGTTCATGGTGGAACGTACGCACGACGGCTCTGTGAATGGTCAGCCCCTGCATCCTATCTATGCCTTTAACAAAAACTATTATCTCTATGTGAGGCAGGGAGATACGTTCCGTTCATTAGCTCAGGAAGTAGGCATCTCCTACAGGAAGCTGGCCCGCTATAATGAGCGCAACAAGAAAGACAGCCTGGAGCCGGGCGAGGTCATCTGGCTGAAGAAGAAAGGTACGAAGGCCCCCAAGGAGTATAAGCGTCAGCTGCACAGCGTGGTGGATGGCGAGTCGATGTACAGCATCGCGCAGAAATACGGCATTCGCTTGAAGTCACTATACAAGATGAACCGCCTCACGCCCGACTATAGCATACAGGTGGGCGACAGGCTGAGGGTCAGGTAGTCATCCGTTATAAAAGCATGAAGAAATGAAGAGAACCAATACAATGACTATTTGCAGCAGCATGATGCTGACGTTATGCAGCATGCTGATGATGAATTGTGGCGCTACGCAAGCCAGGGACTATGACATCACCGCCTATGGTGCAAGCAGCGACACCACCGTGCTCAGCACGAAGGCCATCCAGCAGGCCATCGACGATTGTTCGAGTCATGGAGGCGGGCGTGTGGTAGTGCCTGCAGGTATGTATAAGATAGGTACCATCGAGCTGCGCAGCCACGTGCATCTGTACCTCGAGGCAGGTGCCACACTTTACGGAAGCACTAGTCTGAGCGACTATCGTGAGATGAAGTCCAGCTACCTCTCGCTGCGCACTCAGACGAGCACCATTCAGCTCATCTATGCCGACAGCGTTTGTGACGTGACTATCGACGGACAAGGCACCATCGACGGACGTGGAGCTGCTTTCGAGAAACTTTCATGGAACGATGAAGGCATCACTCGTCCACATCTGCTGCGCTTCATCCAGAGTCAGGACATAGCCGTGCGCGACATCACCCTGCGCAACTCCGGCTGCTGGATGCAGCACTATCTGGCCTGCGACCGACTGCAAATCAGAGGCATCAAGGTTTACAACCGCAACAACTACAACAATGATGCGCTCGATCTGGATGGTTGTCATGATGTGACCGTGAGCGACATCATCACGGACAGCGACGACGACGGCATCACCCTGAAGAGCACTTCGCCACGTCTGTGTGAGAACATCGTTATCACCAACTGCATCATCAGCAGCCATTGCAATGCCATCAAGCTGGGTACCGAGACCAACGGCGGATTCCGCAATATCAGTATCTCGAACTGTGTGGTGAAGCCCTCAGAAGATCAGGAAAGCCAGTTCTTTGGTGATCCTTCGAAGCGTGGCACCTCGACCATCTCGCTTGAGATAACGGATGGTGGCATCATGGAGAATGTGAATGTCAGCAATATTACGGCTGAAGGCACCGAGTCGCCCATCTTTATCCGACTGGGCAACAGGGCACGCGGCTATGCCGAGGGCATACCTGTGGAACGGGTGGGGCAGATTCGTGGCGTGCGCCTCCAGAATATCTTTGTGAACAATGCCGGACAAACAGGATGCTCGATTACCGGCCTGCCCGGACATCCAGTCGAAGACATCATCCTGAGCAATATCACTATCCGTCAGCAGGGAGGATGCCAGGCTGTGGCAGTACCTGCCGACGAGAAAGAGAAAGACTATCCTGAGGCCACGATGTGGGGTGTCCTGCCTGCAAAAGGCTTCTTCGTGCGTCACGCCCGCCACGTTACTTTCCGCGATGTGGAGATCACCACCATCGAGCCAGACCAACGCCCAGAATATGTAAAAATCGACGTAGAATGAACATCCCGCGTTTCCTTTCCGCCTTTATATTGAGCTGCTTAGTGGCTCTGGCAGCCAGCGCACAACGCGACGGTCTCCACGAGCGGCTGACCAACCTGCCACATGTGTACATTAATACCTTTAATGGGCGCAACGTAACAAGCAAGACCACAATGGTCTATGCACGCATGTGGTATGTGGACGAGCAGGATAATGTGACGTTCTACGACTCCCTTCAGATCAGGGTGCGAGGCAACTCAACTGCCGGACTTGCCAAGAAACCCTATAAGCTGAAATTCCTCAACAAAGTGAAGCTGCTGGGCAAGGGCTATGCCAATACGAAGAAATGGACTTTGCTGGCCAATCATGGTGACAAGACGCTGCTGCGCAACGCCCTCACGAGTCTCATGGGTGAGCGGGCTGGACTGAAATTCAATCCTGCAGCAAAGTTCGTTGATCTCACTCTCAACGACCAGTACATCGGCAACTATCAGATTTCCGACCAGGTGGACGTGCGTCCCCATCGTGTGGATGTGGAGGAGCAGGATGTGCCCCTGACCAGCGAGAGTAATATCACAGGCGGCTATCTGCTTGAAGCGGATGGATTCAATGACTTCACCACTTCGCCCCAAGGACCAAACAATTCGCCTACGGGGTTCCATACCAGCAGATCACACGTGCCCGTACGCATTCATTATCCTGACGAGGAGGAGATCTACCCAAGCCAGTATAACTACATCAAGCAGTATATCAACGACTTTGAGGCGCGCCTGTTCTCGTCGAACTTTACCGATCCGCTGACAGGCTATCGTACGCTAGTGGACTCGACGTCGCTCGTGAACTGGTACATTTGTACAGAGATCAGCGCCAATGTCGACGGTTTCTTCAGTACTTATTTCTATAAGGATCGTGACGACAGCCGCATCTATTGGGGCCCTCTTTGGGACTACGACATCGCCTATAACAACGACAACCGGACGGATCGCGGAGGCACCAACAATACTGAGCGGCAGCTGATGAAAGACTATGGCTACGGCGACAGCAACGGCTGCAGGCGATGGGTGAAGCAGATGTGGAATGACCCCTGGTTCGCCAGACTCGTCAACCGTCGCTATAAGGAGATTGTGGATGAAGGTATGGAGAAGTATCTCAATGAAAAGCTCGACAGTCTGGTGACACTCATCGATGCCTCTCAGCAGCTGAACTACCAGCGATGGGGTATCAGCACAAGGGCGCTGCGCGAGCGTGTGCTCTATTCCAGCTACGACCGCTATATCGACGATTTGCGGCTGTTCATCAGCCGTCATATGGACTACCTCACAACTGCATTCGCAGCTCTTCTGCCCGATGCTCCCGAGCCTGATCCTGACACCAACACACCTGACTTCATCGCTGAAGAGAATACTTACTACACCATCGCCAATAGCGGCACAGGTACCTGTCTGGACGTTGACATCGACAACGACGAACTCTGTGCCCGTCAGCGTGACGAGGATAGCGAGAGCCAGCAATGGTATATCACCAATCTCTCGAATGGCTATCTCTTCATCACCAACCGTGCAACAGGGCAGGCGTTGAGCGATCCTTCACCCGTAGGCTCTACTGCGACCACCAATACGGGTAGCGTCATCGTATTGGCTGACGCCGACTCTACTGATACGCGTCAATTGTGGGACTTAGTGGCACAAAGCGATGACCAGTATAACATCGTGAGCCGCTGGAGCCAGCATGCCGCCAACCTTCAAGGAGGCAACCAGGCCGACGGCACGCGAGTCATCAGCTATACCAGCGACGACCGCAATGCCTCGTCGCGCAACAGGCTCTGGCGCATCGAGGCTGCTGGCACCATCGTCGAGGATGCCGTGAACGATGTACTTCAGGACTATGCTTTAGCTTACGACACTTACGACGAGCGCCTGCACTTTGGAGCCGACGACCGTTCGGCACTCACGTTCCGAGCAATGATTTATGATCGCTCCGGCCGGCTGGTAGATACCTTCTCCGCCTCCGAGGACTACAGCATGCGTCAACTGCCCAAGGGACTATACATCGTCTCTTGGCGACATAATGGACGCCAGCACAGCGTCAAGTTCTTGAAGTAGGATGTAAGAATCGATTGCTCCCCACCTTTTGAGAGGCGGGGAGCAATAATGTTGCTATTGATAACGTCGGAGTGCGCCCAACAGCTCAGTATTCTCTGAACGTGTGCCAATGGTGATGCGCAGGCAGTTGTGGCAAAGTTGCACATGCGTACGATTGCGCACGATGATTCCCTCATGAACCAGATAATCGTAGATGGCCTTCGCATCGGTAACGCGTGCAAGGAAGAAATTGGCATCGGTTGGGAATACCTTTTCACAGATGGGTAGCAGGCGGAAGGCCTCCATCATATTCGTGCGCTCCTGCAGTACAAGCTGTTGCCAACGTTCCACGTCGGCGGGATCGTTCAGCGTGGCCAACGCTTGCTTTTGAGTGAGCAGGTTGACGTTGTAGGGGTATTTCACTTTATTGAGCACACCGATGATCTCGGGCGATGCGAATGCCATTCCCAGACGTATGGCTGCGCTGGCCCATGCCTTGCTCATGGTGTTGAGCACGACGAGGTTGGGATACAGTCTGATGTCTGTTCGCAACGGGCGCTGGCGGGAGAAATCGCTATATGCCTCGTCGACGACCACAAGCCCTTGAAAACCCTTGATGACGTCCACAATCTGCTGACGGTCGATGCTGTTACCCGTCGGATTATTGGGGCTGCATATCCAGATGATCTTCGTCCGGCTGTCGCAGGCATCCAGCAGTTGCTGTGCCTTGATCTGATACTCTGCGTCGAGCAGCACAGGCCGATATTCCACATCGTTGATATCGGCACACACACGGTACATGCCGTAAGTGGGCTCGATGGCTACAACATTGTCCTTCTGAGGCTCACAGAAACAACGGAAGAGCAGGTCGATGGCCTCGTCGCTGCCGTTGCCCAGGAAGATATGGTCGGCAGGAACACCCTTCACCTGTGCTATGCGTGCCTTGAGCTCACGCTGCAATGGGTCGGGATAGCGGTTCATCGGCGTATTGTACGGACTCTCGTTGGCATCGAGGAAAACGTGTGCCTCGTGTCCGGCATATTCGTCTCGAGCCGAGCTGTAGGGCGACAGTCGGCGGATGTTGGGTCTCAGGAGTTGTTCGATGGATTTCATAGCGATTCTATTCTGATGGTCATAGCCTGTCGGTGTGCCTCCAGCTGCTCAGCCTGTGCCATACTGGCTACGGCGGGGCCTATGTGGCGTATGCCGTCAGGAGTGATGTGCTGGAAGGTGATCTTACGGCAGTAGCTGTCGAGATTGACGCCGCTGTATGCTCGTGCGTGTCCATGAGTGGGCAGGGTGTGGTTCGTGCCGCTGGCATAGTCGCCTGCGCTCTCACAAGCGTAAGGTCCCAAGAAGACGCTGCCTGCATTGACTACCTTGTCGGCCATCTGCATGTAGTCCTTAGTCTGAATAATGAGATGCTCGGGTGCATAAGCATTTGCGAGTTCAATCATCTCCTCCGACGAAGCGACGAGCACAAGGTTGCTGTTCTCGAGAGCCTTGCGGGCAATCTCTTGCCTTGGCAGCAATGCCAGCTGTCGTTGCAGTTCGTTCTGTACCTGACTGAGCAAAGTGGGTGAGGTCGTGACGAGCAGCACCTGAGAGTCAACGCCGTGTTCAGCTTGCGAAAGCAGATCGGCAGCCACGAAGGCAGCCTGAGCCGTGTCGTCGGCCAGCACGCAGACTTCTGACGGGCCTGCAGGCATGTCAATGGCCACCTCGTCGATGGCTACGAGTTGTTTGGCCGCCATAACGTACTGATTGCCGGGTCCGAATATTTTGTACACCTTGGGCACGGTGGCGGTGCCATAAGCCATAGCTCCGATTGCCTGTATGCCTCCAGCTTTGTAAATGGCGCTGACACCTGCAATACGTGCAGCGACGAGGATGGCAGGATGCACTTTTCCTTGCGGGTTAGGAGGAGTGCAGAGCACTATGTCGCGACAGCCGGCAATCTTGGCAGGTGTGGCCAGCATGAGTACGGTAGAGAAGAGGGGAGCGGTGCCTCCAGGTATGTAGAGACCCACTCGTTCGATAGGTACGCTGCGCTGCCAGCAGTCTACGCCAGGTTGTGTTTCGACGTGCAACTCCTGGAAACGCTGTGCCTCGTGGAATGCTTTGATGTTGGCATGAGCAAGGGTGATGGCCTCCTTCAGTTCATCGCTGACCAAGCTGTAGGCCTCGTCCATCTCCTGTTCGGTGACAGCCAGCGACTGCAGGCGCACATGGTCGAAGCGCTCCTCATAGTCGACAACGGCCTCGTCGCCACGTGTGCGCACATCGTCGAGTACAGCAGCCACCGTCTGATGCAACTGTTTGTGATCCAGCTGTGGGCGCCGTGTGATAGCTGCCCATTGCTCATGCTGGGGATATTCTATAATGTTCATGTCGAATAGCTTAAAGAATCATTTTCTCGATAGGTGTGACGAGGATGCCTTGAGCGCCCAGCTCCTTCAGCTGACCGATGATCTGCCAGAAGCGTCCCTCGTCTAAGACAGTATGCACCGAGCACCACTCATCGTCAGCCAGAGGGATGACCGTAGGACTCTTCAGGCCTGGAAGAACGTCGATGATCTGTTGCAGGCGAGCTTTGGGGGCGTTCATGCGTACATATTTCTTATCCTCAGCCTGACGAACGGCCTCGAAGCGGAAGAGCATCTGGCTGAGTATGTCGCGCTTTTCGGACGACATACCGGGATGGCCGATAAGCAGGGCCTCGCTCTGCATCACCACCTCCACCTCGCGAAGATTGTTGCTGACCAGCGTCGAGCCTGAGCTCACGATGTCAAAGATGGCGTCGGCCAGTCCGATACCCGGGCTGATCTCTACGCTACCCGTGATAACGTGTATTTCAGCTTTGATGCCATGCTGCTGGAGGAAACTCTGCAGGATGGCAGGGTAGGAGGTGGCTATCTTCTTTCCCTGAAACCACGAGAGTCCGGGATAGTCGAGGTCCTTGGGCATAGCCAGCGACAGACGGCAACGGCTGAAGCCCAGACGAGAGATGATGTCGGCGTGTGCCCCGCGCTCAATCAGCTCGTTTTCACCTACAACACCAATGTCGGCCACACCTGTGGCCACGCTCTGCGGGATGTCATCATCGCGCAGGTAGAGCACTTCGAGAGGGAAGTTCTGGGCTGCGACGAGCAGGGTGCGCTTGCTGCTGCCCACCTTGATGTCAGCCTCGCTGAGCAGATGCATCGTGTCATCGAAGAGTCTTCCCTTTGATTGTACTGCAATTCTAAGCATATAAAGTCTAATTATCTTGAAAATCCGTTGCAAAATTACGCATTTTTTCTCGAATGTGCAATTAATTGTGTAATTTTGCACCAAAAATAGTACAGGATTGAAACATTACGGAATATTTATGCTGCTTTTTGTGCTTCTTTCGGGCTGTAAGCCGAAGAAAGAGCCTGTCGTTCCGCCTTGGATGGAAGAGGCAGAGATGACTGATGTTTTCGACCTGCAGCAGATAGAACGTGCCGGCGAACTAATAGCCTTGACGCTGTCGGGGCCCGACACCTATTACGATTATCATGGCAGTCACTTGGGCGTGCACTATCTGCTTTGCGAGCGTTTTGCCAGCCATCTGGGTGTGCGCCTGCGTATGGAGGTTTGTCGCGATACGGCCGAGATGCTGCAGCGTATGGACAGGGGCGATGCCGATCTGTTGGCATTGACAATGACCTCCGACACCCTCTCGCCGGGATGGCTTGTGGGCAAGGGCAAGGATGACCTGCAGCAGGAACTGCTGGCATGGTACGAACCAACGATGCTGGAGTCAGCACGCCAGGAAGAGAAACAGCTGTTGCAGCGTCCGCGTGTCAAGCGACGTGTGCATGCCCCTATGCTGTCGCGAGGTGTCATCTCCTATTACGATGAGCTGTTCAAACGCTACAGCCGAGGTATAGGCTGGGACTGGCGACTGCTGGCTGCTCAATGCTATCAGGAGTCGACCTTCGATCCAGAGGCTCAGTCTTGGGCCGGAGCACGCGGTCTGATGCAGATTATGCCCCGCACGGCCGATCACCTTGGTCTACCACGAGATGAGATTACTAATCCTGAGAAGAATATCGCTGCTGCTACGCGCTACCTGCACGAGCTGGAGCATGAGTTCAGCTACATTCACGACCGCAACGAGCGTCAGAACATGGTGCTGGCCAGCTATAATGGAGGCCTCGGTCATGTACAGGATGCAATGCGACTGGCGGCACGTGACAACTGCAACCCGCAGCGCTGGGATGATGTTCGCACCTATATTCTGCGTCTGAAGGACCCCAGATACTATCAGGATACCCTCGTTCGCAACGGATATATGCGCGGCACGGAAACTGCCGACTATGTCGACAAGATCCGTTCGCGCTATCAGCAATATATTCGCAAAGTGAGGCAATAAGAATCCGTGTCTCTTATCAAGAGTCTTTCAACCCTCCGCTCGAGCTTGCTCGCTTGCTACCGAAGGGACGTAAGAAATCTCATCTCTCAACCCTCAACTCTTAACTCCAACAACACCACGTTCTCGACATGCGGCGTATGAGGGAACATGTCTACGGGCTGCACGCAGACGACGCGGTAGTCGACATCTAAGTCGTGCAGGTCGCGGGCCTGAGTTGCAGGATTACAACTGACGTAGACGATGCGCTTCGGAGCAGCACGCAGGATTGTCTTCACCACGTCGGGGTGCATGCCTGCTCGTGGCGGGTCGGTGATGACGATATCGGGACGGCCGTGCTCCTTGATGAATGCGTCGTTGAGGATGTCTTTCATGTCGCCAGCATAAAAGAGTGTGTTCGTAATGCCGTTGATTGCCGAATTTACCTTAGCATCCTCGATGGCCTCAGGCACATACTCAATACCGATGACTTGACGGGCCTGACGAGCCACGAAATTGGCGATGGTGCCCGTGCCCGTATAGAGGTCGTAAACCAACGGAGAGGTAGTCCCCCCAACGTCTCCCGAGGGAGCCTCTTTAGTTGGAGCAAAGGCAAATTCCCGGACTACGCTATAGAGATGATAGGCCTGCTCGGTGTTCGTCTGGTAGAACGACTTCGGGCCAACCTTGAATTTCAGGTCCTCCATCCGTTCGAAGATATGATCCTCGCCCTTGAAGGTTAGAATCTCCTGGTCGCCGATGGTGTCGTTGCATTTCTGATTGTCGAGGTACATCAACGAGGTGATCTGAGGAAATTTGTCGGCCACGTGCTGCAGCAGCGCCAAAGCCTTTCTCCCGTCCTCAGTCTCCCATCGCTTCTCCCCCTCTTCGGGAGGGGGCAGGGGGGAGGCTAAATGGAATTGAATGATCACCATCCACTCGTCGGCATGATTGCCTTGCTCTGAGGAAGTGGCATTGCGGATGATGACATCGCGTAGCAGTCCCGTCTGCTGGCGCAAGTCGAAGAACGAGATGTCATGAGCGATGGCATAGTCACGTATCTCGTTGCGTATCTCGTTGTGCAGGTCATCCATGAGCCAGCACTTCTCGATGGGCAGAATCTTGTCGAAGGCACCCGTGATGTGAAAACCGATGGAGGGCGTGTTCTTGTCTATACTTTCATCCCTCAACTGCTCCTCCGTTAGCCATTGGCGGTTGGAACAGCCGAAATCCAGCTTGTTGCGATACTCCTGAGTCTTGACACTACCAAGAATAGGACGAAACTCGGGCAGCTGGATTTTGCCGATGCGCGTCAGCTGGTCGTACACCTGCTGCTGCTTCATGCGCAGCTGAGCGTCGTAGGGCAGCATCTGCCATTTACAACCGCCGCACGTGCCGAAATGGCTGCAGAACGGGGTCGCGCGTACATTACTATATTCTACGAAGCGCACCACCTCGCCCTCGGCGAAGCTGTGCTTCTTCCTTCGTATCTGGACATCACACACGTCGCCGGGCACGCACCAAGGCACAAACACCACCATCTCGCCCCAATGAAACAGGCTCTTACCCTCGGCAGCTGTCGCTTCGATGGTGACACCCTCCAGCAGCGGCAGGGCTTTCTTTTTCCTTCCCATGCGTCGAATTATATTTCAAAGTCCAGACACGAGCGCTGAACGGTATACGGGCGCACCTTCCCGTTGGCCACGGCAACATGTTCAGGATGCTGAGCATAGCCCTTCAATGCCTCTTCCGACTCCAGCGTGCTGTCGAGCATCACGTCGGCATTCGACGATGCCAGTCGTCCGCTGATATGTACTTTCACGTCGATGAGTCCGGGCACCTTGCCCACTAGTCCTTCCAGTCCTTCCTTGATGCCGGCCTTCACCGTCAGCTTCTCCTCCTCCGTCAGTTCGGGGTTCAGAGTCCATAAAATGATGTGCTTTACCATTTGTTTTGATTCCATTAGTGAGTTTTATGGCTACAAAGTTACTATATTTCCATGAATCCACCAAATGTTAGGAGAGAAATTATTGCTCACAGGACCCAATGAGTCATGAGACAGGTGGTGTCTCATCACACTTGCCGTCTGCAGGGATAAATACAGGCATTCCGAGAGATTTCAAGCGTTTTGATACCCTCGGAATGCCAGTTAAATGATACTTGATACTTGACACTTGATACTTTACCCTGGCGCCTTGAACACCACATCCATGCTGTTCCGGCTTTGGTTTTTATTCGCTTTGAGGTTGAGCAGCACCTCGCCGCCGGGCAGCACGTCGATGGTCATCTTGTCCCAGGCACGGCCGTTGTAGATGGCGTGGCTCACCACCTGATTCAGGAAGAGCAGCAGGCAGAAAGCTGTGGCGAAGCGCAGCCTCACTTCGTACGTCTCCATCTTGAGGATGGTGTAGAGCCTGGCATCGGCCTTCGGCAGCTTTTCCAGGTATTCGCGCTTGATCCATGGGCGCTGTTGCCTTGCACGCTCCTCAGCCATTCTCACAGCCCTTCCCCTGCGCTACTCTCTGATATTGACCCGATTTTTCATTACCCACGCGTTCTATAACATTCTGAGAGCACCATCTCAGTATCTGACATTTTGCCCCGTTTTTCGAACAGGCGCCTATGCTCATCAGGTCTTCCGTGGTGAAAACCGCGGGCAGCGCGTCCAGCACGTCATCGTACTTCGAGCGGCGCTTCCGCCTCTGCTGCATCTCGTTGGCAGCGTTCTGCCAGCTGTCCTCCAGCATCTTGCCGAAGAAGTGATCCTGCCAGTAGATGACGGCATCATAGATGAGCGTGGCAAACGCGAGGTCCGAGTCCTCGACGGTGACCAGCTCCAGGGGGTCGTCCACATTCTGCGCCTTGGCTGCCCCGGCGGCACGGGCCACGATGCGGGGCACGGTGAACCACGTGGCGTAGAACACGGCGCGCTTCCTGAGGTAGTCGAGCACCAGGTCGCTCGATGCCTCGGCCTCCCATGCCGTCTCCTCACAGAGGTGATAGACGTGCAGCACCAGCCGCTCTATGTTCAGCTCACCTCTGAGATTGTCGAACACATAGCCCCAGCGGCGCATCTCGCAGTACTTCTCATGGTTGCGCCTGGGGTTGCCCAGCGCCACCATCTTGTACGAGTCGCTGATCATGGGGAAGATGGCCAGTCGCGAGCACAGTCCGTCGTTGACATTGCGGATGTTGATCTTCTTCGACAGCGAGAGTGGCGTGCCCGTCTCCACCTGGTTGAAGTACACGGGCAGGATGTCGTTGATCGAGTCCGAGTTGGCGAAGTCCACGCCCGTCTTCTCGTTGTGGAAGGCTTTCAGCTCGATGTCGTGCTTGCCTATCCACGTGCCGCCTGACTGTGCCACGGTGTTCGAGTCCAGCTCCGAGTCGAAGGTGTACAGGTGCAGCGACATGTCCTCACCGTTCACCTCCTCGTGGGCGTTCTTCAGTCGGCGGTAGAAGATGGCGTTCGAGGTCTTCGACGGCAGGTAGCGTATCATGATCTCCGGGCGCTTCAGGGCGTCGCCCCGCTGTGCCTTGCTCGATGTCGACCGCTCCTTCTGCTGGCGCTTGTACTCATTCTCCGCGTCACGACCCCTCCGGTCGGCCGACCGCATGGGCGACATGATCTGATCGTCGAGCCTGTCGGCCACCGACTTGCCGCTGGCGGGCATGCCTATGAGGTAGGCCTGCGGGTTCATGCGCTGCTCGTTGCCGTCGAAGTGCCGGTACCAGCATCGCGTCATCAGCGTGCAGTACATCGTTCCTGCCACGAACACGATGCCCAGCTTGTTGCGGTCGTCCTCGCCGTCGCAGCAGCAGTCGTAGGGGGCGGCCATCAGCGGCTTCAGCCGTTGCCAGAACTTGTCGTAGACCGAGTTGTCGACGGCCGTCTCCGTCTCCGCCGCCTTCTTCTTGCCCTCCATGGCTCCCACTGCCCTGAGCACCTGCTGGAAGGCACGGGGTATGTTGAGGTTCATCTTGTAGTCGCAGGCATCCTCGCATGCCTGGTCCACCTCCTGGCTGCCCCGCTCCGACTCGATGTCGCGCACGAACTTGGCCATTCGCACCGCCTTTTTGATGAGCTCGGGATCACGTTCGCAGATGTAGCGCAGGTCGCCTGCCAGGCGCAGCATCGTGCTGTGGCGGTCGCCCTCCTGTGGCTCGCCATTGCGGCGCACCCATTCGTCGACGATGGTCTGCAGCGTCACGCCGTGGTAAGAAGACTCACCCCCGGCCCCTCCCTGTGAGGGAAGAGACCCACCCCCGGCCCCTCCCTGTGAGGGAGGGGTGGGATTACCACCCCCGGCAGATACTCCCCGCCCCTCTAGGGGAGGGGATGGGGGCGGGGTCTTCTTCTTCTTGCGCTGACGACCGCCGTGATGACCATTGCGATAAAAGTCGCCAAATGCTTTGTCATACTCAGGGTTTTCATAATTGAAGATGTTTTCGTTGATGAACAAGATGTCGCTCTCCTTCACCGCGAACGACGTGCGGTCGGCGTTACAGACGCTGCTGTCCTGCTTCAGCGGTTTGCCCAGTGCCGATTGCAGGGCAAGAGCCACCGCCGCCTGGTTTTCCTCGATGTTGAGCCTCGGATCGGCCACCGTCACCAGACGCAGCCCGTCGCCGCCCACCGTGACATGCGCCAGCTTCACGCTGAAACGGGCATCCTCGTCGAACCAGTGCTGAGGGATGGCGTCGTACACCTCCTTCCATGTCAGGCCCTGCTTAGACAGCTTGTCGAAGTCGTGCATCACCAGGCCGTTCAGCTTCGCGGCCGCCTGCAGCCGCCATGCCCCTTCGGGGTTGTTGCCGCTCTTGCCCCTGTTGGGCATCATCGTCGACATGAAAATGAACTTGTCCAGTTTCTTTTTCTCCACATCGTAGGCTTTAGTGTCGCCCGCCGCATACAGCTGACGGCAGCGGGCGATGATGTCACTCACTTCCTGCGAGCGCACTACTTCGTAGAACAGGTCGTGAGTGCACGTGCAAGTTTCTTCAAAGAAATTTCGTTGTAGTCCAAACATTTGTTTACCTCCATAGACAATCGATTAAAGTTTTGTACAATATTTTTATTTCTCACATCAAGCTGGATGAGCACGCTCAGCGTGCCGTCGCGCTCGTCAAGGCGCACCTTCAGGTCGGCGTCGTTGCGCAGAAACCGACCCCTCAAACGGGGCTTGCGCTGGGGATCCGGCAGGCCTTTCAGCACTTTTTCCAGCTGGTCGCGCAGTTCAGCTGCAGGGTCGGCAGCCAGGGCATCCACCTTCAGGCGCGCCACCAGACTTTGCGTCTTCTCGCCTAAAGTCCTTGCGAGCGAGGCTCCGCCCACCTTCTTGACCTCGGCATAGACGGGGTCGCCCTGACCGTAGGGCGTGAACACCATCTTGTCGCTCTTGAAGAGGCTCATTTTGCCCTTTACCTCCTTGAGTTTCTGTTCGTTAGCTTCCATTGTCGTTGTTCCTTTCCTTAGTGTCAAGTATCAAGTATCAAGTATCGTTTAACCGCCATTTTGAACGTATTTTTCATCTTCTTCCAGCTATCCATATTTTATATTATATATATATGAAATATATATATTAATATAACGTTCGTATGCCACTTAATTGATACTTGACACTTGACACTTGATACTTTTTTCGTTGTTAAATAATATTCATCTCTCTCAGCCAAGCCTGCACGTCGAAGCAGGGGCAGGCACGGGCGGCAAACTCGCGGTGGCCGTGCACCCCGGCCTTCGGGAAGGCAGCCAGCAGCGCCTTCACCAGATAGTACATGGCCTCCCTCTGCTCCTTCGTGCGGGTGTCGGCCCACTCCCAGCCACGGGGCAGGTCAAGCCTCACGCGCCGCCCACCGATGTAGCAGATGCCGATGGAGTGCGAGTTGTGGTCGCTGCCGTCGTCGCCGATGCAGTGCGCCCCCCGCTTCTCGAAAGGCCGGCCCACCTCTATCGTGCCGTCCAAGTCAATCACATAGTGGTAGCCGATGTCGCTCCATCCGCGGCCGCCCTTTTCCTTCGCGGTCATGTGCCACCGGCGGATGTCCTTGGCCCTGATGTCGCATCCCTCCTGCGTGTCCGAGCAGTGGATGATGATTTCATTGATCGTTCTCATATTCTTATTCCTCATTTCTCATTTTACATTTCTCATTCCTCATTTCTCATTTTAGAACGCATCGCCGTTTCTGTTAATAACCATCCAGTCAAGCATGCGCACGTCCGACCTGTAGCGCGTGCCATTGTCGGTAGCGTACTCACTGGTCTTGAACGTGATCTCTGCCTGAATCGAGTCATCAGGCCTCAGTCCACCCTCAGCGATGCGCTTCGTCTTCTCGCCAAAGACCTCGGCATGAAGCTTCGCCCCACTGGTCGTCTGAAGCATAACGCCAACGACCTCGATGGTCTCCGACTGGCCGCTGCGATTGGTTGTTGAAAACTCGCGGGCACCTGTAATGCGCTCCACCTTTGCAATAATCTCCATATTCATTGTTCCTTTCTTTTTTTTATTTAATTGTACGTATGTGCGGGCGTGATTCTCGTTGAGGCCTCATGCGCACCAGCCTGCCCGCGTCACGACTAGATGGCGCAGGCAAAGATAAGCACAAAAAAATCCCCGACAAAAATATGTCGGAGATCAGAAGTGTTATTAGAATTTTCAGAAGTGTTTTTAGAACTTTCAGAAAGGCCCTTTCTGAAATGACTGCTTTATCAGGGTGTTTTTTTCATTCTCGCCTTTATTTCCGCAAGCAAAGCCTCGGCCAGCCGCACGCACTGTTTTGATGCACCATTGGCCTCCCAGGTTTCGGGCGCACCAATCATCGTACCCTCCAAGACAGGCTTTTGCACAGCATCGTAGTTGCACACATACGACGTCGTGACGCCCCATTGTTCAACATCTCTCACGAAGTCCATGATACTCTTCATGTATCCTTTCAGCTGGTATACCCGGTAGACCACCGCCCACGACCTGTTGCTCCACCAATGGCCGTTTCTGATGGTTGCCTTTACTGCCTCGGTCATCACCTCAACCGACGGCAGTTCGGGGAATATCTCTTTTTGCTGCTCGTCATACTCTTTCCCCATGCCGAAATGGTTGTGTTCTACATGCTCGATATACTGCCCTATGGGGCCGTAGAAATAGTTTTGGATGCCCCCATGCTTGGGCTTCTCGTCATTGTTAATCATATTAAATTTAAGTGTATGATGTGTATGAAAAGCAAGGGCACGTATCCGTTAACAGCAAGACTCAGGTCTCGACTCCTTCCCCTAACTGAAAACGACCGCCGCCCTCGCTGTGAATAATCACGCGAAGCGATGGTCGCATATCTTTCAGGGGATTCAAAGGGCATGTGCCCAGGTCGAGAGATGAGTCCTAAAGACTGCGATTCTTACGCTTGTCTATTTTCTATTATAACGTTTGTTTTTACTCTTTATTATATACCATGCCTACTGAACCGTGAAAATGATTCTCGATGGTGAGGTTTGTCACGCCCTTACCGTTGTATAGCTGCTGCTGCATGTGCAGATAGAAATCACGAATCTGCTGGGGCTGCATCTTCAGCTTGTTCACGGCATCATGGGGAGAGTGGTATTTCATCTGGATGAGCGTAGGCAGCTTGTCGCTACCCAGCTCCTTGAAGCCATTGCGCACATAAAGCTCCATGATGTAGTCCACGAAGTCTTGCTGCTCGGCAGTATACATCTTCATGGCCTGCTCCATCAGTATCTTTGCCCTGCGCTGACGGTCGATGGGCGTGGTGTGATAGGCCAGGAAGGCCAGCACGTCGAGCATGTCGCAATCATCAAGTGCCAGTATGCGGCGCGTCATCTCCAGCTTGTCCTCAGGGAAGCCGCTTTGTGCCAGCACGTCGAGCAGCTGCTCACGGGTGTCAGGCTGTGCCCATCGCTCACGCAGGTCGTCCTCTCCGTCGAGGAATTTAGGCAATACGCCAAAGAGCTTTTTAATATATTCATCGATGGTCAGCAGCTCATCGCCAAACTGTATGCGCTCGTCCCAGTTGGTGTAGAGCGTCAGCTCACGCAGATGCGACAGCTTCACCTTGATGGTGTCCTTCCGATGGCCTCCAGTGCCAGGGCAGGTGCAAGGTAGATGCCCGCACACGGGGCAAGGCCCGGGAGGTGGCGGC
>JAEEGI010013072.1_pt1 | contig 17640 bp, 14 predicted proteins | sample 8958751 | NCBI WGS metagenome assembly JAEEGI01 (sample SAMN16246545, study PRJNA631951) | gut metagenome | biome: gut microbiome; feature: rumen; material: KS-attached | host: Bos | place: Iran: Karaj | collected 2018-10 | reverse complement strand
CCCCGCGCTCGAGACCGCGACGGGCAGACCGAGCCGGTCCGCTTCCCGCTGCAGCAGCGCTTGCGCCATCGGGCTGCGGCAGGTATTCCCGGTACAAACACACAGCACGCGCAGCATCCCGCTCACCTTTCCTTATTTTTGGGTAGAAAATCCGAAATTATATCATGTAGTATTATATTTTACCATTCTTTTTCAAAAAAGGCAAGGGGTTTCGGGAATATGGGGAGAAGGAAATGAGGGACAAGGGACTAGGGACTAAGGGACTAGAGATTAAGTCAATTAAGAATGGAGAATTCCAAACTTCACATTCCACATTCCAAATCACAACTGCACACTCCACACTGCACACTAAAAAAAGCGTCCCGTCTGACGACGGGAGCGCTTTTTTAAAACGTCAGGGATTGTAACGGTTCGAAGATCGAGCGGAACCACTCGCCGATTCTGCGGAAAAACGCGAGAATACCGAGCGGGTCGTATTTGTCCGGCGCTTCGGGCTCTCCCGGTTCGTCCGGTTCCGTCGGCTCTTCGACAGGCGGGATCTCGGTCCAGCGGGCGGTCACTGTCACGTCCGCTTCGTTTGTGAAGACGGTCTCTTCCGTCACAGCGGTGCCGTCCGGGAGGAACCAGCCGTCCAGCTGCATGCCCTCGAACGTGACCTCCGGCAGCGCGCCGTACAGGTCGCCGTTGTGCAGAACCTTGCTGTCGAACGACGCTTCTCCTCCGGCGGGATCGAACGTCACGGTGTAGCGCGGCGGCTCCCACTGCGCGTACGCGCCGATGGTATCGCCGTTTTTCTTTGTCAGATCCGCGACCAGCGCCCGGTCCGTCAGCAATGCACGGACGGCGCCCTCGGGCTGTTTGCCGGTCGTGTGCCATTTCAGCGTACCGTCCGCCTTCTCATAGAGCCACCGTTTGTCCGAGCTGCGGTAGAGGTTCCAACCGGCGAACGTGTAGCCTTCTGCCGGCGGCAGGAACGTGTTCGGGCGCAGCCGGGTGCTCACGCCGCCGAGGTGGCGCGTCGCGTTCATCTGATGCCAGCTGTCGAGCGCGGTGTTTTTCTGTCCGCCGTTCGCCTTGTATTTGACGGTATAGACGACGGTGTCCTCCGTCACAAGCGGAGCGAGCGTCAGGCTGTTTTTGGCATAGTTGGTGACATAGATGCCCTCGTAGGAGACGTTGCTCGCGTTGTTGTTGAAATACAGCAGCAATTCGCCGTCTTCTCCCGGTCCGTCGCGGAAGTCGCACGATTCGATCTCGAATTCCCGCAGCGAGGGCTCATACAGCCGGAACGACACGTTGCTCGGGAACAAGACGGTATCGCTGTCCGCGCCGGCGGTCATCGCGGCGAGCGTCAAAAAGGGCGACGCGTCATAGAGAATGATCACGTTGTCGTTGCCGCCGTTCCAAAGCGGAACATAGAGGGTATTGGTGTCCGGGTCGACGGTCGAACCCTGGTTGACCCAGGTTTCCAGATTGTCCACCCGATAGGTCGAACCGTCGGCGTTATAAAACTGCGCGTTGCGCGTGTCGATTTCAAACAGACGCGGACAGACCACCGGCGTCGGCTCCGCCGCCGTTCCGCCGGTCGCGGTTTCGTCAATCGCGCAGCCGTAAAAATACAGCCCGTTCTTCAGCAAAAGCAGCAGCTTGCCGCCGGCGCGGCCCGCAAAGGCAACCGACGAAGCGGCAAACGACGTACTGCCGTCGGCACGCAGGAGCTTGAACCAGCCGGTCAGATAGGCTTTTGTGCCGCTCACCTTGAGCCGTGCGAGCGCCGTCCCCTTCTGGACCGTCGCCACAAAGAGCATCGTCTTGCTGCCGTACTTGACGGCAGTCATGTCGTTCGCATGGCTGAGCACCTTGCAGGGCGACGCCGTCTGGGCGGACGTGCTCTCGTAAAAGCTGAGCTGTTTTTGCGCGCCGGTGTCGATGTCGGTCCTCGTCAGCACGCAGTAGGTGTCGCTCGCGCCGGTCTTCGCGGTATAGACATAGTTGTCCGCACTTGCCATTCCCTGCATGGCGGTACAGACCTTGTTTTCCACTTTGACGTTCGGCACGGTCCATTTGAGCGACCATTGCAGCTCCCACGGTTCGAGCGCAAACACAGCGGCGGCGCAGGAAAGCAGCAGCGCGGCGCTCAGCAGGAGCGACAACAGGCGGTGCGGCAGGCGTTTTTGCATAACAGTCTCCTTTTGAAAAGCAGGTACCGTCCGCAGCGGGGACGGCACGGGTGGTTGTTTATTCGGCGGCGTCCGTCTCGGGCGGTTCGGGCGCTTCATCCGGCGCTTCGTCGGGCGCGTCCGTATGCCGCATGATGACGAACTTGTTCATCGGGAAAATGATCGCCATCGCGATCAGCATCGAGACCGCTTTCGGGATCCACTCGATCAAAAGCTGGATGTCCGTCCAGCTGCTGACCCACGGGGTGAGGACGGTCACGATCCACGTTTTCAGGCTGATGACCGCCAGCACAAGGATCAGATACATCACCGCGCTGCGGAAAAAGTTGTTGTTCGCGTGGAAGGTCGCCTTGCGGTTGATCAGGAACGAGACGATCTCCGCGAGGATCGCGGACGCGAAGAACGCGATAAACAGCCCGAGATTCAGCGACTTTTCGGCGGTGTAGTGGAACACGAAAAAGTCGAAATCCTCCGTCAGCCGCGTCCCGAGGAGCGTTGACAGGATAAAAAACGACACCGTTTCCGTGATTCCCGCCAGAGACGAAACCAGCGTAAACTTGATGAACTGCCAGACGCCGACGTGCTTTTGTGTAAAGCCTTTGTTTTCTTCCATCTTGCCTTCTCCTTTATGCTTCGTCGCCCAGCAGCTTATACAACAGCGCATAGAGCGTTTTCGCTTCCTCCGGCGCCAGACGGACGCACTGCGACGCCTGCAGCGGAATATTGGCAACCTGCGTCTTGAGCGCTTTCCCCTGCTCTGTCAGAGAGACGATCACGCTGCGCTCGTCGATCTTGCTGCGCACGCGCGTGACGAAGCCCTCTTGTTCCATCTTCTTGAGCAGCGGCGTCAGCGTGCCCGAGTCGAGCAGCAGCCGTTCGCCGATCTCGCTGACCGGCAAGTGGTCCTCTTCCCAGAGGACGAGAAAGACGATGTACTGCGTGTAGGTCAGGCCCAGCGGCTTGAGATACGGCGTATAGACGCCCGTGACCCGCCGGGCGGCGGCGTACAGCGGAAAGCAAAGCTGATTTTTCAGCTTCAGCGCTTCATTCGGATCGTATGCCATTTTTCTTCACCCTTTTTTCCTGTGTAAAACAATGATAAGCACGGACCTGCCGTGCTTATCCATTATACACTATCGCGGCCTCTTTTGCAAGAGATTCAGCAAATTGGAATCAAATCAATTTTGCAATTTCTTTTTCGACCGCTTTCATCCCTTCGGTCGGCTCGATGCGCGCAACAACGTTGCCGCTGCGGTCGACGAGGAACTTTGTGAAGTTCCACTTGATGTCCGGATTGTTCTTGTAGTCCTTGTCGATCTTTTTGAGCATCGCGCTCATCGCGAGCGCCATCGGACCCTTGCCGAAGCCTTTGAAGCCCTGCTGGCTCTTCAGATACTGGAACAGCGGCAGCGCGTTGTCTCCGTTGACGTCGCTCTTTTTCATCTGCGGGAACTGCGTGTTGTATTTCAGCGTGCAGAACGAGTGGATCTCGTCGTCCGTCCCGGGCGTCTGACCGGCAAACTGGTTGCAGGGCACGTCGATGATCTCCAGTCCCTTGTCGTGGTACTGTTCATAGAGCGCTTCCAGATCCTTGTAGTGCGGGGTGAAGCCGCAGCCGGTCGCCGTGTTGACGATCAAGAGCACCTTTCCCTCAAAGCTTTTCAGCGAGATCTCCTCGCCCTGCGGTGTGAAAACAGCATAATCGTAAATACCCATGATAGTTGCCTCCTTAGTTCTTTTTTTATTTTGTGCAACTATATTTTATCAAATGTATTTACAGTTGTCAAGTGTTTTTTGAAAAAAGTTTCAGTTTTTTTCTTCCAGCTTTGTAAGGATCCCGTCGTACTTCTTCTGCCACGCGTCGACCTTTGCCGCATCGTACTGTTCCGGGAGGGACAGCGCGATCTTTTTCGCCTTTGCCGCGCGCAGCATCCAGACCGCCGTCTGCCGGATCACCGCCGGCTTTTTGAGCACGATGGCGACCTTTTTGAGGATCTTGCCGGCCGTCAGCTTGTTCGGGTTGTCCGGGTCGGTCGAGACCAGCCCCATGTCCTCGTTCGTGACGGCGCCGCAGCCGAACAGCCAGTTGAGCAGATCGACGTCAATATTCAGCACCCAGCGTTTGACGAGATCGACAAAGACGTAGCGCGCGCCGAGCTCGCGGTAATAACGGACCTGCCAGCCCCAGAGGTTCGCGGCGGTGAAGTCGGTCACGTTGTTATCTGCAATATGCTGCGCGAGCCAGAGCCCCGCCTGCATCGCGCACTCCATGCCGCTGCCCATCATCGGCATCGTCATAAACGCGCTGTCACCGACGGCGGCGTAGCCGTCCGCGACCATCCGCCCGAGCGGTCCGCGCAGGGAGATATAGCCCCACTGCCCTTCGCGCAGGACGTCACCGGAAAAGAAATCGTGGTTCTTGTAGAGCGCGGCGACGGCAGCGTCTTTTTCCGCTTCGGTCATGCCGCCGATCCGCCCAACGAAAACATCTACTTCTCCCCTGTCGTTGAGGTTGCACCAGCTGAGGCCCACGCTGCTTTGGTGTTTGATATAGATATTGCGGTCAGGGTCGGGCGCAGCGGTGTCCGGCGTCCAGCGGTAAAACCCGCGCCACGCCGTCATCACGTCGGTCTTGCCAGGCTGCGATTGCACATGAAAGCGCACTGGCACTTGTCCGCGGAACGGCGAAAACAGCCCCGAAGCGTCTATCACGAAATCGAACGGCAGCTTTTCTCCGCCGACGATCACGCCGCAAACGCGCTCGTTTTCTAAAAAGAGTGCGTCCACCTTCGTTTCGAAGCGGACCGTCACCCCCGCGTCGGCGCAAAGTGCCGTCATGTGGCGCAGCAGCGCGCGGCGGTCGATGGAGATCTCCTCCATCGGCTTCGCGGACGGCACCTTCAGACTGTTCTGTTCGTCCGGCGAAATAAACAGGCGTTTGCCCTTGTTGGTATAACAGTCGCGCGGCGGCATCGGCAGACCGCAGCACTCAAAGATATCCGCGCGGATATCGTCGTACCACGGGTAACCGACGTCCTCCTTCGTTTTCTTTTCAAAGATTGTGACGGCACAGCCCTGCTGCCGCAGCTTGATGGCGGCGACCATGCCGCCGTGACCGAGACCGATCACAGCGATTGCCGGTTTGTTCATTGCGCTGCCTCCTTTTTCCTCGATAAAAAACGCGACCGGGCAGCCCTTCGGGATACCCGGTGATCACGTGTCAAGAATTAGTCGTTGTTCGAGAAGATGTTTCTGCCCTTGAAGATCGGGAGCACATCGCTCTCTTCCGCAGCGGGATCGTCGAAGATCGAGGCGGGCTTCTTCGCCGGCGTTTCGATCACGTCGAACGGCTGCGCAGGCGCGGCGGCGGGGGCTGCCGGCTGCTGCGGCGCGGCTTCAGGCTGCGCGGGCGCTGCGGCACGGAAGATGTCTTCCGGATTGGTGCTCTGCTGCGCGTTTTCAAACGCGGAAACGAAGCTTCTGCCGAATTCCGTGGAGCGGAACTCCTGCGAACCGCCGTTCATCGCGGTGAAGATCGAGCCTTCGCTCTTCGGCTTCGTGGAGCGGCTGATGAAATCGGGACGGTTGCCCTGCTGCTGCGGACGCGCGGAAGGCTGCGCCGGTTTTGCGGTGGGGATCCCCATCTTTTCGGCGTCGTTCTCTTCGGGAGAACCGAAGCCGGTGGCGATGACAGTGATGAGCATTTCGTCGCCCATCTCTTCGTCGAACACGGAACCGAAGATGATATTCGCGTCCGGATGCGTCGCCTGGGTGATGAGTTCGCCGGCCTGTTCGATCATGTCGAGGGACATCTCGGACGAGCAGGTGACATTGATGATAACGCCGGAGGCGCCGTCGATTGCGGTCTCAAGCAGCGGGCTGGTGATCGCCTGCTTCGTGGCTTCCGCCGCGCAGTCCGCGCCGCGGCCGCGGCCGATACCCATGTGGGCGCGGCCCGCGTCCTTCATGACGCTCTTGATGTCCGCGAAGTCAAGGTTGATGTAACCGGGCACCTTGATGGTGTCGGAAATGCTCTTGACGCCCTGCCACAGCACTTCGTTCGCTTTGCCGAACGCGTCGCGCATGGAGAGGGACTTGTCGCCAAGCAGCTTGAGGCGGTCGTTCGGGATGACGATCAGGGAGTCCACGTGCTTGACCAGCTCGCGGATACCGTCTTCCGCCTTCAGCATACGCTGTCTGCCTTCGAATTTAAAGGGCTTCGTCACGATACCGACCGTCAGCGCGCCGAGTTCACGGGCGATCTCCGCCACGACCGGCGCGGCGCCGGTACCCGTACCGCCGCCCATACCCGCGGTGATGAAGACCATATCGGTCGAACGCAGGGCTTCGGCGATGAGGTCGCGGCTTTCTTCCGCCGCTTTTTTACCGATGACGGGGTCGCCGCCGGCGCCCATCATACCGGTCACTTTTTCGCCGATCAGGATCTTGTGGGTTGCTTTCGAGTTTTCGAGAATCTGGCGATCGGTATTGATCGTCAGAAATTCAACGCCGTACACACCGCTGTCAACCATGCTGTTGACCGCGTTGCCGCCGCCGCCGCCGACACCGACTACCTTAATCTGGTTATAGGCAGCGTTTTCGTTATCCATCGTGAAGCTCATTTTACTTCCTCCTGTACTTTTTTTGAAGAACCGGAATCGGGAAAATTCCGATTCTGCCTGTTTGGATATTCAAGTCATTATAACATGCATTTTCTAAAAACACAAGAACCAAACGCAAGAACTTTTTGGAAAAATGCAAATTTTTTATGTCAAAACGACCAAAACGGCGCTATCCGTCGATCGTCATAGTGCCTTCGTTGAGGAAAACGCGGCCTTCAAAGCGGGCGTCGATATAGCCTTTGCTGTTCTCCGAGATTTGCTCTTTGATCACGCCGGCGACCAGCGCGATCTTTTTTTCCAGATCGCCGTTCCCCTTCACATAGTCGTTGCCGTTGAGATAGATATTGACTCTGCCGTCATACTGCACGATCACTTTGTTCATGTCGCCCAGCTGCAGAAGATTCGCCTTTTTGAGGTCGTTCTTCTCGAGCTGCGCAACGATCTGCTTTGCCAGTTTATAGCGATCAACATTGTCGCCCTCGGGCGTGTAGGTGTCACCCTCGCGCGCGGTCTGCTGTACAAAGCCCTCGAGCCGGTACTGACCCTCTTTCGCCTTTTTCTTTTTCAGCGAAAGGACCTTGCCGTTTTCGTCAAGGCACAGATAGCCGCCCTTACCGACGATCAGGTATTTTTCCTGCGCCGGCGTCACCTTCAAAACGAGGGTGTCCGGCAGCTTGAACTCTACCTTGACGCTCGAGACGTAGGGCAGCTCTTCGCAGATCGTGCGGCTGACTTCGTTCTTCCGGATGCGCAGCATGTTGTCGCCGGTCCGGATGCCGCTCACGTCGATGATCTGCTCGCTGGAATAGGTCGTTTTGCCCGCAACGGTGATTTTATTGATCGGCGCGCCGTAGGCGACGCAGTAGATCAGCGCGCAGATGCCCGCGATCGCCATCACAATTATAACGGTGAGCGCGATGCGCAGCTGTCTTCTGCGCTTTTTCCGTTTGGCTGCCATGGCGCGCAGTTCGGCGCGGGAAAGGCCGTTGCTCTGTTTTTTTTCAAACGACGCGTGGTCACGTTCCAGCCGGCGCTGTTCGCTCTGATAGGCGCGCTGCGCGGCGGTCTGGCTGCGCCGCTGGGTGTCGCGGACGACGGGGCGCTGCGCCGCGGCGGACTGCTGACGCGTCGTCTTGCCGCCGGACGGTTTCCGGGTCGTTTTCTGCTGGGTCCGGCGCTGCTGCGACTGCCGCGTTCCGGTCTGCTGCCGGGTCCGCGGCGCCTCGTTCTGGTCCTGCAGCTTGGGCGGCGTCTGCACCGGTACGCCGGTACTGATCGGCGTCCAGGCGTCGTCGCTGCCGCTGTAGCGGCGGTTCGGGTCATCCGTACCGTAGCGGTAGGAACCGAAGGGGGAACTGTTGTTCTGGTTTCGTTGATCCACTGTCGGCACTCCTTTCAATCCGTGCGCCGAGCGTTTGTAAACACGCCTCTATTTTCTCGTATCCTCTGTCGATATGCTGTATCTGGTCGATCACCGTCTCGCCCTGTGCGCCGAGTCCCGCAACGACCATTGCGGCGCCCGCGCGCAGATCCACTGCGGAGACCGCGGCGCCGTGCAGACGCTCTACGCCCCGCAGAAGCGCGGTACAGCCTTCCACGGTGATGTCAGCTCCCATCCGCCGCAAAGCGCAGACATGATGAAAGCGGTTTTCAAAAATCGTTTCTTCGATTGTGCTGACGCCGTCGGCAGTCGCGAGCGCCGCCATGATCGCCGCCTGCGCGTCGGTCGGAAAGCCCGGATAGGGCGCCGTCCGGATGTCGCGGACCGCCCGCAGGCGTTCCGGCGCGCGGAGATGCAGCCGGTCGTCTGCTTCCTCTATCCGGCAGCCGGCCTGTTCGAACACGTTTGTCATACACGCAAGATGTGCCGGGACAATGTCCGTCAATGTGACGTCGCCGCCTGTCACGGCGGCAGCCGCCATATAGGTCACCGCCGCGATCCGGTCCGGGATCACGCGGTGGGTACAGCCATGTAAGCAAGGCACTCCCTCGATTTTCAGCGTTCCCGCGCCGAGATCGCGAATGCGGGCGCCGCAGGCGTTAAGAAAGCGGATCAGATCGCCGATCTCGGGTTCCCGCGCCGCGCCGTACAGCGTGGTCGTGCCGTTTGCCGCAGCGGCGGCAAGCAGGATGTTTTCGGTCGCGCCGACGCTCGGAAAGCGCAGGCGGATCGTTGCGCCGCGCAGACCGCCGCGCGCCGTACAGCAAAGCGCGCCGTTTGTTTCGTCGATCCGCGCGCCGAGTGCACGCAGCGACGACATGTGCAGATCAATCGGTCTTGCGCCGATCTCGCAGCCGCCGGGCGTACAGAGCGCGGCGCGTCCGGTCCGCGAAAGCACGGAACCGAGAAAGACGATCGACGAGCGCATCTCGCGCATCAGCGCGTGCGGGATCGCGGCGCGAAAGACGGTGCGGGCGTCCACCCGAAGGCTGTCTTCTCCCCGTTCGACCGCGCAGCCGAGGTGCCGCAGAATACGGACGGCGGCGCGCACGTCGGACAAATCGGGACAGTTGCGGATCTCGCAGACCCCGTTGACCAAAACACAGGCGGCAAGGATCGGGAGCGCGGCGTTTTTGGAGCCCTGCACCCGCAGTGTGCCGCGCAGCGTCTGACCGCCTTGCACGATGATTTTTTCCATCAGGGACCCACCTTTTCTGGTTTCTGCCTCATCTTATGCAGAAAACGCGAATAGGTGCGTACGGTTTGTTATGCTTCGGACTGTGCCGGAACGAGCGACAGAATGATGTCCGCGATCTCGCGCTTGGCTTGCGGTTTTGCGCGGCGCAGCGCGTTTTGTTCCATCGCGTGGCGTTTGCCGTCGTCGTCGATGAGCGACAGGAACAGCGCGTCCATCGCCTCCGGTGTATAGTTCTTTTCTTCGAGAATACACGCGGCGTTCTCTTCGACGAGCGCCATCGCGTTGTGGTACTGGTGGTTTTCCGCTACGTTCGGGGACGGGATCAGGATCGACGCCTTGCCGAGCGCTTCGAGCTCCGAGAGAGAGCTTGCGCCTGCGCGGCAGATCACAAGATCCGCAGCGCTCATGCAGCGGTCCATGTCGCTGATATATTCACGCAGTTCCACGTTGGGTTCCGCGTCCGGGTCAACGCCTTTTTCGCGCAGCTTTTCCGGCACCCACAGACCGAACTGACCCATCGCGTGCAGGAAGTAGAGCCTTTTGTCCGTGTGGTGGGCGGCAATCAGCTCCACCATCGCGCGGTTGATTGTCTCCGCGCCGAGGGAACCGCCCATCGACAGCACGAGCAGCTGGTCGTCGCGCACGCCGAGTTCGGCGCGGCTGACTGCGCGGTTCGCTTTGAGCATCTCGCCGCGCACCGGCAGCCCGGTCACGGCGACGGGGTTTTTCGGTTTCATATACTGGGCCGCCTTTTCGCTCGTCAGCATCACGCGGTCCACACGCTTCGCGAGCGCCTTGTTTGTGATGCCCGGGTAGGCGTTCTGTTCGTGGATCGCCGTCGGGATGCCCAGCTTCGCCGCCATGCGCAGTACGGGGCCGCTCACATAGCCGCCGAAGCCGACGACGACGTCCGGCTGAAAGGCACGGATGCGCTTTTTCGCCTGAGATGAAGCGCGCAGAAGTTTAAAGACTGTCTGGATATCACGCTTGATATTTTCGATCGTCAGCCCGCGGTAAAAGCCGGAAATATCGATCGTCACAAAGTCGAAGCCCGCCGCTGGGACCAGCTTCGCTTCCATTTTATCCTGTGTGCCGACAAACCGGATCTCCGCGTCGGGATAGCGTTCGCGGATCTCGCCGGCAGCGGCAAGCGCCGGATTGATATGGCCGCCCGTTCCGCCGGCGGCAAACATGATTTTCATTGCGTTCCCCTCTTCTCTTTTCAGGCTGCGTCGCGCCGGATCGCGCAGGAGCGCGACACCGACAGCACAACGCCCATCTCGCACAAAATCAGGAACAGCGCCGACCCGCCTGCGCTGAAGAACGGCAGGCCGATGCCGGTATTCGGGATCACGTCGGTCACGACGGCAAGGTTCAGCATCACCTGCAGGCCGACCTGCATCATAATACCGCTCACAAGCAGCGCTCCGAAGAGGTCGCGCGTCCGCGAGGCGATCATAAATCCGCGCACGATCAGCAGCGCGAACAGCAAAACGATCAGTGCGCCGCCGACATAGCCGAGCTCCTCGACTACGATACAGAAAATGAAGTCGTTCTGCGGCTCCGGCAGCCAGAGGTGCTTTTGCTTGGAATTGCCGAAGCCGACGCCGAACGGGCCGCCCGAGCCGATGGCGTACAGGCCCTGTTCGGTCTGCCAGCGCGTGGTCTTGCCGAAGTCCGCCTTGGTCTTCCAGACCATGATACGCTCGTACGCGTAGGTACTGATGACTTTTGTGATTTCCGGTTTGATAAAGATGACCAGAACAAGGACGGCCGTCACGCCGAGCAGCAGCAGAATGAACCACTTTTTGTCCACGCCGGAAATCCACATCATGGAAATTCCGAGCAGGAACAGCAGGATCGTACAGGACAGGTGGTTTTCAATAATGACCAGTCCGCAGAAGATCACGACGATCACCGCAAGCAGCACAGTTGCCTTGAACTTGGTATCGACGTAATCGAAAAAGCGTTTTTCAAAGGCCGGCAGTCTGGCGATATTCGGGCGCACCCGGTGTCCGCGGGCGGGCACGTTGAGCGTGCGGTACAGAATACAGATCACGTAAGAGAGGGTGAGGATCAAAACAAACTTCGCGAACTCCGAAGGCTGCACCTGCGGCAGGCCGGGGAGCTTGAGCCAGCGTTTGATTTCGTTGTGCTGCCAGATGTTCCAGAAGTAGGTGAACAGCAGCACGGCGACCGCAAGTCCGAAGGCGCCGGGCGCCAGCGAACTGTTGAGGACGCGGTAGTTGACTTTACTGATTAAAAGCATGGCGGCAAAACCGGCAAGCCCCCACTTCAGCTGGTTGAAGAAGAAGGTGTTGGCGCCGTGTTCGCCGTGAACGGTCGCGTACGGATACGACGCGGAATACATCATGGTAATACCCACCGCGAACAAAAACATAACGAGAAAAACGAACGGCACGTCAAAGCCGCCCGTCTGGAACAGACCGGCAAAAGAGCCTGTTTTCTTTTCTCCCGTGCCGGCGGCGCTGGGCCGCGGCGTCACTCTTTCCGACATAGCCGTCTCCTTTCCGTGGGGTTCGTTACTGCGTCAGCGTCAGTTGCATCAGCAGCACGCCGTTAAGACAGCCGAGCAGGCTGATCAGCGTGAAAACGAAGACGATCTTCTTTTCGCTCCAGCCCTTCATTTCCAGGTGGTGATGAATGGGCGCCATCAAGAACACCTTGCGGTGAAAGACTTTGATCGCGCCGATCTGAATCAGATCGGACAGCGCTTCGATCACATAGACGATGCCGACCGGCAGCAAGATCAGCGGACAGTCAAGCGCATAGGCGAGCGCGACAATGATTCCGCCGAGGAACATCGAGCCGGTGTCGCCCATCATGACCTTCGCCGGATAGCGGTTCCACACGAGGTAGCCCGCGCAGGCGCCGGCGAGCGCCGCACCGAGGACCGAAACAGAGGTGTTTTTCTGCAGATACGCCATCACGGCGAACGCGACGCCGACCGGGACGGTGACGCTGCCGCAAAGCCCGTCAAGCCCGTCGGTGAAGTTGACGGCGTTGACCGCGCCGTAGATGACGCAGGCGCCGAAGACATAGAAGAAGATCATGCCCGGCACAGAGTCAAGGCTGATACGCCCGTACAGCGGGATCAGCATCGAACGGCTGCCGGAAAGCTGGAGCGTCGTCAGATACGCGACGATCACAAGCAGCTGCGGAACGGTCTTCTGGACTTCGGTCAGACCGAGGTTGCGCTGCTGTTTCACTTTGATATAGTCGTCGGCGAAACCGACGAGACCGAGACAGAGCGCGAGCAGCAGCCCCGCCCAGAGCTTCGCCTGTTCGCTTGTGGCGACGGCGGTCATTTCGTTGAACATCGGCGTCCCCGTCAATTTGCAGACGAGGAGCGAGACCAGCACCGAAAGGATGATACCAATGATAAACATCAGACCGCCCATGGTCGGCGTCCCCTGCTTGCGCGCGTGCCAGCGCGGACCGATGTCGGTCAGGATCGTCTGGCCGAATTTCAGCCGGTGCAGCGCCGGGATCAGCACAAAGCCGAGCAAAGCCGTCGCGACAAACGAAACGGCGAGCGAGATCAAAATCAGGTAAACGGTGTTCATGAAAACATCCTTTCTGTTGTCAACTGTCCTGTAACAGCTGCCGGACCACGGCGCGCTCGTCGAACGAAACGGCGCCGTCAGCCAGCTGCATGGTGGTTTCGTGTCCTTTGCCGCAAAGCAGCACGAGGTCGTCTTCCTTCGCCTGGCGAAGCGCGAAGGCGATCGCTTCTCTGCGGTCGGGTTTGCAGTATAGCGGCGTCTTGCTATGGCCGACGCCCTGCAATATATCGTTCAAAATCGCATCGGGGTCCTCCCCGCGCGGGTTATCGCTGGTCAGAATCACTAAGTCCGCGTTTCTTGCGGCGATCGCACCCATCTCGGCGCGTTTGCCTTTGTCCCGTTCGCCGCCGCAGCCGAACAGGAGGATCAGTCTCCCCTTGCAGACGCGGCGCAGCGTCAGCAGCACCTGTCGCAGACCGTCGGGCGTGTGGGCGTAATCGATCATGACCCGGTAGGGCGTGTCGGTCTCAAGCAGTTCCATGCGTCCCTTGACGCCGTGGAACGAGCGCAGCGCCGCCGCGCTTTCCTCAATCGATACGCCGAGTGAACGCGCCGCGAGCATCGCCGCCATCGCGTTTTCTACGTTGAACGTCCCGTAGAGGTGGAGTTTGACGCGGTGGATGAACGACTCGCTGACGAGGGCGAAATCCTGTCCGTCGTCGAAGTCGCGCAGGCTCTTCCCGCTGAAGGTCGCGTCGTCGGCGCGCAGAGAATAGGTTACCACTTCGCCTTTGCAGGCGTCCGCCATGTCCTGCGCGGACGGGTCGTCGCGGTTGAGCACAGCGACGTCACACTGGGAAAACAGCTTCTTTTTCGCGTCGCGGTAGGCTTCGAATGAGCCGTGGTAGTCGATGTGTTCGCGCGTCAGATTGGTGAAAATACCGACCTTGAAGCGCAGGCCGTACAGCCGCTCCTGCGAAAGCCCCTGCGAGGAGGCCTCCATCACGCAGATCTCTTTCCCGCGCTGCGCGAGGGAGCGAAACGCGCGGTGCAGCGAGAAGGCGTCGAGCGTCGTTTTGCCGTCCGCCGTTTCGGCGTTGGTGACAGTTGACAGCAGCGCGCAGTCTCTGCCCTGCATCGACAAAATGTGGTGCAGCATGCTCGCCACGGTCGTTTTGCCGTTGGTGCCGGTGACGGCGACGAGGGTCAGCGCGCGGTCCGCTTCGCCGAAAAAGCGGCGGGAGAGCGCGGCGTACGCCTGCCGCGTATCGGGTACGACATAACAGTCGTCGTCCGCAGGCACAGTCGTTACAATTGCAACAGCGCCGTTGGCTCTCGCTGCGGCAATATAGTCTTTTGCCGCGTCGTGGCACACGAAAAGACTTCTCGGTCCGCAAGCACGGGAATCGTCACAGATGGCGCGGATGTCTTCGTCCGGTCCTTTCAACGTCCTGTCAAGCGTTTGCAGCAAAAGGGAAAGCTTCATTGTGTCCTCCAAACACAGCAGATGGGAAAAAGCAAAATCAGTCGTTCATATTGGCGGTCGCCTGGAACTGGACCGTCACGGTGGTCCCCGCCTGGATCTCGGTTCCCGCGGCGATACTCTGTTTCACAGCCGTCGCGCCGGAAGCGTTGTACGGGCCGGTCAGCGTGACGTTGAGTCCGAGCGACAAAGCGGTCTGTTTCACCGCCGACGCCGTCATACCGGCGAACGACGGGACCTCGACCTTCTTCACTTCGGCGTTTTCGGTATAGACCACGATCACACCGTTTTCGCCGATACTCTGTCCGGCGGAGGGGACCTGCGAGACGACCTGGTCGCCGTCGCCGACCACACGCAGCGTCAGCTTCAGCTCCTGTGCCCTTGCGCGGGCGGTCGCGACCGTTTCACCGGTCAGAGAAGGCGTCACGCGGGTCACTTTTTTCAGTTCGTCCGACGTGTACTGCGGTTCCACGTTGAGATATTTCAGCGTCGCTTCCAATACCTCTTTGCCGATCGGCGCGGCAAGCACGCCGCCGCCGCGGTAGTTTCCGGGCGGTTCATCGACGCCGACGAGAACGGCGACCTTCGGGTCGTTCGCCGGGGCGAAGCAAAGGAAGGAGGCGATATACAACAGCTGATCCGCGCCGCCCTTTGCGTCGAGCTTTTCGCTCGTCGCCGTCTTACCGGCAACACGGTAGCCCTCGATATAGGCGTTTTTACCGGTACCGCTTTCGACCACGGCTTCCATCATTTGGCGCACCGTGGCGGCGGTCCCTTCCGAGACGACCTGCCGTTTGACCGTCGGTTCGGTCTTGGAGATCACGTTGCCGTCCGCGTCGACGATGCTGTCCACGATGTACGGCTTCATCAGCTTGCCGCCGTTCGCGATCGCGCAGCCGGCAGTAATCATTTGGATCGGGCTGACGCGGAACGACTGGCCGAACGAGGTACTCGCGAGATCGACGGTCGTCATTTTATTGAACGGGTGATACACGGGGTAGGCTTCGTTCGGCAGATCGACGCCGGTGCGCTCGGTGAAGCCGAACGCCTCGAAGTACTTGTTGAACGTGTCCTTGCCGAGCATCTGTCCGATGTGGATAAAGAACGGGTTGCAGGAATTCATCAGACCCTGCGTCAGCGTCTGGTAGCCGTGTCCGTTGCGGTTGGAGCAGTGGATCAGCGTGTCCTTCGCCACCTGATAGGCGCCGCTGCAGGAGTAGGTCGTGTTCAGGTTGACCTTGCCCTCTTCGAGCGCGGCGGCGGCGGTGAAGATCTTGAACGTTGAGCCGGGCTCGGTGGTACTGGTCACGCAGAAGGAGTTCCACTGTTCGTACAGCAGATCCGACTGCGCCTTTTTGTACGCGTCGGTGTCGGTGATCTCCTCGAGCTGTTTGAGGCCCTTTTCGCTCTGGATCTTATAGGGGTTGTTGAGGTCGAAGTCCGGCTTGTCGCTCATTGCAAGGATCGCGCCGGTATCGACGTCCATGACGATGCCGTAAACGCCCTTCGCCTTTGTGCTGTCGAGCGCGCTCGTCAGCGCGTTTTCAAGGTAGTGCTGGATGTTCTGGTCCACCGTCAGGACTACGCCCTTGCCGGGTTCGGCGCTGAAGATCGTCTCATAGCTGGAATCCAGCGACTGGCCGCTGGCGTTCTTTGCCGTCACGATCCGGCCGGGCTTGCCCATCAGCGTATCGTTGTAGTACTGCTCGACGCCGGCGATGCCGTTGCCGTCCGCGTTGGTCACGCCGATGACCGTGGAGGCGAAGCCGTTGTCGGGGTACATCCGCAGAAAGTCGGATTCAAACGAGAAGAATCTGCCGTAGCGGACCGATTCCGACTTCTTTGTTCCGTATTGATAGGTTTTGCTGAACAGATCGTCGAGGTCGAGTCTTTGCGGCGCCTCGACTTTTTTCTTGATGCGGATATAGTTCTTGTCGTATTTGCGCAGCATCCGGATGACTTCCTTGTGCTTCATGCCGACGATATCCGCGACCTGGGTGCCGAGATCCTTGGTGAACGCCTTCAGCGCGGCGGGCAGCTCGTTTTCGTCAAACTTGAGCTTGAAGAAGCCTTCGATCGACTGGGGCGAAGCGCAGAGGATGAACGCCGACGAGCTGGTCACCAGCACGTTTTTGTTGCAGTCGTAGATCGTGCCGCGGTTCGGGTACAGCGTCGTGTCGTACAGCTGATTCGCCTCCGCCTTGGAACGGTACTCATCGCCATGCGCAAAAATGATATATCCAACGCGCACAAATCCGAGCAGCAGCATCAGCACCAGCATCAAGCCGATGATCTGCCGTACCCGGATCCGGAAGGACAAAGTGCTCTTGTCCCGCGCCCTGTTTTTCGATAAAAACGCCATAGGTTCCTCCCTCGCCGTGCCGTTTCACTTCTCCCGTGAATAGGCAACTCGGCGGATCGCTTTATTCCGCACTGGAACAAAACGTCCGCCCTGTTTCTTCGTGTCAGCCTTTGCTGGCTGTAATGTATATGCCGCGATAAACGGAAATATCAGTTCTTGTCCTGCGAGACGAGCACCCGGTTGCCGTTCTCGAGATCGAGATAGCTGTCGCCGCTTTCGGCGAGCTTGACGAGGCCGAGCTTCTGGGTGGCGATCCGGTCGATGTTGTCCGCACAGATGAGCTTGGAAAGCTTCTGGTCGAGCACGACGCCGGCGTCGGTGTAGAGCGTCAGCTCCGCACGCTTGTTTTCGAGCTCGCGGCGGCTGTTGGTACGGGCCACAAAGCTGTTGCAGAAGGTGCCGAACAACGCGATCGCAAGCGCCATGATCACAAACAGCTTCGCGAGCTTGATATTACTGGCGCGTTCCTGCGCTCTGCGGTCCACCGGCGGGCGCTTCGGCCGCGGCGGCTTCGGCACGACGTGCGGTCGCTGCGCAGGCTGCGGCTGCCGCTGCGGAACGGGTTCCAGCACGGGTGCCGCGTTGGTGCGATAGTTGTAGTTGTAGGCATATTCTGCTGCCATCTCTTTTTCCCCCGATCTATCATTCCAGGTTTTCTTCGTCTTTGATTTTTTCGATCACACGCAGTCTTGCGGAGCGCGCGCGCGGATTGCGCGTCAGCTCCGGCTCTCCGGGCGAAAGCGCCTTTTGCGGCTGACCGCCGCGCGGCGTTTTGCCGCAGACGCAGACCGGAAAGTCCGGCGGGCAGGTGCACCCCGTACAAAGGG
>JAEEGI010013069.1_pt1 | contig 17643 bp, 16 predicted proteins | sample 8958751 | NCBI WGS metagenome assembly JAEEGI01 (sample SAMN16246545, study PRJNA631951) | gut metagenome | biome: gut microbiome; feature: rumen; material: KS-attached | host: Bos | place: Iran: Karaj | collected 2018-10 | reverse complement strand
CATCATTGTTCTGACCGTTGCGAACCGACGCACCACTTCCAGCAGCGCACACGCTCCAAGGGCTGCCAAGGAAGCGAGTTACATAACCATCGACCTGACGGACGACATCCACGACCTGGTTCAAGGTTATTCTGCCGGGGAATATTCCCCGTTGTCTTTCATTTCATTCTACAAACAGAACGACATACCGGGGGCGGAGTGCTATGCCATGCGCTATCGCACGACCTACAAAGTCACCCCGTCACTGATGGCAATACGAGAGGAAAACCAATAACACTTAAAAACACAAAGACATGAGCAATTTGCATGTAAAGGAAATCAACCAAAGCCTTGCCAGTGGATACACTTCGGTAGGTTTACGGAAGGTAGGGAGAAACATGACCATCGTGGCCATGTTCTCCGGCATCACAGGCGGCGAGACCGTCAAACTACAGCAGTCAGTCGATGGCCGCGTATTCCAGGACATCCCCAATTCGGAGGTCGCGCTTGAGGCCAACCAAGGCGAGCAGATGTGGAACGAAAACATCCTGCCAGAGGGGACATTCGTGCGTATCTTGGTCAGCCAATCGGCTGGCGTATTGACAACCATCAAAACCCTATCGTGACATGGCAGAAGCGATTAATCTGAACGGAATGGATTACGGATGTAATCCTGGCGGCGGTGGCGGAACCGCCAATAATACTGGCGGGAAGCTTAGGATACTGTTCATAGGCAACAGCAACATGATCGACAGCGTGTCGTATTTGCCATTCGTCCTGAAAAACATCGCGCCAAACCTCAAGACCGTAATCGGCACGGCATATATCGGTGGGAGCAACATTGCGCAGCACATGGCCTACTTCACGGGAGCCGACGCAAACCACAAGGTCACACTTACCATACCTCAGACGGGCTATACAGGTTCTTATGCCACAGGCGACTTCGAGTTCTGGGTGGATCCGTCAGACAACTTGAAGCCATACAAAGAGACTTTGAATGGTGTTGCCGGAGACGGGTACAGAGGCTACAAGTTCCAAAAGAGCGTCAACGGAGGGGCTTGGGGGCCACGGTCATCTTACATCCCGCCTGCCGACGTGCTTGCAGCCGAGCCGTGGGACTTGATAGTGCTTCAAGACGCTGCGAACAATGTCGCCTGGTCAAACGTTGGGCCTTTCGTTTACGGGTTGCAGAGGTACATCGGCAAGCACATCGGGAAATCCGTCAAGTTCGGCTGGATGATGACCCATGCGGCCTCCAACACAGATGCGTTGATGAAGGCGCAATGGAAAGACTTGGCCAAGATTGCCAAGAAGGTGATGCAGGAGACGGGAAACGCGATACTGCTCACACCAGGCACGGCCGTACAGAGCTTGCGCGTCATTCCCGCCATTGCGGGACTTGGGATAGGGGGAAATCTTTGTGCGGACAACGTCCACATGCAGGAAGGCCTTGGCTGCCTCTGCGCGGCATACGCCGTTGCTGGTGGCATCCTCAACGAGATGAACATCGACTACAGAGGCATCGTCGGCGAGGGGACGCGTCCGGATCCTCATTGGTGCCTGGAAAAGAAAATACCTGGCATGAACCCAGGCGTGGACGAAAACAACCCGCCCGTTGTCATAGGCATCACCGAGGACAACTGCATGCTGGCGCAGGTGGCCGCCGTGAATGCCGTCAAATACCCATTCAAGGTAATCAGCCCGTCGCAGGAAAGCAATGCCACTGGACGCGAGGTGTTGTCGGTGGACGAGTTTGTGAAAGCCCCGGACGAGGACGGCACCACAGGCCAGACCTTGCAGATCAACGCACAAGGCAAGCCAGAATGGGTGACCCCTTCCGCTGGCACCACACCTGACAGCGAATTAAGCGAAAACTCGACCAACGCCGTGCAGAACAAAGTCGTTACAGCTGCCTTGAACCAAAAGGCGAACGCCAAAGGTACCTACGAGGATTTTGTTGCCGGTGACATCGTGTCGCTGAACGACCGCGTGACGGTGGCCGACAAGTTCGTGGTGAGAACCACAGCCGGTGACGAGAGCATCGATTCGAGCCAGGAAGCCCTGCTGCTTGAGCTGAAGGGCGGCTGCGGCGAGATGGAGGCGGAAGCCTTCAAGATCTACTCCCTGAAATGGAACAAGACCAACCAACTGGATCCGGAAACGTGGGCCAGCGGAAAGACGAGCGGATACATCACCGGCGCGGTGAGCAGCGGTGCCATCGGTTCCGGCAGCCACAAGCTGTGCATCATCCGCTGCCCGAAGTGCGAGGCCGGAGAGTACGGCACCGCCGAAAAGAACAACGGCTACCTGCTTACGGATTCGGAAGGCAACAACCTGAAGGTGGGCGACGGCACCATCATCGGCGTGTGGTATTCCGAGACGCTTCCCGCCGTTGGCAGCGAGGTGGCCGCCGTGACGGAACACACCTTCGCGGGCCATACGGAACGCTTCTATCTGCCCGACGAGGGCTATATGGTGGTGGAGGTGGCCGGTGATGCCAACCTTTCGGGGATTTGCGCCCATATCGCTTGGAGCAAAGACTATGACAAGTTCACCGCCTTTGTGTCGCCCGCTGAACTGGTGGTGGCCGTGAGTGCCTTGACGAGCAAGTTCCAGACGGCCACGGTGAACGGCAAGACCTGCATCATCCTCAGGGGCATCGAGCAGGGCAACGGCGGCATCTTCGACCGTGTGGTCATCTACCCTGAAGGCGGCGGCACCTACGAGCGCAACATTGCGGCCCAGCTGCTGACCGGCCTCGAATGGACGGAGACCGTGATTGAAGGCGAGGTGGTGGAAGGCGAAGGCGAGGCGACGAGCGGCTACCGCTACACGGCCAGCCTGCCGACCACGGGAACCTACGCCGCCATGCGCGACGGCCTGATGCGTTCCGACATCGAGGGCATGACCCTTGACGGCTTCACCCTGCAATATGAGAGCGTGGAGCAAATCACACCCGCCACGGCCTTTGCCGGGAAGTATGTGGACTACCAGATTGCAACTCCCGTGACAGGAACGCATTCCATCAACCCGACGGGGAAACTGCCGAACGACATGGGCACGGAGGAAGTGATTGGTGGCGAATGGGCCACCGGCACGATTGTCATTTCCTACATGCGCGGCTTCAAGGACTCGATGAGGGCCTTGCTCAACGACTTCAACGTGGCTGCGGCTGAACTGGCCGAGTTGAAATATACAAAGCCGCTGTATTGCGTGGGCGCATGGCTGGGCAACGCCAACACCGCCAGCCCGACGGATCTGGACAACCCGGATGCCTTGGCTGTGTTCGGCAACAAGGAGTGGGCCTTGGACTGGAGGCCGTTCCTCGTCGACATGACCGCCATCGAGGGCGAGACCAAGAAACGCCCGGTTATGGAACTGAAAAGAAGCAACTGGCTGCGCGACATATACGGCAAATGGGCACCCGTTGTGGGCATCACGACGGCGATGCGCGACGAGTGCATGGCCAACGCCCTCTACACCGACGCGGCCTGCACTGAGCAATACTGCGCCGCCGGTGCTTTCGACCCTGAAGCGTTCCTGGCACTGTGCAGCATCGAGACGGTGGACGGCGTGAAGAAACTCACCCACCCGACGCTTTACAAGGCCGCCGACACGGAAGTCACCCACTATCTCATGCCTTGGGAAACGACCGAGACGAAATACAGCATCTTCATTGGCCGCAAGGACGAGGTTTATCTGCTGGACAACGTGGTCGGTGCCAGCGGCAAGGAATGGAACGGCATCCTTGGCGCGAAGGCGAATGTGTGGGACGGCGTGGATGTGGAGGCTTTCGCCCTGAAGCCGACGGGCATCTGCCCCAGCCCGGCCACGGCCATTTCAGAGAACGGTGTGACGAAAATCCGCAGTTTCTTCTACAACTACCCGTCAAGTTTGACGGGCATCATGGGAAGGAAAGGCTATGCGTCGAACTGCGCCATGTTTTATGGTGACGGCCACTATCCGACCAGCGGCTACAGCCAGATTTCCACCAAGACCACCGCCAGAGCCAACAACCATGTGGCCACGGCCCCGTTCCCGGTTGCCGAGGGCGGCTGGCATGCAAGGAACACATTCCTTCGCTGCGTGGAGACGGCCTTGGGTACGAAATACCTCTGCTCGTATGCCCGCTTCAGCAGCGGCATCACCGCCGTTGACGCTTGCGGCAACGAGGGCCAGTGGCTGGAAAGAGGCGGTGTCCGCATCAAAGCCACCGGCGACGCGGACTGGACATACAAGAACTGGGGCGGCAGCGGCAAGATCTACTACAAGGACGGCAGCGCGTACAAGACCATCGACATGGCGGCCATGCTGACGAGTTACGGCCCGCACATGAAGACCTTGGAGGCTCAGATTGCTTTGTCGTTTGCCGTCGAGTTCGGCATTGGCGCAGGTGACAAGTTCGAGTATAACGGCTGCACATGGTGGTACTCCAACCCGACGACATCGACATTCACGCCGCCCACCGTGGCCGAGGGCTACATGAACGCCCGCGTCTATAAGATTGTGGCTGGTGAATTTGCCGCGTACAGCGACACAAGCGGCACGGAAGAGACTTTCACGGTGGAGTGTTGCCTACGCACCGGCTTGATGCTTGGATGCGACATGAGCGGCGATATTGGCCCTTATTGGGGAGGCGGTTGCGAGATTGTCGGCGAGTGTGTCACCGCGCCTGCCAGCGGCAGCTACGGGTACACCCTGAAAGCCTACATCGAGCCTGACCAGACGAAGTGGGTGAACGAGGGTGACACCAGCGTCAATATCGGAACCAAGTTTGCTTCGGGCTTCGAGGACAAATACCGCTACGCCGGTAGCATCGTCACGCGCACGAGCAACTATATGCGCCGCCGCTTGCCGAACACGCCGTTGCCAGCGTCGCACGGCGGCGGCTTCGGTAAAGGCGAGTGCGGCTACGGCTACATGGCCAACTACTGGGGCAGCGCGGGCAAGAAAACCCGTGTCGGTGTCCTTTGCGGCACCTACGCCTACCACAGTTCCTTGTCAGCGCGTTCTCTCTTTGCTTACACCTCCGCGTCTTTTACGTTTGCTTACTTTTGTGCTTCTGCTCAAGTTCTATTGGATGTGCAGTAGAGTGCAACGGGGCGCAGCCCCTGCAAGGGCCATGCAATGGCCCGACCCTAACCGCCCTTCGGGGCGGTTTTTTTTTGAAATTTTCCTATTTTTGCCGCGTCGTAGCGCACAAGTCTGGCATAGTGACCATGACCTCTGAGGGCGCGAGGACAAACGAAGGGCGACAGGCAGGTGTCCGCTGTGGCAACAACGCCAACAACAGCAATTTGTCGGCGCGGTATCTGAATGCGAACAACACGGCAGGCAACACGAACACTTACTATTGCGGTTCTGCTAAAGTATGAGCATAGAAACAAAATGATTGCCTGTCACCCATGCCCGGAAGCGGCAGACATACAAGACCAGCCGACGAGCCTGCGGGTGGAGGTCGGTGGCAAGGTCGGGATGAAAAGCCCGATGCTTGCCGACTGCTCAAACTTGACATTGAGCCATGAGAGTGACGAAGGACATAGTGCTTGCCGCGATGACCAATGCGGCCAAAGGCCACTCCAACAAAAGGGAGGTGGAGCGCATGATGGCCAACGCGGAAGCCTATGCCGAGTCTGTCATGGCATCGATAGCCAATGGCGGGTACCGCAAGCACCTCAAGTACCGAAAACTCACCAAGCAGAACCCCAACGGCAAGGAGCGCAAAATCGACTCCCCGCAACTCTTCACCTTTGTTTTGCAGCACCTTTTCATATTGCTGGCCAAACCCTTCTATGACCGGCACGACAACAAAAACGGCATCAACTGCAAGCCGGGCTGCGGCATTACCTCGTCGGACAGGCCCAACTCTGTCATCCGACGGCTGAAGCGCATGATATACGACAGGCGCGACCTGCACTATTGTGTCATCATAGACCAGCGGAAATGCTACGACCACATCACGCCCAAGGTTTTCCGCAGGGAGTTCCGCAAGCTGACGGACGACCGGGAACTGGTGGAGTTCGGGATTACGGTGGGCTTTGTGGATGGCCGTCTGCCCATCGGAACGCCGACCTCGCCACTGATGCACCACATTGTCATGCTGGAGTTCGACCTGTGGAGCAAACAGGCGGCCCCGCTCTCGACGCGCTACGCGGACGACTGCATCTTTGCCACCTACACGCGGGAAGATGCCAACCAGCTGAAATGGCGGGTGCAGAACTTCTGGTGGTACAAGTTGCAGATCCGGGCAAAGGCATCGGCCATCAGGCTCCAGCCCTTGGCCAAGGAAGTGTCGTTTTGCGGCTACATAGTCCACCGCAACCCCGACCGGGGCATTGCCAACCATGACAAGGGCTACACCACCGTCAGGCACAACATCAGAAGCCGAGCCTCGAAATGCCGGAACGATGAATCGTGGGCGAGTTACTACGGCCTTTTGAGACACGCCGACGCATACAATCTAATGCAAAAAATAGAGGAGAAAATGAAATTACGACAACTCACCGAGAAAATCAGGATCAACAGGAGCCTCGACGCTCCGAACATCAACCCGCGAGACCTTGCGGGGAAACAGTTCACCATCTACGACTACGACATCAAGAGCGACTCGAAGGGAACGCCCAACTGGATCAAGTGCCTGATAGGTGTCCCGGAGGTCGGAGAGGACGAGAACCCGACCGGGCGCATGAAGGCTTTCGAGTTCCACGGGTCGTACATGTACATCGTGGAGTTTATGACGATGGCGGAGCGCACCTTCGGGAAAAAGAACATGCTGCCCTTGGAGGAGATGGAGATTGAGAACCAATGCGGCTACATCTTCAAAGGCAGCACGAACCAGATGGAGTATATCGACGACGGTGGCGGTCAGACGAGCCTTTTCGCCAATTCCTGACCGGCTTTCTGGAGGTTGCGGCTGATGATGGCATCGCACCGCTTGCGCACCTCAGGGTGGTCGCCCAGGAACTGCCGCTGTGGGATGCGGATTCGGGTGCCGACCTTCATCAGGGCCATCCATTTCCAAGTGTCGTCCTTTGTGGCCTTGTGTTTGTACCAGAAGAATTTCTTCATCTTGCCGGTGACCATAAGCAGGGAGCCTTTGCCATTCATCTTTCTGGGCGGCCACGGCTGGTCGAAAAATGCCTTCCGTTGGAAATTGCGGTCGAATTCGTCGGAGAGCTCCACGCGAAGGTCGTTCAGGATTTTGCGCTTCCAGTCCATTTTTTCAGTAGTTTTGCGGGATTGTTTAATAATTAAATACGTTTGCAAATATGATTACACCTTCAATTAAAGACAAAGTGCTGTACAAACTGGTGGAAGGCGACACCTTGGAAAAAGAGTTTGACATTTACACCCTGTCGGAAGAACTTAAAATGACTCCCGAAGTGCTGGATGCGATACTGAAGCATTTCGAGAAGTTAGGGTTGTGCCACATCAGACGATATTTGGGAGGCGGTTTCCATGTGATGCTCTATGTAGAGGCACACGACATGGCGCTTCACGGCGGGTTCGTGGCTCAGGAGGAGCATCTTAGAGACAGCCTGAAGAAGCTTGAGCTTGAACTTGAGAGCCTTCGACCTTCCTTTCCCGAGCGGGCGGAACGGATTGCTGGCATTGCTGCTGACATAGGTGCGGTTTTGGGCCTCTTTTGGCCTTTCAAGTAGTTCCATCTGAGCGGCGATTTGCTCGATGTCGGCCAGTTCGCTGTCGGCCATTGGGTCTTGCGTGTATTCGGCGATGGGTCTTCCATCGATGTAGAGTGCGCGTGTTACTGTTTTTAGCATTTTTCTATGTTTTTTGTTGCATTATCCAAAAGTTTTGTATTTTTGCGGTCGAAAGTCAAGGAGAGCCCGTCATCTGGAGGCGGATACTTAAACCTTGGCTTTTGTTTTTATAGGAACTTGATGAAGTAGAATTCCAGTTCTCCACTCGATTTCACTGCAAATTGCAGTTCCAAGTCCTTTTCCTTGAATTTTTCCAAGCCTCCTTTGTATTTAGTTTTAGTTGTATAAAAACCAAGATTGGGTCCGTGTGTAATCTTGTCAGTGTACTCGAACTTTAAATCAGGTTTCAAATAACTCTCAATGTGACGCAGCACGTCAATCTTGGCATCAAGCAAATCACCGCCTCCAACGAGATTATGAGTTATAGAATCTTTTGTGAATTGGGCGACCTTTCCTCCAAAGTCAGGATGTGAGAAAGTATATTTGCCAATCAAATTCTCACGGCTCCACTCCAAAACAGATTCTCTGGATTCATGGAATGGGCTTTTGCTTTCAGGTGCCGTCACCAAGGTAGCCACAATCGCGTTGACCTTTTTTTTGGCCTCGGCGGGTGCCTTGAAATAGGGATGCTTGGGCGGGAATACCTTCTCGGCCTTGCCCGGATTGAAGCGGAACATCTCGGCCTTGTTCTCTCCGTTCTTTCCTATCTGCGTGGTGGCGCGTTCACCAGCTGCGCATGCCTGGTCTGAATCGCTGGTCGGGTACCTGTCCTTCAGCACTTGCACGGCGGTGCATCGGCAGTTCCAGCCATTGGGCGGGTAGTACTCGTTCCAGAACTTGTCGGAGGGAGGGAGCGTTATGCCCTCAAGGGCGGCGTGTTCGGGGCGCACAAGGCCATCGAGGGCGGTGCGGTATTGCAGGTCGTATTCGTCGCCGTCTCGCTCTATATCGGCCCATTTCGCGGCCATTTGGGTGCTTGCCGTGGCGAAGTTGTACTCGGCGTAGAGCCAGTTCTGGTTGTAGGTGGCATCAATGGCCTGAACATCCTGAAGGAAACGGTCAAAAGACTTGAAGCCGCCGTCCTCGTCCTTGAGGAGCCGCGAGGCATCATTCATTTCGTGGTAGGTCTTGAAGCCGGAAAAGAGGAATATGTTCTCGTCGAGGGCGCGGGCCATTTCGTCGGGGATGCTACGCTCCAACCGTCCGAGTTCCTCGGCCAAGACATCATGGGTGGCGTTCATCAGCGCGAGGGGTTCGGGCTCGGAGAGCATGTCGGGCGTGAAAGTCTTCTTTGCGTGGAGCCATTTGGCGGCATCTTGAAACGCCGTTGAAACCTTGTTGAAACGGTTTTTATCGCCGTTTGAAAGCGTTATTGTCTCCTGTCCGTAGAGGTCTTGAATGGCTTGGTGCAGCCCCTCATAGAAGGGGCTCAGTCGAAAAAATGGAAGTTCCCCGCCTTCAGTGCGCCGTTGCCATCATCGGAGCCGGTCGGATTCATGCGCGGGCCGGTGATCTCCATTCCGAAGGTCTGCTTGAGCCATTCCACATCGAACTCGTAATAAGCCGAAGCCTGAAATACCATTTTCCAAAGTTTCTCGGTGTCGGTGGCCTTGGCGAACTCGAAGCGGAGGCCGGTCGGGATGATGCCGAGGCTCTCCATAGCGGGGATGGCGGCCTTGTTGATGTAGTAGGCGATTTTGCGCTTGTCGGCCTCGACGATGATTTCCATGAGGTCGGTGGAGGCTTCCTCCTTGGAGCGGTTGCCGTGTTCGGTATCCTGACCAAGGACGGCTCCAAGGTTGAGCAGGGAGATTTGCTCGTCGCAGGTGGCGATGAAGTTTTTGTAGACATCGCCGTTGGTGCTGCTGGCTTGAGCAAACTCAAACTCTTCCTCGGTGTCGATGATGAAGTAGGCGGCGGCACCAATTTCGCGCATCATGGCCTCGGCACGATTGAGCATGTCGGTGTCCTGCGTGTTGGTCTTCAGGACGCGGGGCGGGATGCCGTAGATTTCGCAAAGCTCGCTCCAGCAGCTGAGGGCGAACTTTTTCATCAGCACGTAGGGCGTGGCCTTGTTGAGGATGCCGAGGTCGAGTTTGTCCGGGCAGAACTCGAGGATCCACTTGCCGAAGTCGGGACGGTCGCGGTACAGTTCGCTTTCCCCACCATAGGCATCGGGATAGAAGCGGCCCGTGACAGGCGACACATTGGCGCGGGGCACGAGTTCAATGTCAGGGTCGCCCTGCCGGTCAAACAGGAACTGGACGAGGCTATGGTTGTAGAACTGCGACTCGACAATAAACTTGACGAGTTTGTCGAAAAGGCCCTTGTCGGTGAGAACCTTCATTGACTCCTCGTCGTTTTGGTCGCCTTTCTTGAGGCACCAGTCGGCAGACTGGGACTTGCCGATGCGCATGCCTATTTGGGAGGTCATCTTGGCATCCAGCATAACCTCGTCGTATAGCACCTGAAGAAGGTGCTGCTTGGGTTCGTCGGCGCGTGTGGCCTCAAGGCGGGCGGTGCGCCAACTGGCTATATCGCGGCGAATGATAGCCTCCTGACGGCGGATGACACGAAGAACGGTTTGCTTTTCCTTTCGGCTCAGCGTGTCTTTCTGGGCCTGTTTCTTTCTGAATGAGTCAAATATAGCCATGATGATTAGTAATTATGTTGGAACTTGGGATTGGATCCGAAGCGTGACTTGATGATGGGGTTGCCCTGCTCGTCGGTGGCGATGGGAAGCGCGGGCGTGATGCTGCCTTCGGACACCTTGCTCATAAACTCGATGACGCGGTCGTAGCGTTCACGCCATTGGTCGTAGATGAGTTCGTTGTTGGAGAGCCGGATAAGGTTCCACACGGCGATGACCTTGGTATCCTCAAGGATAAGCGGGTCGCGGTCGGTGCCGGTGGCGGCGAAGATGGCGGCCACATCATAGCGGCTGGCCAGATAGGATTTCATTTCGCTGACTGCGGCCTCGATGCACTGTTGGACGGTGGCATCGTCGTTGGCCGATATGTCGTCCATGACATGCTCATAGATGACGGTCTGCATTTCTTCTACGGTGATAAACATCAGTATTTCCAGTTTGTGCGGCGGCCTACCACATAGCGGCTGTCGCTGGTTCGTATTCTGTTGCTCAATAGCCAAACGGCACCCTCAAGGGCATCGGGCGCGTCGTCGTGTACCTTGGAGCCTTTCTCAAACAAAAGCAGCTGCTCTTCGAGTACCTCAAAGCCTTGGTCGCCCCTGAAGTCCTCGTTGAAAACGACCTCACCGCGTTGGAACAACGGCTGCATTGCCTCGATACGGGCGAACTTGTCAGGCTTGGAGCGGCGGTCGCCGATGATGGGTATTTGTATGCCGACCTCGTTGCCGACGCGCTTGAACTCGTCAAGAATCATGTCCTGAATGAAGTTGGCTTCCATATAGTATTTTATAGGTGTATCGCCCACGAAGGTGCGGATTTCGTAATGCCAGCCCACCATGACCGTGACTTTGGTCTGGTCGGCGAAGGCGCGGATCACGTGGAAGGCTCCCTCCTTGGTGATGCCGACGAGCATGGTGGCCTTGTAGTCGTTGGACGATGAAGCCTTGAAGGAAGGGTCGGTGTAGGCGACGATGGCGCGGTACTGGCGCAACGGGAGCATCTTGCCGTAGTGGATATACTTGCGCTCGAAGATGGTGCCCTCGTTGACGGGGTTGTTCATGTACTCCTTCTGGAACCGGCGTTCCCCGATTTCGGAGCGCATCTGCTCGACCTCGTTTTTGGTGAAGTTCTCCTTCCATGTGGGGTTGCCCTTCTTGTCAAGTATGTTGACAACGGTGTGGTGGAAGCCGGGACGCTCGGCGATGTTGCCGAGGACGGACTTCTTTCCGATGCGGTTGCCTACCAGCACGAAGCGGCCACGGCCCGCGTCCATCGTTCCGTACAGTGCGGAGAGGCACCAGTCGGTGGCCTTTTCGACACGGGCGGGATTCAATACCATTTCGTCGTCGTCGATGTCGTCAATGACTATGTAGTTGACGCGGCGGCCCGATTTCTTTATGCCACGGGGCGACTGGCCACGGCCCAGCGCGATAAACATGGAACCGTCGCTGGTGCTGAAGCGTCCGTCGCTCCAGATGCCGTCGCCCTTGCCGATGCCGAAGTCCACCTTGTAGAGTTCGTTGTTCTCCAGTTCCGCCTGAAGGTCGGCAAGCAGCTGCTTGGCGGAGTCCTGCGATTTTGACACCAGCACCATAGTTAGGGGCGTGTGGTCTTTTTGTGCCAGGATCCACATGGGTATCATCATCGACACATGGGTGGACTTGGCGTGGCCGCGTGCCCACTCGAAAACGGCACGGGCGCGGTCGTTGTTCAGGACATAGTTGGCGGCATCCTTCTGGAACTTGGCGGTTGGCTTGGTGGCGAGGTGGGAGAAATAGGTTTCGACAAACGAGGCGTAGTCTTTTCTGGTTCTGGCCACACGCTTCTCGCGTTCGAGTATCGATGCGTTGTCGTTACCCGACAGGTGGCGTGTCTTTTCCTGAATGAAAGCGCAAAGGGCCTGCCACTCGGCTTCCTGCTGTTTGCGCCGTGCCGCGTTTGCCATAATCAATTGCGGTTGTTGATGTGGTTGATGTACTCCTGATGGAGCCTGTTGATGACGGCCAGCAGTTCCGGCGTGATAGTCTTGTCGGTCTTGGAACGCTCAAGGAGCCAGCGGTCAAACGAGGTGAAGACATCGATGACGGTGGCACGGTTTACGGTGTTGGCCACGCGCTCGGCACTGGCCATGATTTTGACCACATTGTCCGACAGTTTTGTCACTGCATCGATGTTGTAGTCAGGCTTGCCAATTTCGGCAATGATGGCCTCCGTGATTTTCTTTGCCGACAGCATCAACGAATTGGCGAGTTCCACGCTGGAGGTTTTCTCCTCGGAAAGGCGGTCTTTCCAGCCTTCAGCATTGACCCACCGCGAGACGGTCGCCTCCGTGATTCCGTATTGGTCGGCGATTTCCTTTTGTGTATAGCCCGCCATGAAAAGTCGGTAGGCTTGGGCCTTCTTTGCGGCCATTTCAGATCGGTTGCTCATGGTGAAAAATAGAATTTAGAGCCGCAAAATTCCGCACGTGCAGGCGTATAAAAAAATAATGTGTACACCGTGTACACTCTTTTTGCCGGTATGTGTGAAAGGCGGCACTTTTGCACCGTGAAAATCGGGAAAAGACGATGAAACGGATAGTTATCAGCGACGAAAGCATCAACAGTTACGGCTTCTGGGTAATGACGGACGGCATCGACCTGTCGGCCTTCCTGAAGAACCCCGTGATGTTGTGGAACCACAATCGGGGCGGCTTGGGCGTGACCAGCGACCAACTGCCCATCGGCATCTGGAAAGACCTGCGCATTGAGAACGGTGTATTGACCGGCGAGCCGGTGTTTGACGAGAACGACGAGTTTGCCGTAAAAATCAAACAGAAATACGAGTCCGGCATCCTGAATGCCTGCTCTATCGGCTTCGAGCCTCTGGAGTGGAGCGACGCGCCGGAAATGCTGAAGAAGGGCCAGAAGGTGGCCACGGTGACGCGCTGCCTCCTGCTGGAAATCTCGATCTGCGACATCCCGTCGAACGCGAACGCGACGGTGGTGCTGTATGACGACGACAACAAAGTCATTAACCTGTCCGACTTGCCGAACAAGGCAATAGGGCCTAAAATCAACAATAACATGCCAAAAGAAATCGCACTGACACTGGGCTTGGACGAGAACGCCAGCCCGCAAGCCTGCGTGAATGCCATCACCGAACTGAAATCGGAGATTGCGTCCCACGAGGCCACAAGGCAGAACCTTGAGGAAGAAAACCGCCAAATGAGACTGAGACTGAAGGCCATCGACGATGCCGCAGCCGAGGCCCAGAAAAAGGAGGTGGTGAATCTCTTGAACGATGCCGTGAAGTCTGGCCGCATCGACGCGACGGCGAGACCGAAATTCGAGAAGCTCTTTGAGCTTGACCACGAGGCCGCGAAGACCGCACTGGCCGCGCTGCCTGAAAGGAAACCGATGGAAGCCAAACCCGCCGGAACGGGCGACAGCGACCTGTGCAAGATGAGTTGGGAGGAACTTGACAAGTCCGACCGTCTCTTGGAGCTGAAGACGAAGTACCCCGAAATCTATCAGCAGAAATTCGACGAGAAGTTTCACCAAAAACACTAAAGACGATGGCACTACAAAAAGAAATCTGGCTCAATGATATTGTTGAGCTATTATTTGCAGACAACACGTTTGCAAAAAGAAGCATCGACCATTCGGAATTTGTGGAAAACAAGACCGTCCACGTACCGAACGCTGGAAGTGCGCCAAATGTCGTGGTAGACCGTAACCAATTTCCTGCCGATGTCGTGAAACGCACGGACTACGACCTGACCTACGACCTTCACGAGTATTCGACGGATCCCGTGCACCTCCAGTACTCGGAGGCCATTGAGCTTTCGTACAACAAGCGCAACAGCATCTTGAAACAGACGAAAGATGTCATTGCGGACAAGGTGCATCTGGATTTGGCGAGACTGTGGGTGCCTTCTGGCTACGCCAAGGTTGGCACCACTGGTGCAGCCGTACCAGCCCACACACCCTCTTCGACGGGCAACCGCCAAGCCATGACCAAGGCCGACGTGCTGGCCGTGAAGAACCTCTTCGACTTGGACGACGTTCCGCAGACGGGCCGTTGCATGCTGCTTGACGCGGTCATGTACAACCAACTTCTGGGCAGTCTCACCGAGAGCGAGGCGATGGCCTTCCTCAACTCAGCCGATGCACAGCTTGGCTTTGTGGGCAAGCTCTATGGCTTCGACTTCTACATGCGTTCGAAGGTGTTCCGCGTGTCGGCCAACGGCTTATCAATCAACGCATCGGCGGGTGCAACAACATCGGCAGGCGGCCTTGCCTGGCAGGAGGACTGCGTGAGCCGCGCAATGGGCAACCACGAGCTGTTTGAGAACGAAAAAGATGCTACCTATTATGGCACAGTGATAAGCGCTCTGGTGCGTGCCGGCGGCAGCTGCATCCGCAACGACAAGAAGGGCGTGGCCGTGATTTATCAGGTAACGCCTTAACAACAATCAACCTTTTCTACAAACCTTTAAACATTCAAAAAAATGAGAAACAGAATCAAGATTCTCGCACTGCTCTTGGTTGCGGTACTGACCGCAACGGCAACCGGCTACGCCTCAGAAGCCGCCATCGGCTACCAGCCCCCGACTGTTGTCCAGACGGTGGAGGCTGAGATGCCCGCCGTCCAAGGACTGGTTTTTCAGGGCTGGGAGGCTGGATTGGCCGTCACCTACGCCAACCAGCAAGGCTGCTCGAATGTCGGCCTCCAGGCCGTAGTCGGCAAAACCCTGGACGACCTGTGGGAATGGCGTTGTACCGCTTCCGTCAATGGATTGATTCCCCAAGACGGATTCGACCGATACGTTACCGCATTGACAGGCCCCGTGTTCAAACTCAAACCGTTTTATGTATTCGTGCAGGTGGGAGCGGCCTACAATCCCTCAACCGAATACAAGATAGGCATTGCGGCCAACACAGGTGCTGGGGTGGCTTTCGACATTGGCAAGCGATCAAGGATTTTCGTCGAAGCGGACATTGACGCGGTGCCGACTGGCGGAGTGTTGTGTTCCACCTTCAGCGCAGGTGTAGGCTACGCCGTGCGACTGTAGCAAACGAATAGAAACTGTTTGACCTAACCGATAGAACCATGAAGACCCGTATAGAACGACTTGTTATCCACTGCACCTCCACGTCCGAAGGTCGGGAGGTGACAGCCGCCGACATCCGGCATTGGCATTGCACAGCCCCGCCCATCGGAAGGGGATGGAAGCAAGTCGGCTATACGGACATGGTGCATCTTGACGGCAGGGTGGAACGCCTTGTCGGAAACAACGAGGATGCGTTTGTGGACGGCTGGGAGGTCACCAATGGGGCAAAAGGCTACAACGGTACGAGCCGGCACATTGTGTATGTTGGCGGGAAGCGCAACGGACACCCAGCCGACACGCGCACGGAGGCGCAGAAGGCGGCACTGAAAGCCTATGTGGAGGACTTCAAGAAGCGTTTCCCTTGGGCCGATGTGTGCGGACACCGCGACCTGCCGGGCGTGGCAAAAGACTGCCCATGCTTTGATGTAAGAAAGGAGTATGGGATATGAGAACGGAGTGGTACAGCATCATCCCAAGCATCATCGCCCTGTTGACGGCCTGTGGCTGGGTAGTGGACGGACGGCTCCACCGCAAGAAGGTGAAGGAGCAGGACATCCTCAACCAGAAGGCCGAAATGGAATTGTCGAAGACGTATGTGGATGAGTTCAAGGAGAACATAGCGAAGCCGCTTCAGGCTGAAATCAAAGGACTACGAAGAGATGTCAAGAACCTACAGAAAGCCATCAAGCAGGCTAACAGTTGCGATTATCACGACAATTGCCCTGTGCTTGACGAGTTGCAGAAGCAACAGCGAGACGACGGCGAAGGAAAGGACTGAAGCCCGGAGGGAGAGGATGCTGAAGGAGAGGCACACGGTTGATTCGGTGTTTATCCACGACAGCATATTCATCCACGAGGGCGGCGACACGGTGGTGCACGAGCGATGGCGCACCTGCTTTCGCGATCGCATTGTCCACGACACGGTGCGGGAACACACGACCGACACCATCATCAAGAGGGAAACGGAGGAGAAGGTGGTGGAGGTGACCCCGGCAAAAGGGGTTGGCACGGGCTGGACGGTGGCCCTGACGCTGCTGGCGGTGATTGTCCTTTACATGGTGATTAAATACGGATTAAAGATTCTATAAACAACAAGGAACATGATAAACTGGAAACGCTTGAAAGAGATACTTGGGGACATCGCGATAGTGGTGATTGCCACAGTGATTGCGGTGGCCGTTGTATTCTTTATTATTGACATTTGTAACGAGAAAATACTTAAAACTCCAGAATATGGCATTACCTGGAGTAAAAATAGACGTGCTGAAGAGTGGCAAGGGCTATTCTTTGGTGTATGATGATGGTGTTACGGGACTGATTGCCAATGGAACGGCAGTTAGCGGAAAGATTGCGCTGGAAAAGCCTTTTTACGTAACCAACCTTGAGGAACTGGAAGAGCTTGGCATTGACAAGGAGAGCACCGGAGCAAACGCAAATGTTTACAAGTGTGTGAGTGAGTTTTATTGTGAGGCTCCTAAGGGAACCACGCTTTACATCATGCTGGTTAGTGTAGGGACAGGGATTGGAGACATTTTGGACAAAGAAAACGATTACGCAGTTAGCTTGATGGAATACTCGAAGGGCTGCATCAGGACGCTTATGGTGAAAGTGACAGATGAGCAAAACTATGAGCCGACGATGGAAGACGGACTAGACAGCGAAGTATATAATGCCATTGGCAGTGGACAGGAACTGGCGGAATTTATGTCAAATAAGCTGGAGGCACCGATAATTGTGGTGTTGGAAGGAAGGCATTGGACTGGTCGTGCAGAAGATTTGGCAGACATAACGGAGATGGGATGCAACAAGGTGAGTGTAGTTATCGGAGACACGGTTTGCGAAGACGGTCATGTTTCGACTGGTGCTTGCGTAGGTCTAGTTTGTGGAAGGATTGCGGCCATTCCGGTGCAGCGTTCGATTGCGCGAGTGAAGGACGGCTGCATCAACTATGACGGAGAACTGTACCTCGGTGACAAAGTGGCTTCGAACACGGTTGCAACTGTGGTTTCGGACAATGGTTTCGTTTGTCCTCGCGTGTTTGCCGGTTACGATGGATACTACTGGAGCGATGACAACGTGGCGACTGACGAGAGCGAGGATTGCTCGAGCATTGCACGAGTCAGGGTGATGAACAAGGCCAGCCGATTGCTTAACATCATCTTGCACGAGAGGCTGAACGACGAGATTGCGGTGAGTTC
>JAEEGI010013066.1_pt1 | contig 17648 bp, 17 predicted proteins | sample 8958751 | NCBI WGS metagenome assembly JAEEGI01 (sample SAMN16246545, study PRJNA631951) | gut metagenome | biome: gut microbiome; feature: rumen; material: KS-attached | host: Bos | place: Iran: Karaj | collected 2018-10 | reverse complement strand
ACTGTTTATCCTGGTGTTACAGAGGATGAGTGTATTCCTGTTGTAGAGAAAGTATCTGGTCTCAAGATGAATGTGGACTTCTATGGTGGATATAGTCCCGAGCGAATTAATCCCGGCGACAAGCAGCATACCGTGGAGCATATCAAGAAGGTAACGAGCGGAAGTACTCCCGAGATCGGGAAATACATCAACGAAGTCTATGCTTCTGTGATCACTGCCGGTACTCACCTCGCCCCCACAATCAAGGTCGCTGAAGCCGCCAAAGTTATTGAGAATTCCCAGCGGGACATCAATATTGCCTTCGTAAACGAGTTGAGCAAAATTTTCAACAAAATGGGCATTGACACGCTTGATGTCCTGGAAGCTGCCGGTACCAAATGGAACTTCCTTCCTTTCCGTCCCGGTCTCGTGGGAGGACATTGTATCGGTGTTGATCCGTATTATCTTGCCCAGTGTGCCCAGCGTCATGGCTATAATCCTGAAATTATCCTTGCCGGTCGTCGGATGAACGACGGAATGGGGGAGTATGTAGCGACGGAGACTGTGAAGTTAATGTTGAAGAAAGGAATTCAGGTGCTTGATTCGGAAATCCTCATCCTTGGTTTTACTTTCAAAGAGAATTGCCCGGATGTCCGTAATACGAAGGTTATCGATATATACAAAGCCCTTAAAGAGTATAATCTCAACATCACTATTTATGACCCTTGGGCCAATCCGGTTATCGTTGAGCGCGAGTATGGCATCCAAGTAATCAATGAACTTCCGAAACAGAAGTTTGATGCCTGTATCGCTGCTGTGGCGCATAAGAAATTTGAGGGGTTGGACGTAAGAGGGCTTCTTAAGGATAATCATATTGTTTTCGATGTCAAATGCACTATTGATAGAAATATTGTGGATGGACGTCTATAGTTTATGAAAGGAATTGTTCTTGCCGGCGGTTCGGGAACCCGCCTTTATCCGATAACTAAGGGGGTTAGTAAGCAACTTCTCCCCATTTACGATAAACCGATGGTTTATTATCCTATCAGTGTGCTTATGCTGGCGGGAATTCGAGATATCCTTATTATTTCCACGCCTCAAGATCTTCCTGGTTTTAAGCGTCTTTTAGGGGATGGGTCTGACTATGGTGTTCATTTCGAATATGCTGAACAGCCAAGCCCAGATGGCCTTGCACAAGCGTTTATCATTGGAGAAAATTTTATTGGGAACGATAGTGCATGTCTCGTTCTTGGTGATAATATTTTTTATGGCAGCTACTTTGTGGAAAAGTTAAAAGCGGCTGTTCTTGCTGCAGAAAATGAGCATAAAGCTACTGTTTTTGGATATCGAGTAAATGATCCTGAGCGATATGGAGTCGCTGAATTTGACACGGATGGTAATTGCATTAGTATTGAGGAAAAACCTCAAAGGCCAAAGTCAAATTTTGCTGTGGTTGGTTTGTACTTCTATCCAAATAAGGTTGTTGATGTCGCAAAGCATATTAAGCCATCCGCACGCGGAGAACTGGAAATCACAACTGTCAATCAAACTTTTCTTATTGACGGAGAATTAAAGATTCAATTATTGGATCGAGGCTTTGCTTGGTTGGATACCGGAACTCATGATTCTCTTTCGGAAGCTTCAAATTTTGTTGAAGTCATTGAAAAACGGACGGGTTTAAAAATTGCGTGTTTGGAGAGCATCGCTTACGAGAATGGATGGATTACGAAGGAGAAATTACGTGGTATTGCAAAGCCGATGATAAAAAATGAATATGGGCAATATTTAATGAAGTTAGTTGAGGAATAGTATTACGATTAATTGAATTCGTCTATTAAAGATAGGTATACCAGTAAGTTGAAGCCCGTAAAGACGAGGATGGGGCTATGAGATTTTTTCAGTTTCTTTTAATTCTTACATATATATTCTTTATTGTTTATAATTATAGGGGATATATACGAAAGAGTTCCACGCTAATAATGACGATACTAACTGTATCGTTAGTTACATTCTTACTATGTGCATCAAATACGGCAAATTATGACTTAAGTGAAACGGGTCTTGATATTTCAGGATATCGTTATATATATGAAGAGATAGATGTGCTTGATCATGAAGACTTTAATATGTACTATATTTTTTATAGTTGTATGTCTCTTGGTCAAAGGATTGGCTTGCCTTTTAGGGCATGGTGGGCTATAATGAGTGTTCTTGCGATGAGCGTGGTTATTTGTGCATGCAAGATACATCATTATAATTTGAGTTTATTCTTGGCCACTTTTATGGCCTATTATGAGTTTGTTTTTTATTCGGGGTTTAAATTCTTTTACGGTTTTTGCTTTCTGTTACTATCATATGGTTTCCTTTTGAGGAATAATCGTGTTGGGCAAATATTATTTGCCGTATTTACTTGTGTTGCTGGGGGGTTCCATATGATGTATTACTTTTTCTTGATACTTCTTATTAAGCCACTAAAGCATTCGAAGTATTTTGTGAGTATCGTCGTCATTGCAACGGTTCTTCTCACTGTTCTAATGAGGTTGAGTAATTCTGCCGTATCATTTTTGACTCCGTTCTTCAATGCATTGGATAATGATCATATTAACAAGTACACGAATGTAACCGTTCGATCAGGTTTCTATATTGCAGTCCTAATTCATCTGTTAGTATTGTATATGGTCATAAAGATTAAGAGGTTTTATGCATTGAGACGGATTCATTCTATCCCTGTAGATGCCTTATTCTATACGGTTCTATTGAGCCTGCTATTCTGTCCTTTTTATGCTGTCTCATTAACTTTTATGCGTTTAATTACGGCCTTTTCATTGGTAGTAATTTCAGCTGGAAGTAGCGTTTTGGATGAATCATTCAACTCGCGAAACTTATGTGCGAAGTTCTCTTTGCTTATTGTAGCCATTTTTATTTTGATACGTATAGTTACCGGGCTTGGATCTTCACGCGGGTTCTTTGAGGCGTCCGTCATTCCATTTTTTGATGTGTTTTAAAATGGATCTCTCTCGGCGTAGTTCTCTTCTAAAGATTAATTCTGTTACTTCTTTAGTATATCAACTTGTAACCTTGGTATGTGGTTTTATTTTACCAAGGTTAATAATAGGTTATTATGGCTCTGCGGTCAATGGCTTAGTATCATCAATTACTCAGTTTCTAGGGATTATTTCTCTTTGTGAACTTGGGATGGGGGCCGTAGTACCAGCTAGCCTTTATAAACCATTAGCAAATAAAGATAATGATGCAATTAGTCGGATTATAGTATCCTCCGAAAAGTTTTATAGGAAGATTGCAGTCGTAATGATTATTTACGTCATTGGGTTGACGGTTTTTTACCCGATGATTGTAAAAGATTTTTCTTTTTTTTATACTTCCTCTCTTATCATTATCATTGCTTCAAGTACATTTGCTCAGTATTTTTTTGGTATTACTAACTCTTTATTGATAACAGCGGATCAGAAGCAGTATATAACATATTGTATTAATGGAGGGACAATTGTTGTCAACTTAATTCTTGCATATCTGCTAATAAAATTTGAGTGCTCAATCCAGACAGTCAAGTTGGTTTCATCGATTATTTTCATTACCAGACCTGTTTTGTATACTCTCTACGTAAAAAAGCATTACTGTATAGATAGGGATATAAAATATGAGATAGAACCCATAAAACAGAAATGGAATGGCATTGCACAGCATTTAGCTTATACGGCCCAAGAAAAAACGGGAGTGGTGGTTCTTTCTTTTCTATCATCACTTGAAAATATCAGTATATATAGTGTTTATTTTTTTATTTTACATGGAATAAGAGGTTTGATTTATTCGGTAACATCTAGTTTAACTTCTTATCTGGGTAATATTATTGCAAAAGAGGAAAAAGAGACACTAACATATAACTTTCTGAAAATTGAGTGGGCACTGCATACTATAACGATTTTGTTTTTCTCTTCCTCTGCTATCCTTATAGTCCCATTTGTATCAGTATACACTTCTGGTATCAGTGATGCCAATTATTTAGTACCAATATTTCCCTTCTTATTATGTGCCGCTATTGGTTTTCGTTGTTTACAAATGCCATATAATATTGTTGTTCAGGCTGCCGGGCATTTTAAAGAGACGCAGAATAGTGCAATCATTGAACCTATAATTAATATTGTGCTGTCCGTTGCCCTTGTGACATGGTATGGGTTGAGTGGCGTGGCTTTTGGTATGCTTGTTTCAATTATATATAGGACATTATACCTTTCTCTGTATCTCACAAAACATATTCTATATTTATCGGTTCGGTTATTGCTTAAGAGATTATTAGTTGATGCGCTTATCGTTCTTGCCGTTGTCAGCGTATGTTCATTTATTAAAATTTCTCATTTAACATATTGGGCCTGGATTGTGATGTCTATAAAAGTAGTAACCCTCGCTACTATAATAACTGCGTTATTAAACTTTATGTTCTATAAAAAGCTGACGGTTGGTTTTATTGAAAATTGGATGTTGAAGATTAAAAAGATTAGATAGTGATATTATGGTGAATAAGAAATTTCTTCTTCTACAAAGTAATCATATGTCTGTTTATTCTTTGGATGAGATAGAACATTTAGATAATGTTGTTATTTTCCATCATAAAAAGGTATCCCAAAACAGACTCATAAATTTATTGTTTAATATACATAATAGTGCCAAAATCCAGAGGTTCGTTAATATCCCTTTTAAGGGTTTTTGGGATAAGATAGTGTTTAATAAACTGCTAAAGAGATTCGTTCCTGATTATATTGTCTTTACAACTTCGTGGTATTCAGATCATCTTCTGTCGTACTTCCGTATTAAATGTAAAGGTAGCAAACTAATTTTGCGATTTAGTGATTTGGTTTCCAAAGGATTTAGCAATATTAGTCCCAAGTTTTTAGAAAAGATTAAATCACAGTTTGATGGAGTACTTGTGTATAGTCAAGAAGATGCGAGTAGGTATGGATTTACATATCATAGCGTTGGATATTCGGCCATTAAAAAGTCATTTCTTAAACAAGTCCCTCAATATGATGTTGTATTCATAGGTGCGGAAAAGGGAAGAATTGAAAAAATACGTCAGGCATATGCTTTGTTTTCTTCCGCTGGTCTTTCTTGTTTTTTTTATGTAATAATGGTAGAAGAACAAGATCGAAAGAATGATGGAATTATATATGCTGATAAGGTAATGCCGTTTAATGAGTATTTATCTTATGAGATTTCTGCAAAATGCTTATTTGAACTTGTCCAGGAGGGGTCCTCTGGTAGAACATATAGGATGATGGAGGCCATTATATATAATAAACTACTGATTACAAATTGCCAAGAGATTGTTCATACGAACTATTATAAGAAAGAGTATGTTCAATTATATGATGATCTCTCAAAGGTTAATCCTTCATTTATTGTTAATGCTCCAGATCATATTGATTATTGCTACAAAGGGGATTTTTCTCCTACACATGTTTTAGATTTTATAGCGACAAAATGGTAATTGAACTAGAATTATTATGTGCTTAGTTTCTTTTATCGTCCCAGTCTATAATAGAACGGAGGAAGAGGTTTCCACTTGTATCTCTTCAATTGTTCATCAAACGGTCTCGAACTTTGAACTGATTATTATTGATGATGGTTCAAATAATGGGATTGAGTTTTTTTGCGATGATCTTGCAAAGAAATATGACGCAACTGTTATTCATCAAAAAAATCAGGGGTTGGCTGTGGCTAGGAATACGGGAATGCAATCTTCAAGAGGAGAATGGATTGTTCATGTGGATGGTGATGATTGGGTTGATCTCGAACTTGTTGAGGCTATTTCAGGCATTTCGAATGATATGAGGGCGGATATTATCGTATGGGGATATGTTATTGACAATGGAAAGAGAAGGCAGAAGTTACTATTAAAGAATAAAACAGCATTTGATTCGGATTTTATATCGATCAAAGAAAGCGTCTTATGTTCAGTTTTGGGATATGATCTTTCTTTTTCAGCTTTGGCGTTAAATACTTCTTGGGGAAAGGCTTATAGGCGAAGTTTTGTTAATAATAATCATATTTTCTATGATTCTTCATTAAGAAGGGCTCAAGATGTGGTTTACAACCTATATGCATTTAATAAGGCATCATGTGTTAAATATATTGATAAAGCGTTGAATTATTATCGTACGAGTAATGTCTCTCTTTCTCGAGGGTATAATCCCAAAACATTTGAATATCTTCAGCTAACAGCCCAAGCGGTCGTTCAATTCGTTTCAAAAGAAAATGTTTCAAAAAGTGTTAAGGACGCTTCCTTGATATTTATCCAGCGCTGCTTCCGAATAATCACAGAACAGTATTATCAACATAAAAATAATCCACAATCATATAATGAAAGAAAAGCACTATTCCTTTCTGGCATTGAAAAAGATCCGTTCTTTAGTGCTTTTTCATGCGAGATTACAAGATCTGGGATAGTTAATCGGGTTACAGATTATTTTTATAGACATCGGATGTTTGGTAATATTTTTTTATGGAATTCGTTGATTCGATTTGTCCGAGAGGTTAAGGATTTAATTGGAACTCAAAGATAATAACTATTGTCATATGAACCACGGTATAAAAGATATCAAAAGAATACTTAAACTGACATTCCCGAAGTCTTACATATGGCTCAGTACTCGTATTTTCAGACGTCATGCCAGAATGAATGATGCGGAAATAAAAGAAGAAATACAACGATTATATAAACATTATATAGGGCGCAATCTGAATTGGACAAATTTGACGCGCTTTTCGGAAAAAATGCAGTGGAAAAAACTCTACTATATCGATCCACTTGAGAAGATAGCTTCCGATAAATATGCGGTAAGGCAATTTGTGGCTGATAAAATTGGAGAGGAATATTTGATACCTCTTATCGGAGTGTGGGATAAGTTTGAAGATATAGATTTTGAGTCTTTGCCAGAGCAGTTTGTGCTGAAAACAACCCATTCATCATCGAACAATATCATTATTAGAGATAAAAAGGATTTCGACAAGGAGTTTTCAGCCTTAATGTTTAGGCTCTGGCTATCCGTTGATTATGCATATGCTAGTTTTGAGATGAATTATAAGGATATCCCACGTCGAATAATCGCCGAGAAATTTATGCAGGATAGCCGGGGTGAATTACCGGACTATAAGTTTATGTGCTTTGATGGGAAACCATATTGTTGCTGGATTGACGAAGGCCGTTTTACAAATCATACGAGAGACATTTTTGATATGAATTGGACATTGTTGCCTTTTACAGATCGTTTCCCTAATTCCGGGAATCCCATCTCACGACCCAAAAATTTTGATAAAATGATAGAGATAGTTTCAACTCTATCAGAAGGATTCTCTCATGTTCGGGTGGATCTATACAATATAGACGGTAATATTTACTTTGGAGAACTGACTTTTTGTGAGTCTAGTGGTTTTTGTAAATTTGAGCCGGATGATTATGACGTCCTTTTAGGGAGCTTATGGAATCTGCCAATAGAATAACTAGATGAGAAGTCCGGTAATTGATACTATTAAGGCAATCTCAATTATAATGATTGTGAATGTCCATTTATTAAGTGGACAGTTCTTTTTAATAGGCGAAACATATCATGTTATAGCGTTCTTTTTTACGGCTGGTATTGTTTTAGGGATAAACCGAAAATGGGAGCGTATTTCAACGAAAGATTATCTGAAGGATAGATCTAAGAAGTTGCTTTATCCGTATTTCTGTTTAAGTCTATGTTATATACTTTCTAGAATTATTCTTGATTTATTAAGGCGAAGGACAATATTTGATGAAACCTTGATAGATACAATAATTAAAATATTTACGCTAAGGGGAATAGGAACTCTATGGTTTCTTCCTGTCTTATTCTTCTCGGAAGGCATATTCTTTTTTCTGCGGAAACGACAGTTCAATGATTTATTTATAATAATCGGAGGTATTATAGGTGTAGTTATTTCATACTTTCTGAACAAAAGTGGTATTTGTGGAACAAGTTGGTATGGGAACCAATCGTTATACGGCGTATTAGTAAATAATCCTTTGTCAATTTTGTGCGCTTGTGTTGTTTCTGTTTTCTTTATTGAAATAGGTTTTATTACATATAGGTATTTATCGTCATATTTCTCGCCACAAGTAAGCATTAAGAGACGAGAGATTTTGATTATAGCTTTGATTTGCAGTATTTCTTTTGCAATAGACTATCTGTTTTTGAAAGGATATAGAGGAGATTTACATAAATTGGATATCGGGAATCCTCTTATCTATATACTTTGTTCGATATCAGGGCTTTCTTTTGTGTTTTGCCTTTCGCTGTTACTAAATCTGCTTGTAAAAGGGATAAGAAAAATTTTAAGCTTCTGGGGTGAGAACTCTCTGGTTATTATGACCACTCATGCTGAGTACTTTATTAATGCATCTGTTTTTTATTTGGTTACATTTACATTTGAATACTTAAGTATAAATCTTACTGCAAAGTTGACGAGCCTTATATCCCTTGTAATCATCATGTTAATAGAGTCGGGAATAATATATATTGTTAATCACACCAAGTTGCGATATATTTATCATTTCCCGGATCTGGTGGGAGTTAGGCGAAAAATGTATAAATAGATGATTAAGATACTGATTAACACAGTTAACGCTCGAAACATTGGCGGAGGATTCCAGGTCGTATATAATTTTATTGTTAAGACCATGGAATATCATAGAGATGAGGTGCAGTGGTACTATGCTGTATCGGAGAAACTGGATTCTGTGCTTCCGGACTCCTTTCGTTCGCTGCCCCGGGATCGATATAGAGTTTTTCCGAATCAACCGGATTTTTTCAAGACTTACAAAAAGGTTAGGCGAGAGTTGAGGGAGTGGGAGGAAACACTGAATCCGAGCGTGGTGTTTTCTCCGCTCTCTCCGGGCTATTTTTTCTTTAAGACTAAAGAGGTAATGCGGTTCGCGAATGCATGGAGCACGAATGCAACCCCGGAGTCTTGGCAAACATTGCCGACGAAACAGAAGATTCGTACGAAGATCTATAATATAATGCAACGTTCTTTATTAAGACGTGCAAGTTTTATCATAACACAAACAGAGGTCGTACGTGGAGGTCTGCTTCGAGTAACCCATCTGCCTCAAGACCAAGTAGTCGTTGTTCCTAATGTCCTGCCGGCGTTCTTTTTATCTGTCTCTCCAGAGCCGTATCCGGCAGAGGATGGCTGGGTAGATATTGCTGCTGTTGGTGGTCAGATGCCACATAAAAATCTGGATATTATTCCTAGGGTTCTGAGGATATTACGTGATCAATATCATAAAGATAATGTCCGTTTTCATACAACTTTACCAGTGGATAGTTATGTGTGGAGAAAGATTGAAGAAGAGGTCGAGTCTCTGGGACAACACGGTAAGGTTATTAACCATGGGGCACTATCATTAACGCGATTGGCGGATCTCTATAAGCATTGTCAATATTGTTTTCTTCCATCTGTGCTTGAGACATTCTCGGCGAGCACCTTGGAAGCCATGTATTTCGGCCTGTTAACAGTCGCTAGTGATATGTCTTTTAATAGAGAGGTTTTGAAAGATGCTAGTGTATACTTCCAGCCAATGAATCCGACTTCTGCTGCTGAGCAGTTTGCAACACTCATCGATGATGCGGAGAAACAATTACATCTGAAGGAGATGATGACAGAACGAATCTCTCATTATCTGGATTTTAGAAAGTATTTCAATGATACGGTTGATTTTCTAATTAAAGTGGCTAACTGGGATGAATGATATCACGGCAATTATCCTCACTAAGAATGAGGAAGTAAATATTGAGCGATGCATTAACTCAATCAAGGATTGGGTAGACCGGGTCGTTGTTGTAGACAGTGGCAGCAAAGATAAAACTGTGGCTCTTGCCGAAGGGCTTGGCGCAGAAATCTACCATCACGAGCCTTTTGTTCACTATGCCGGACAATTCAATTGGGCATTGGATAATGTCGGCGTAAAGACGAAGTGGGTGTATCGTATAGATGCGGATGAGGAGGTGACGCCAGAACTTGCTGCAGAGATTGTGGATGAGTGCAAGAAGCATCATGATGATGATGTGAATGGGCTAGTGATGAAGTTCAAGATAGCTTTTATGGGTAAGTTCCTGAAACATGGAGGAATGTATCCATTCTATAATCTAACGATCTTCAAATATGGCATTGGACGGTATGAAGATAGGGCATTAGGAGAGCACGTAATTCTTTCGGAGGGTCGTACAATTGATTTGAAAAACGATTGCCTCCATTTTGATTTCAAGAGCCTAGATGCCTGGATTAATAAGCATAATTGGTATGCAACGCGAGAGGTGGCCGATTATTATGCCACACGAAGCCGTGGGCAGGAGGATCCAAGTAAACTGTATCATGAGGCGAAGAAGACAAGCAAACTGCGGGATGGACTGTACTACCGTCTTCCGAAGTTCTTCCGAGCAAGACTTTATTACTGGTATAGATATTATTTTAAGCTAGGCTTCCTTGACGGCCAGGCTGGAAAGGTTCACGCCTTCTTACAGGCATATTGGTATCGGTATCTGGTCGATGCAAAGATCTTGGAAAAGGAAATCAAAGAGAAGTGAAAAAGCTTTGGATCATCACTGAACTCTTTCCCCCGGACGAAACCTCTACCTCCTATATCCTAGGGGAGATTGCCAATGCCTGCACGAAAGAGTATGATGTGAGCGTAATCTGTGGGCCGGAGATATACGACTCCAGAAAGGTGTTGGATAAGGCGCATCCGTTTGTTCTGGATCCAGCAATTAAAATCTATCGGGCTGAAGGGTTGGGGATTGATAAGAATACCACGATAGGGAAAATCCGTTCATTCCTTGCAATGAGCCGACGACTCTATAAGTTGGCGAAGCAGAAGATTCAAGAAGGAGATAAGGTGCTGCTGGTGACCAATCCGGCGCCGTTGGTTTTGTTGATGTCTCGTCTTCGAAATAGACGCGAATTCGAACTGAATATCCTTGTGCACGACGTATTCCCGGAGAATACAATTCCGGCCGGCCTTCATATCCCTGGACCCGTCTACGCATCAGTGAAACGGCTGTTTGACAAGGCATATTCCCGTGCGGACAGGCTCATTGCCCTTGGACGGGATATGGCAGAAGTGCTGCGAAATAAGGCTGGGAAGGGCGTTCGGATTGAGGTGGTTGAGAACTGGGGTGATGTGAAGGGGATTCATCCGTCGCCATTCCCGGAGGGGCCGATTAAATTGGAATATGCGGGTAATATCGGAAGGGTTCAGGGTCTGGAGACGATAATCGCTGGTCTCCCGAAGGGTGTAGAACTGCATTTTTATGGGACTGGTGCGATGGAAGAGACTTTGAAAAAGTGCAACAATCCGAATGTTTTCTTCCACGGCCCCTATTTCCGCTCCCAACAGCAGAAGGTTTTGGGCGCTTGTCACGCATCCGTCGTTACCCTGTCCGATGGGATGTATGGCCTCGGTGTTCCATCCAAGGCGTATAACATTATGGCCTCTGGGCGGCCAATTATCTATTTCGGGCCGGAGAATGGGGAGATTGGTCTCCTTGTAAAGGAGCAGGGAATTGGGTATATAGGATGGCCGAAAAAATGGGATCTCGAGGAACTCCGGAGAATGGGGGAGCGGGCGCGTCTGTTGGCTGAAAAGAGTTACGCCAAGCATACGATTTTGAATAAGTTTTTAAGCGCGATACGATGAAGAAACTGTTGTTTACCGGAGCATCGGGATTCCTTGGTAATAATATCAAGCCGATTCTACAGCAAAATTATGATGTCCAGACGATTGGCCTTACGGATGACGATGACTTCAAGGTCAATATGGCTGTTGAGGTTCCGCCTATCACCGAACATTATGACATCGTATTGCACGCGGCGGGGAAGGCTCATACGGTCCCCAAAACAGAAGCTGAAAAGAGGGTTTTCTTCGATGTCAATTATGTCGGCACAATCCACCTTTGTGACGCTCTGGAGAAGGTTGGCCCGCCTCAATCGCTAGTCTTCATCAGTACCGTCGCCGTGTATGGTTGCGATTCGGGAGAGTTAATAGACGAGAGTCACCCTCTTGACGGAGATACTCCCTACGCCGAGAGCAAGAAAATGGCCGAGCAGTATTTGACTAATTGGTGCAAAGAAAGAAAAGTCAATTTGACAATCCTGCGCCCATCCCTTCTGGCCGGTCGTGGCGCACCTGGCAATCTTGGTGCGATGGTAAAAGGCATTCAAAAGGGCTTCTACCTCAACATCGCCGGCGGAAAGGTTAAAAAGAGCATCCTAATGGCAGAAGATATCGCGCGCCTATTGCCTCTGGTCGAAGACCGCGGTGGCATCTTCAACGTCTGTGACACCGATCAGCCCACCTTCGGCGAAATTGCAGCGTCTGTTGCCAAGCAGTTGGGTAAGCGGAGACCAATCAGCATCCCGTATTGGATGGCGTGGTGTATGGCCAAAGTAGGGGATTTGCTGGGCTCTCGGGCTCCAATCAACTCTTCCAAGTTGAAGAAAATGACGCAATCGTTAACCTTCTCCAACGAAAAGGCCCGGAGAGAGCTGGGGTGGGAGCCGTTGGATGTGTTGGGAAATTTTAAGGTTTAAATACTATGATTATCACGTATTATACTCCCTTTAGTTTGTATGCGTGACAGTTAGGATAAATCTTTGTTAAGGGAAAATAAGAGTTTAATTATATTATGATTATGATTTCAGATTTGATCGGACTCGCAGCCGCCGGAGGTGGCATGCGAGTCAATTGTCAGGGGAAAATGATCTCCGATCTGGTTAGAATTGCCGCTGCAGCAAGTGGTAAAAAAGCAATTCTGATTTTGGAGAACACGAAAACTATTATGGTGTCTGATAAGATTAAAATTGCGGCTGCAGGACAGGGCTGTGTTTTCTTTAATGATGAAGTATAATGGACATAAAAATATCTACCGAGATATATGATGTGGACAGTTCGGGTTCAGGAAGTTCTATGAGGCATACCTAAAAATGGGGAAGTATCTGCTCGGTGAACTATCATTCGACGAACTGAACTATAATGAGAAAAAAATGCTTGCTGATGTGTGGGCTCCATTGTATCTACATGAAACAGCAAGAGGGGTAAAAGGAAAGTTGGCCTTGTCTGGGAATACATGGCGAGCAAGGTGGAAATACCGCTACTTTGGTGATATATCCATGCGTTCTGCTTTGTGGATTCAAGTTAAGGAATTCTTGTTTGAGAAGAATCCATCTTTGAATTAAGGTTTATCTTGGGGCAATCTTTATGAGTGGCCCAATAAGCGAAAGGCAAATACTTGAGACCCTTCGAGAACAGCGACCAAGGTCGAGCGGCTGTGATAAAAGAGAACATATCGCATTATTGTAAAGCGACGATAGACCATTCACAGCTCTCATATCAAGAGAAGGAAGAACAGAAGCGCCAAATGAAACAAAGCCTGGAAGTGTATATCCAAGGCGTGAAGGATGAGATGAGGGCGAAGGGGAGAATGATATAGGTTCATGGTTATGCAAGAAATAGATCTGAAAGAAAGGCTTTGGCCTTTTAGAGAAAACGATGGCAAATCCTGCTCAATTGATATTGCTGGAATTAATCCTGAATATGTGTATAGGATGTGGGGAGGAACTGTGCCGCTGGAAGAGATAGAGGCAGCTATGAAAGCACTATAGCACAATCTAGAAATTGAAAATGATGCACATTTGCTACCTGTACGTATATGAATATGGCGTGCTGAAAAACATCGGTTTTACCTTCGACCACCGCTATGTTTTTCAGATGGAAGAGGATGGATTATATATTGAGAAAAGCCCCCAACAACTCCCTCCTGACTTTTGGGGACAAGGCATCTATTCCTTGACAGCCATAGTTGGAAATAATGGTAGCGGAAAAACAACGGCACTCCGGCTGATGAAAAAACTCTTCGTAGAAGGAGAGCCAAGGGAAGAGGGTGTTGATGTGCTTATCATCTACGAACAGCGTGGAGAACTCTACGTCTATAACCCCAAGAAGAAAAGCCTTAAACCCGGAATAGAAATAAAACTTAATGTCATCACTGAAAGAGAAGGGATAGAAACACTTTATTATTCCGGCCATTTCCAACCGTACACGGGTGCAGATGGTGAAATGGAACTTTCGGGCAGCTATGATGCTTCTGATGCTTGGCTACTGATTAAAGATTTGCTCGACTACTCCAACGTAGATACGACACACCTGAACGAGCCAATCTATGATCACCTTTCAGCATATTATGCACAGAACAATTATCGCATTTGTGAGGTGCTTATGCTTGAAGATCTCAATAAGCTGCTCCCCGCATTTCATTCGCCCCAGTACGTGATGATAGCACCTAATAAGGGGGGCTTGAACGCAATCAGGCTTGATTATTCGAAACGGTTCAAGGATTTGCAAATCCCCAAAGAGAAATATGTATCGAAGGGGCTGCGCGAAAGAGCACTTGAACGAATTATTTACTACGATATCATAAACCTCATAGCAGAAGGAACAGGGGAGCAAAAGAAGACGCTTGATTTCCTGAACTTATGGCTGGATTCTGGCAGAAGTGGAAATGTAGTGAGGGATTTCGAGGCTCTGATAGATGCAAACGAATTATCTTATTCGGATAGAGGACCGCTGAAAGCCGTTGCCTACGTGATTAGTAAGATTGAGGAGCTTTGCTCTTTTGAGCCTAGTTCCGGCACTTTCTACATCAGTATCAAAGAAGATGCAGACAAGTTGCGTTCGTTGGTTAACGAAGTGCTGCGGTCACGCTACTTCCTGACAGCCCGCTTTTTTGACATATACTATGGTCACACCTTGCTTGGATATCAGAGACTCAGTTCCGGTGAGTTGGAGATGCTTAATCTGTTGTCGCGTTTGTACTACGGAATCACGTTGTTGCCTCAAAAGTATGATAACAAAGAATCTCCCAGGTTGTTGCTGCTGGATGAGGCTGAAATAGGATTCCATCCCGACTGGCAGAGACAATACGTACAGATACTCACCGGGTTTATGCGCTATATGATGGTGAAAGCAGGGGGGGATTTTCAGATAGTTATAACGTCTCATTCTCCTATTATACTGAGTGACATTCCTGTGAACTGCGTCAATTTCCTGTATAGGGACGGGGATACAACTTCTTTGGTTACTGGTGAAGAACAGACTTTTGGAGAGAACGTTTTCCGTCTGTACAGAAGAGCTTTCTTTATGAAAGAAGGACTAATAGGTGAGTTTGCTCAAAAGAAAATAAAACAATGGAGCAAGGATATTGAGGAAGACCATATATCCGATGTTTTGGCAAAGAACATTATGCTGATAGGCGATGAAAGAATCAAGGAATACTTGATGAAAATGATGGCCGCACAAAACATTGATGCAGAGATAGCCTACCACGAGGATATAATTAGGCGACTCCGCCAGAAAAAAGAACGCCGTCATGAATAAGATAACGGGGAATAGGATTGGTGTGGATGGCGTGTCAAGGAGTCTTACCACTATACGAAATTACCTTGTGAGAGAGGTGGGAACGTCAATCAGGACCTCTTTGGATGGGGTGATTCCTGCTCTGGATGCCAATGACGCTCCTGTTGCCACATACATTCGTGATAACCTTTATGACCTTTTGACAGCTGATGTGGCAGGGCTCAAAGCGTGGGCTGACTATTTTGATCAGCATTATCCTAACAAGTTCCGTCAGAAAGTTGGGCGATACTGGAAGCAGACGAAATTGGGATCGGCTATATTGAAGGCCTTTGGTTTTGAGAAGCATAGAAAAATTGAGTTGGTGGAGGTGTCAAAGCAGCTGAACGTAAAGTCGTGTCCTTATTGCAATATGCACTATACGCTCTATGCCAACGAACCGAAGAAGAGAACGGTATTGAAGTTGGCACGTTTTCAATTTGACCATTTCTTTGACAAAGCGCGCTATCCAATGTTGAGTATGTCTTTTTACAATCTCATACCCTCGTGCGGCGTGTGCAATCAAGGCAAGTCTACGGGACAGTTGGCATTGGAGTATCACCCTTATTATTCGGATATTCATAAGCAATTCCATTTTGAACTTACAGACCCGTTGGGGCCCTACACGGCTGCAAGAATGAATGATGAAGTGGATGTGACCTTGATGCCGGAGACGGGCGTAAACAAAGATGAGTTCAAAAAGTTTGCAGACATGTTTCACCTGAAAGCCTTGTACAGCAGGCACGGTGACGTGGTTCAGGAAGTATTTGATAAGGCATATGAAGACCCGTACTACCTGAATCCTGCCAATTTCAATTTCCTGAGCGGCAGAGCCACTGATTATTTGAAACGTCTTTGGCTGGGGAACTATACCGAACCGGAAGAGATAGAGAAACGCCCGATGGCGAAGTTTATGCAGGATATGTGGCGGCAGGCGAAGGGGGAATAACTCGAATACACTACCATAATGACCATGAATATGCAAGAACTTGACCAATACCTTAATTGGTGTGACCAGATGTATAGCAACACTCCGCATTGTCAATGCGGAAAAGCATGTACTAATGGTAATTATTGCCAGGGGCAGATGACAAACTGCTATGCCTGCATTAACAGGGTGCATAGATACACGAATACAACCATCCATTACAATTGTGACAAGATGGTTCTGTATTACGTGTTGAAACATGGGTATCGCTTCGGGGCTGAGGTGTTCTTTGAGTTTCAACGGGCGCAACGTGATTTATCGCAGTGGAATGAAATGTACGTTGCTTCCATAGGATGCGGTCCATGTACGGAATTGTTTGGTTCCTTGTTGCATTGGCGTACTATGGGCAAGCAAGATGCTATGTACCATTACAGAGGATTTGATTTGGAACTATTGTGGTATCCATTGATGAATCAGGTCAGGGCATTTTTCCCTTTAGATGATGTGGCCACTTATGGACAAGATGCATTTGACTATTACCGTGGAACACAAGAGAGGATAGATGTCCTAGTGCTCAACTATATGCTTTCTGATATGAAGAAATTCCAGCCAGCGGCGTTTAATTGTTTTTTGAATAACTTGACGAGTCTGGTTCAAGAAAAGCAAGTTCGTTTTATCATGGTGAATGACATTTATCTGAAGATTTCTCTGGAAGCATCACGTGATTTGCTGAACGCTCTTATTGCTTCCAGGATTCGATTTGGTTTTTCCGCTGGGCAATATCATGGCTTAAACCAGTTTATAGGATTATACAGAAAGGTGATGCCATCACCCTCTTTCACCATGCCAAATACTGCAATTGTAAACAAGTATGACCCTTTCAGAACGGTCAATAGTATACAGACAATAATCAGAATTCAATGATACTGAGTGTAAGTAGGCGTACTGATATACCTGCTTTTTATAGCGACTGGTTTTTCAACCGCTTAAAAGAAGGATTTGTGTGTGTAAGGAACCCGATGAATATTCATCAGGTAAGCAAAATTACGCTATCGCCGGATGTGATTGACTGTATAGTATTCTGGAGCAAGAATCCAAGACCGATGCTTTCACGGCTGAAAGAATTGGAAGATTATATGTATTATTTCCAATTCACCATCAATGCTTACGACAAGGGCTTGGAGGCGAGTGTTCCGCGTAAGGAAGGAATCATCAAGACATTCAAGGAGCTTTCAGATGCCATAGGCCCGAAACGCGTGA
>JAEEGI010013059.1_pt1 | contig 17653 bp, 19 predicted proteins | sample 8958751 | NCBI WGS metagenome assembly JAEEGI01 (sample SAMN16246545, study PRJNA631951) | gut metagenome | biome: gut microbiome; feature: rumen; material: KS-attached | host: Bos | place: Iran: Karaj | collected 2018-10 | reverse complement strand
GAACCTTTTATAGCTTTTTGCCGAGGCTGCCGCGACTGTGGCTGCCGAGGAAAACAGCCGAGCGAAGCGAGGATGACTGAGAGGTTGAAAACCATTTGGGACAGCGCCGTAATGGAGACCTTCGTTCTTAGCCTATAAAAGCGCCTCTTGCGTAGAATATATTATTTCATCACTCTTGACAAATATCGTTTAACGATATACACTAATATCGATAAACGATATTTCTTTTTTATGGAGGTGACCGCAGATGCCGAGAGAATCGCTGAGCACGCTTACCGAGCCCATGTATTACGTGCTCCTTGCTCTTACCGAACCGCTCTGCGGCATCGAGATAATGGAGCGGGTGAAAGAGCTTTCGCACGGGCGGCTCGCGATAGGGCCGGGAACGCTCTATACCATGCTTGCAAAGTTTGAGGACAACGGCATCATCTCACAGACGGACGAGCGCGGCTCCTCTGGCAAGCGCAAGACTTATTCGATAACCGTGCGCGGAGTCGAACTGCTAAAACAGGAATACAGGAGACTCAAGAGGCAAGCCGAGGACGGAAAAGCAGTCATGGAGGAATTGAAATGAGCAAGCAAACCCTCAAAAGGATCACAGTATTTGATTCCACCGATCTCACTGCTGCGGAGGAATATTTTACCAAAATGGCGGAAAGCGGATGGATGCTCAATAAATTAGGTCCTGTTTCCGAATTCACCCGCTGCGAGCCACAGAAGCTTCGCTTCAGCGTACAGATCCTTTATTTCGAGCGCGGAACGGACTACGAAAAGACCGTCAAGGGTTACACCGAGCTATGCGGGGAGGCCGGCTGGAGATCGGTTTCAAGCTATGCGGGAATGCACGTATTCGTTACCGGCAGGGACGATGTCCCCGAAATAGTTACCGATCCACTCGAGCGGATCAAGGCTGTCACTAAGCAGAGCCGCGCGGGCGTAATTCTGCTGTGGATACTGCCCTTGCTGTTTATCGCGGGAGCTGCACAGTTTATACTCAGCATTGCAGAAGGAAAAAGCTTTGCTTCCCTCCTCGCCCTTGAGTTCCCCCTTGCGCTGTGTTTTGCTGCGTTGTTACTGTTTGCTGTCACAAAAACCGCAAGCTTTTTGAAGTGGCGCCGTGCAGCGCGCAGATCCGCCGCCTCAAATATGCCGATCCGTTATTATTACCTTCGCGGAATGAGGCTGCGCCGAGCGCATATATACGTCGGCTTTGGACTGATGGCGGCTGCCGGACTTTTATCTCTGGTTGGCGTCTGCATATAAGGAGGGCTTATGAGCAAAAAAGAAAAACCACAAAGCATGAGTTTCTGTCCTACGCATACACCGATCTTACCGCGATGGAGCAGCATTTTGAAGAGATGGCTGCGCAGGGCTGGATGATCAAATCCATCCGCGGCGGGATGACCTATACCCGCTGCGAGTGCAGAACCCTTCGCTTCAATGCCCAGATAATCTCCTCCGCCGATCCGTTTGGAAACGAGATAAGCCCGGAGACCGGTGATCTCGTTTCCTTCTGCGAGGAGGCGGGCTGGCGCTTGGTCGATCACTCCGGCGCGCTTTACGTATTCTATAACGAGGATCTTGAAGCGCCGGATATTGTGACGGATGACGCCGAAAAGCTCGAAACTATAAAGCGTTCCATTGCCAAGACCAATCGCTTTTCATGGATCGGCGCCATCGCCTCCACGTTAAACCTCGCGCTCGCCGCTCTTATGTACTTCACCGGAGAGGACAAAAGTTCCCACGGGCTGATCCTTTTGGTATTCTTGTGCTCATGGATTTTGAGCTTTTACTCCGCCGTTATCAATACCGTGCTTTCCCGGCGGTGGATCAAAAACGCCGAGGAAGCGGTCTTAGAAGGCAGGCCGATACCCTTCAACGATAAGGAAAAGGTCAAATGGAAGAACGATCTCGGGAAGCTCATCGGTATCCTTACCGCGATAATACTGTTTGGCATGGTCATTTGGGCGCTTGCTTTGGGAAGTGACTCCATAAAGCCGGTATTGTCCGGTTTCATCTTTGCGATCCCCACCGTGCTCTTTGCACTTCATCTGGCTAAAAAAGATCTATCACGCTCGAAGATGGCGCTTTACATTATCCTGTTCGTTTTAGCACTTTCCGCTGTGATGACAGGCTTTATTCTGCTTATCAAGTGAGCCGCGAGGTCCCGATCAAAAGCGGATCGACATGAAGACAGCTCCCGTGTTTTTGCTCACGGGAGCTGTTGTTGATTATAGAGCGCAAGACGACGATAGGCTTTGACACGGGCGGCTTCACTCACTTCACCACTCCCCTGTTCACCGCCCCGTCGGACGGCGATTATACGCTGCGGTTCATGTATTTCAAGCAGCCCGGCGACGCCGTGAACACCAACGAGCGCTGCATGATCCGCAACATATATGTGATCCCGGCGCCCACTCCCACTCCCACGCCGACCCCCACTCCCACGCCGACCCCCACTCCCACGCCGACTCCCACGCCCGATCCCCGCGTAATAGGCGACGTCAACTGCGACGGCATAGTGGATTCCGCGGATCTGACCCTTGCCGCCGCATTCGCAATGAGCACGGGCGAGGTTTCGGAGCAGGGCATTCTGAACGGCGATATGAACAGCGATGGTCTCCTCACCGCAGCCGATCTTTCCGCGCTCTACTCGTTGATCCAGGGATGACATCGGCTCGAATGCCGAAAGCTTCGGCGTTCCGGGTCGGATAGATGCCAAAACGCAAAAAAGGCGGGCACACTAAATGCCCGACCGTGATAAGGAAGAAATTTAACAGCAGTCACGATTAGACACAGCAAGGCAAAGATAACCTGAGATTAGCGACGATGCTTTTCTCAGGTTTCTTTTTTTGCAAAATCAAATTCGCACATTCGTCAAAACAAACTCGGTCTGCTATCATGTTCTCAGAAAGACAAAGGAGGATAAGACTATGCGGACCGTTTTCAAGATACTGCTTATTCCGGTGTGGCTGGTGCTGGCGATACTGAGGCTTGCATTCAAGCTCGCTGCAGGTGTGGCGGCGTTCGTGCTCACGATAGGCGGGGGACTGCTGCTCGCATATTACTTGATCCTGCTGATTATCGGCCTTGGTTCAAAAGATCTCATGCTACAACTTTTGACCGTCAGCGGTCTGCTGATTGCCGTCCATCTCATCGCGGGGCTTATGACTGGCCTGCTGGAAGCGGTGCAGGAAACCATCAAAGAATTCATTGAATCAAAAAAGGAGGATACACACATGGACATCACTTACACCAAACACGGAGACTATTACTACCCCGACTTAACACTCCCTCCCCAGCCGACCGAGGATATCGGACGCTTCGGACGGATGCGGAAAAAGTTTCTGAAGGAGCATCAGCCCGACACCTTTGCGTTAATGCTGATGGAGAACACCTTGACACAGCACCTCATCGATATTGACCGTCAAGCCATGGAACAGAACGACCTCATTACCTTCCAGCTCGCCCAAGCCGAAGGCGTCACCGAAGACCTCAAGGCTCGCGATCAGCTTGGTTGGATACAGGCAATGAACTCATGTAGGGCAAGAGCGGAAGAGATCGTTTTGAACGAGTTTATCTTCGTATAAGTGCCGTTATCTCAAAGCTCCAATATGGAAAAGAGCCGCCCCGGTCGGGACGGCTCATCCTGTATTTTTTGTCACTCCGCTTTCCACAGGCCGTGCAGGTTGCAGTACTCGTAGGCGGCAACTACCTCGTCGCTGGGAACGAGAGCGAATACTGCCTTGGGCTCATCGCCGGGCTTCAACGCCTTACGCTGGCGGCCCTGCTTGGTCTCAAGAATGATCCACTCGATGTAATGGACGTCAAGCATGGGATGCAAAACGGAGCCCACGGTAACGGTGACGGTCTGTCCGTCGATGCTGATCACCGGGACGTGCTTCTCGCCCGCGGCGTCGGTGGCGTTGGGGATCAGCTCCTGCATGACCTCTCCGCAGCAGCTCGCGCGAACTCCGGAATCGTGGATGTAGGCGATGATGTTTCCGCAATGTGCGCACTTATAAAACTTCATAAGGTGGATCCTCCTTTAATATTGATCTTCTATGGAAACAGCATCTTCGTGCTGCCTCTCAATGATTATCTCATACGGACGAAGTAAGGTCAAGCTTTCGCCTTACGCTCCTTCAACCAAAGCACGGTATCGCGTATGCTGTCGGCGACCTGCCGCGGAGAGAAGCCGAACGCGGAAGCGGCGGCCCTGCGGCTGAAAAGGCTGTTGGAGCCGAGCACGGCGACGGAATAGGGCGTGAAATACAGCGGCAATTTCTTGCGCAGGCTCCGTTTTTCGCAGAGCGGAGCCGCGAGCTTCGCCAGGGCTATCGGCAAATAGATCACGCGGCGCTTTATGTCAAGCGTTCGCTTTGCCGCCTCGAGTATGTCGCAGATATTCGCGTAATGCCCGGAGAGTATGTAGCCGCGTCCCTTTTCCCCCTTTTCCGCGCAGGCGACTGCGCCCGCCGCGGCGTCGCGCACGTCCACGAAATCATATCCGCCCCTGACGGCAAGGGGAAGCTTTCCCGCGATGAACGACAGCAGCATATTCGTTATGCTCCCGTTGCCCGCGTCGCCCGGGCCGATTATGCCCGAAGGGAACACAACGGAAGCGTTGAGCCCGTGCGAAGCCGCGCTGAACACGAGCGCGGTCGCCATCGCCTTGCTCTTGGCGTAAGCCCCGCTCACGAGTTTGGACGAGATCACGGCCTCCTCGGTGATCTCTTCGCCCCTTGGCTTTTCCGGTATGGCGTGGACGGAGCTTACATAAACGAGCTTGCCGACGCCCATCCATCTGCAGTGGCGGATGATATTGTCCGTGCCTCCGACGTTGACGCGGTAAAGGCGGTTATCCGGACGTGAGGCGACCGAGACGATCCCCGCGCAGTGGATCACGCATGTGTTCCCGCCCGCGCCAGCGAAGAAACGATCGAGCGAAGCGGCGTCGCACACGTCGCCGTAAACGACCTCGATCCCCGGAGGCAATTCCGATTCAAAGGGATCGTTCCGCATGACAAGCGCGCGTATGTCCGCTCCCTTCCCGATAAGCTCATTCAGCACCGCGCGGCCCAGGAACCCGGTCGCGCCGGTAACGAGATACTTTCCGAACATGCTCCCTTCCTCCTTTTATCCGCACAGGTGTTGATTATCTTTCACGATTCAAGTATAATCGATATGCACCCGCGGGGCAACCGACAATCCGCGGGCGAAAGAAAGAAAAGCAACACAAGCTTTCGCTGTGTTGCCGAACCGATAAAAAAGGGGTAATACCATGAGTAAGACCGACGCCAGAGTGCGCTACACAAGGCGCGTGATAAAGGAATCGTTCCTCTCCCTGCTGCGTGAAAAGCCCGTCAACAAGATCACCGTCAAGGAGGTATGCGAGGCGGCAGAGATCAACCGTGCTACATTCTATTCCCATTACAGCGACTGCTTTGCGCTGATGGAGAGCATCGAACAGGAAATACTCGACGCGTTCGCGAGATCGCTCGGCAGGATAGGCGTATTCGACGTGAGCTCGCTCGTCGAAGCGATCTATGAAATGGTCGAGCAGCACGGGGAGGCCTGCCGCGTGCTGATATTCGGCGGCGCAAGCCCGACAGTGCTTTCACGGATGATCGCTCTCGCAAAAGAGCCCGGCATCGCGGCATGGAAGCAGCAGCTCAGCGCCACGGACGCCGAGCTTGAGATGCTCTTCACCCACCTTTCCAACGGGCTCATGCACGTCGTTGTAGAAGGCTACGATAAATACCCGCGCGAGGAGGTCGTTTCGTTCGTCGATCGGATCGTTAGGAGCAGCCTCGCGCTGTTCAGATAAATGCGAGAGGTCACACTTTAATTGATCTTTTTCTAAGCGACTTATCCGTATCCTTACTGAACCATCCGATAATTGCCAGCAATGCGGTTGTAAAGAACCCCATAAATACGGGAGCCATCGCAACTGATGCCAAAATGGCGAGCAGAATAATAACCGCGCATTCCAGAGCGGCATAAATGCGAGCAATTATCTGAGTTTTCTTCCATCTGTTTATGGACATTGGGTGGTTCTTATGAACAACAGGCGCAGTCAAAAAGAATACAGTATAGCAGATAATAGCGATGGGGCTCACGACATAAGCGGGCAAGGAGTTTATGAATCCCGTGAAGAGAACAGAAATGATACCAAGTCCAACTGATATAAGCGTACAACTCCAGTGTGCGTGTGCGTGAGCACCACCAACGATTATTCTAAGCGGAAGCCATGCAGCGATGTAAAGGAGCATTGCTCCGGGCTTTTTCAGTATGATGCCCGCAGTCATAAGCAGTATGAGAATAAGAAGAGTTGAAATTGTACACTCAATTCCATAGGCGATCACTGCTTTGCTGTGCTTTGTTCCGCTGGCTTCTATCAGTTTTTGAGCTATATAAAACGAAAGCTTTCTCATGTCAATTCAATGTGATGAATGCCGTCTGCACGCTGTCCAAAAACTGTTCGGTGATCTTTGCCTTTTTCCCGAATTTGCCGAAGGTCACAGCCGTCTTTGATATCGCAGAGACGTTCATCAGGTTTACAATGGTACTGCGGGTCGTCTGCACAAAGCATTTTGGCAGTGTTGCCGCTATTTCTTTCAGCGAGGATTTGAAGATATACGTCTTTTCCGCCGTTGTAAGACTGACATAATTGCGATCGACAGAAAAGAACAGTATTTCCGAATATGGAACGCGGTAGTCCATTCTGTCGGCATGGAAAGTATAGCTCCCTTCGACCATGGATTGAAGCTTTTGCTGTGCCCTTATGAGAAGCTTTTTGACCTGATTAGTGGACGGAGGCTTGCACAGAAAATCAAAAGCCTCAACTGAGTATCCTTCCTGAACATAACCGTGATATGTGCTCATGAGCACAAACAGGCAGTTTGACGGCAGCAGTTTGCGAAGCTCGGGGATCAACCCCGTGCCTTTAACATCAGGCATCATAACGTCGACAAAAACTATATCCGCTATAAGCTGATGTATCTTCGCCGCGTCAACGGCAGACCTCGGCGAGAGATACCACATGATCTCCGACGATGAGCTCAATTCGCGGCATGCGGATTCGATCGCAGTTTTAACCAGCTTTATGTCTTCTTCCATATCGTCGATAACAGCAATGCGGTATCTCATATGCTTTCCTCCGTTATCGGAAGTAATACCTCTGCTACCATTGTCCCATCCTCGGGACGCAGACGGAACAAGCCGTCGCATTTATCGACGATACTCCTTATTCTCGGCAGACCAAGGCCGCCCGAAAGCGCTTTTTCGGGTACCGTCCCGTTTGTACTGTTTGTTACGCTTATATTCAGCATAGAGGCTTTGCGTCTAAACGTGATGCTGATCGCACGATTCTCCGGGTCAACGGAGTTGCATGCGTTTACGGCGTTATCAATCAGATTGCCGAGCAGGGAGACCATCTCGGCTGAGGTTAACGACGTCTTTCCCCAGCCGAATGCGGAGAGCTCGACTTTGATATCGTTTGCCTTGCAAACCATCAGCTTTGAAGATAGCAGCGAGTCTATTGATACGTCGCCCGTGACAGCATAGTAATCGACGTCGCCGTACTCCTTTGCATAGCTTTCAAGGTATTGATCGAGTTCTTCTGTTTTACCTCTGTGGTATAATCCGGCTATAGTGCTTATATGGCTTGCGTAATCATGTTTTATCTGCCTAACGGAGCTAAAGACCTGCATCAGTTCATCATTATAGCTCGCTTCCCTCCTCAGCGCGTCTGCCTCCGTTTTGGCCTCCATATAAAGCTTTTCCCTTTTGTTTACCGCAGAAATCAGCAATAACGCGGAAACGGTCAGTATGAATATCAGCAACGTTACGATAAGGCAAAGGACTGTGCTGTTTCCGGCTGAAAAAACAGTGAACGTTACGTCTATCATCAGATACAGAGCAGCGGAACAGAGTACACAAAGAGCGACCATCCATACCGCGGTACTGAAGGAGATATCCCGGACCCTCTTTCCCCAAAGAATCAGTCCGCCTGTCAGAATGAGAAGCAGAACGATATAGGAGAGCTGTATTATGAAGCGTTCAAGAGAAGGATACTGTATTGCTTCCACCGTAACTGCCGGAAGCAGTGTCGGGATTTCGGCGGTTATAGCATTACCGAAAACGATGATGAAAATCATCAAAGCTGCCCAGAAAATGCGAATATGAGCTGTGCCTTCAAAAAACAGCAGGGAATATGTACAGAAGGCAACCAATCCTATCAGAACAACAGGGACATAAGGCCATTCAGCCATATTCATCAATGTTGTTATACCGGCAAGAATGATGACACCAACGACAGACAGAATCCTTTTACTTCTTTTCTGCGGCAGATTTGACTTCAGCAAAAGCCAGAGCATCACCGGCTCACATATGTTTGTGACATATTCCCATGCTTTGTAGAATGTATCCATTTTGCTCCTCACTGACAATCTCTGATGCCATTATACCACAGCTTCCAGCTGTGAAAAAGAGCCCCAGATTAGTTTCGTCCCCTCAAAAACGGTGTTTCGTCCCCTCTAGTATTGCGCTTTCAAACAGTTAGTGTATTATTGAAATAGAGATTTCATGGAAAGGAGATTACCAAAATGAAACTTGTTAAGATCATAGCTGGGGCTTTGTCTTCGCTTATGGCACTGGTCGCAGTCGTTTTTGCATCCATGCCTTGCTTGGGACCAATCTATGAGCCGGTAGTTCCTGAAGAGCTTTTGAATAAGTAATTAAGTGGCTTAAAATGTACCGAAAGGAGTTATATTTATGAAGAAAATTGTTTGCACTACATTCGCCGCGCTTTTCCTTTTTGCTGTTTTAGTCCCGTGTGTTTCAGTATTAGCGAGCAGCTCATCGGTCTCGTACAGTTTTGTGATGGAAAAAAGAAATGTTGATGGATGGAAAAACGGACATTCATTTTCGTTACCTGCGGGGAACGCATCTATCTCAGGGTATATATCGTCAGAGCCGATCGACATAACGGCAACGGCAGACCCATATGTAGTACATTATAGTCTTAATAAAAAGGGCTTCTTAGGCCTTTTCACCACAGGTTATGGAACCGTTACAGGTCCTGCATTTGGGTATTTTTCCGGAGCTTTTGATAGCGTTCCTGCAGGAGACCGGTATTATCTTGATATCTGGAAATCCGCTGTAGACGGATGGAGAAATACCGGTTATGGAGAAGTAATTGTAACATATTAATCTGAAATATGGAACTTCCTGACCTTATAATCTTTTTACTTATATCGTCCTCTATTTGGGCTATAGTATTTGCCGTAAAGAAAGGGTCTGTTTGGAAATATATTGCAGGCGCTGTATTTACCACTTACTTATTCTGCATTGCATCCGTAACAATATTTCCGATCCAATTCGATTCTACGATTAGGAAAATGTTTCAAGAAAACGGTTGGAGGATCACGGACTGCATTGTGCTGATTCCATTCCATGATGGAATATCAAAAGATGATTTGCTCAATGTTATTATGACGATTCCGTTTGGTTTTTTGCTTCCTTTCGTTAAGAAAAAAGTAACATGGAGAGGCGCATTGATTGCAGGCGCTGTTTTAGGGACAATTATTGAGCTTATACAATTAGTTCTTGCAGCGATACAAGGTTTTTCCTTCAGGTATGTTGACGTAGCAGATGTGATCTGCAACACAGTTGGAACAATGATAGGTTGGCTTATTGCTGCTGCATTCATCTGTTTTGTTCAAAAACGTAAGCATTCAGACAGTAATGAAAAATCACTATATTCATACATTATCCAAAGGTGCGTGAAGTAATGAGAAAAAAGACTCGTTAGGAAAGATATGCTCGATCCGAACGGGTTTTAGCAACTCTAGTTTGTTAAATGTTGGGTATGAACCTGGAAAATACATTTCCGGAGACGATACAGAAAAGTACTGATTAATCTTGCTTGAATTAATAATGGTACGGTAAAAGCAAATATACATGGGGCTGTTGCATGCAATTACTCGCAAATGCAACAGCCTCTTTATACTACAATAAAGAGGCTGCGTTCGCCAAAAGTGTACAGCCTCTTTTCCATAGCTTTCAGCTGTGAAAAAGAGCTCCGGTTTTGTTTCGTCCCCTCAAAAACTGGGTTTCGTCCCCTCTAATATTGCGCTTTCAAACAGTTAATGTATTATTGAATTAGAAATTTCATGGAAAGGAGGTTGCCGAAATGAAACTTGCTAAGATCATAGCCGGGACTTTGTCTTCGCTAATGGCACTGGTCGCAGTCGTTTTTGCATCCATGCCTTGCTTGGGACCAATCTATGAGCCGGTAGTTCCTGAAGAGCTTTTGAATAAGTAATTAAGTGGCTTAAAATGCACAGAAAGGCTTGTTGATTTATGAAGAATAAAAAAGCTACCCTTTTCGGGTTTTTTATCACGATAATACTATTGATTGCGCTGACTGTGACAGCGGTCGCTTCGGGTAATATCAGTAAGTGGTTTAAGCAATCGAGTGCATCCGATGCATACACATTTCCGGAATATGATGGGGATGGACCTCTATATTGGGATGATGCGGTTGAATTCTACCAGGTTCCTGAAGAATTACTCACCAGCATGTCTACTGAAGGTCTAATCGAAACCTGCCTTGAGTACCCCTTATTCGCAAGCCAAATAACTACATCGAATGTTTCGATGTATTCTGGTTTCATGGATACCCGAAAGCAATTTAACGGAATTGCAGAGTTGTTCAAAAGAGAAGATGCTGCAAGCAAGCTGATTGAGGTATACACGACAAGCAAGCTTTCAGATATTACTTCTTCAGATAGTTATTCAACGCTTCGAATGAAATATCTTGAGTACATGATTGCTCAGGATGAGATCTTGCTGTCGCTCACTAAGAGCGAACGATCTGAACTCCTAGAATTCTGCATTAACCGCTTCGATACCGTGCGCAAAGAATACGATAGCTTTTTCCCACCGGACTCGACAATATTGATTGTATCCAAGATACTCACTGAGGATAACGCCAGTTTTAAGGAGCTTGTCGAGGAGTATCCCGGTATTGAAACATTCAATCGTGATGGAGTGATTGATCAGGGCACCTTGGACAGTATTGAAACAATCATTGATTTCATCGACAAAGAAGGAGGATTCTAATGAAAGTATCAATCAGCAAGGAAATTAAAAAGGCTCTTTGTTTGGTATTAGTCCTACTTGCTGTTATATCGCTTTCTTCGTGCGCAAGTTCAACGACTGTGACGAACGCTTCAATGACCACATATTTAAATAGTCATGGACGTTCATTTAAGCTGTCTTCCGTTACCACTCCTAAGGGTTCGACGGTGCAAACATGCACTTATAGTCAAGCATTGACAAAAGAAGAGAAGGCAGAAATTAACAGATACTGGAGCGATATAATTAGTAAAATGAAATGGGATGCTGTCAAGAAGGGAGAGCCTGCTACCTACAACTGCCACTCCTATGCATGGTATAGTCAATCTTCTACCAACAAACATTGGATCAATCAGTATCGTCTCAATCCTTCAACCGGAGGAATAACCACGCAGGCTAATCTTTCAAAGTATTGGACTGATGGCAGCTATTCGTTAATTGTCCGAAAAACCAACTTATCAATTCCGAGCAATGTCCCCAATGGAAGTGTCGTATTCTATAAATATGGAGACCATTCTGCAATAAAGTATTCCGCTTCCCAATTCCGCTCAAAATGGGGCTTTGCAGGTGTTTACCAGCATTCACCCGGATGCGCTCCTTATTCCACCTCTACGCTTGAATACTACAAAAAGACATGATCCATGGAAGATGAAAGGACCGTTTTTTCAGCAAAGCTTGCATGATGCGCAATAAGTGCTTTGCTTGAACGTTGATGATACCGTATTACCAATAATACTGTTACATGCCGTCGGCCTCACGGTCGTTATGACTGTCGAAAAATATAATCAGCGATATAGGAGAAAATTAAATGAAAAGATTATTAGCAATTGTTTTAATTTCATTGTTTGTTGCAGTTAATTGTCTATCTGCTTCAGCTTTAGCAGATAACGAGGATCCCATGTGCTACAACGCGAATGACGATTCAACTTTCTCTATCAATACAGGTAAGGAAGAAGTGAAGCGCCTCTTTCCTGGACTAAAAGAGGTTGAGTCCAGGGATGTAGACCGTTCATTACCAATCATTGAGGTTAATAGTGTTGACGAGCTTGCAGCTATAATTAACTCGCTCAATTCCGCTTTTCTGTATAAAATCCAACCCGTGAATGAAAGGCGACCCAAATACTACAATGGGAAGGGAGCAATGGTATCTGATATGTTCCCTGGGCTAACCGTAGTAGACTCTGACAACATAGACCATTCTATTCCCGTAATAGAGATAGAGGAACTTGACGATCTCGCTGCTATTATCAACGCATCAAGCTCGGTACATTTGTACAAGGAGAATACTTGTTCAAGATCCCCTTACGGCGGAGCAAAACCTTATACACAGAATAATTCTACGAATGTCAATTGTTATGGCTATGCCGGAGAATTCTTTTGGTTCATAAGTCCTGGTGATATTCATTTTTATCATGGGAGTCCTTTCGATACCAACTCTACTATTTCAGAAGTAGCTGATTGGGTACAGTGGGATTACAATCGAGACGAATTCAGGGCATGTAGAAGCATTTCTAGTGCGACATCAAGCGTTTCATCTGTAGAATGGAGAATGGCATTAAGGATAGGCAAAGCTTATATTTACTATAATGGAGCATACTATCTCTTTGCTGATTTCCATTTTATGAAGCAAACAAACACTGGCTATTGGGCACACAAACCCGGATCAGCTCCCTCGATGCTAACCAGTATTACAAATCCTTCTACAGCAAATTGGCATCTTTATGGCTATGACTCGAATGGTAATTTCACTATTCTTATCAACAATTTTTATAATAGCACAACGAAGTATTTTGCTGTCAAAAAAATAAACTGATCACATTAGATTCCCGGGAAGAAATGGGACTCGCAGTACTTTGTGGGAATAGACTAATAGTTTCCCATGCATATTACAAGAGGTTGCGTTCACAAAATGGGCGCGACCTCTCTTTTCATCTTTGGGAGATCACAGTGATGTCAACAAATACGATACCTGACGATCTATAAGAGCTTGGATAAGAGGAAACTCAAACCACGATTCAAACGTGACATCCCCCACTCCTCCTACAAATTGGGAGTGGTAATTAGCGTACTAATTACCAGCAAATAGGGGCTGCTTTGATTAGCTTTCAGGGCAGCCCCACTTTTTACAAACGGGGAATAATAGCTACCCAAGCATTGGGCATAAAAAGCACACTATAACATCTTAAGCTATTATCTAAGTTGTGAGGCAATGAGTACAAACTTCTGCTGAGCATGCCCAGTATAATAAAACGGAAAGCAGGTGGTCAGCATAAGGTGTTGCCCAGAAATAAAGGGCACCCGCAACTCCTCGTCGGGATCGAGTATCCTTATCGATTCCACGGAATAGTTGAAAACTGTGCCATCTGCAAGCGTAATGGTGATCGTATCTCCGAAGTCTATGTCCTTGAGTACCTGAAGATGGTTTCGGTTCCTATGGCCGTAAATCACACAAACACCTTCTTTACCGGGATATGCAGAGGTTTCGAGCCAGCCCGGCGTCTTATCGAGCGTTGCGTTATCGACGCCGATCGACACGGGGATGTTTGTTCCGAGGATCGTGAGCGTATATGCCTGACCGTAAACCGGAGAGGTGTGCGGCGCGGAAGTCGGCTTCGGTGTGATTCTGACAACAGGCGGGTTCGTAACGACCGGACCTGGGACAGAGGGCGTGGGATAAGGAAAACCAGTTTCCCATGGATCGAACGTCATGCCGGGTGTCATATCGGGGTTGCCGGTAACGGTTGGGTCAGTAGTAGTGTCCGTTTCAGTCGGTTCCCCGGTCAATAAAGTCTCGGTAGGACTTGGTGCAGAATGATCGACGGGTTTATTATCTCTTCCTGCAAGGAAGGCGACAGTGAAGATGAGCGCTATCAGCGCTAAATGACCTAATTATCCGTTCTCTCTGTTTGCCACAAAACGCACAATATAATTGTTGTCTGCCATGCCTTTATTGATAATCTGTGTTATATATGCATTATCGATCGGCAATTCCTTTACCCTCGTGATTATTGCCACCTTTTCAGCTTGCGAACTTACATCCATTTTTCGGGCAAGATGCTTTAATGCCAATTCCTTAGTTGAATCATAGCCAACTAACTCAATAATACAGCGTGTTGCATGATATCTAACATCTCTTTCCCTATGTCTGGACATCATAATGCAATAAAAAACGAAAGACGATAACAGTATTTGGTCAACTTCACACCCTTTTGCGCTCTCTAAAAACTCGTGTATAGAGTAACACAAAGAAATCAGCAAATGTGAATCGTCTGTGTCTGCAGAGTATAGTTTTTCTATCAACGAATCAGTTAACCCTTTATAGAAACAGCTTAAGAACAGTTCATATGCAAAGGACAGCTCCTGGTTTGAACTCTTGTCAAAAAAACCCAACTCATGACCTTTTGAATAGGAATATCTGTTTTCTATCATGAGTGCTTCAGTCTCGTTCCAAATAGCTTTGTCGGCTGTTCTGAAATATAAAAACTGAATAAGCCTTATTGCATTCATCTTTGCAGTTACTGTTTGTTTTTCTTCAGCAAGAGTGGAAATGCAAACATCAATAATTGGTTTCGCTTCTTCGCCATGGTACTGTAGCTCATCATTAATAATAATATTCATTATTACTTGAAGCGGATCATATGCATACCCACTATACGAGCCGTTCTCGCCTTGTGTTATGTTTCTGCGTTCCGCTTCGGAAATGAATCTGCCGATGAAAGCACGTTTATCTTCCTCCTTGTTAATGCTCATTTCAAGCTGAAACGTATCTGAATACATTGATGGCATCTTTTCTCTAATGCACTGTTCTAGGTCACTATAGTCTAAAGAAGTGGTTTTGCAGAATCGAATCAATGCGGACGGAAGCGCATAAATGGTTTCGCCGGGGTTATCTGAATTCACCAATTCCACGAGGAGGCTTTTAATCATGCTTTGATATTCAGCGGGAGCTTTATTAAAATCAATAGCCCCAATTAGCTTTAAACAATCGTCGTAATAAATCGCAAACTTTTTTTCAAACACCTTTTTTATAAAGAGGATCGTGTCTGTACCGTCAGTCCGGATTGCACTTTCTTTGAAAAAGTCGAAAATGTAACTCTTGAGATTATAAACTCTCTTTTCGTTATCTGCCCAAGATAGGGCATATGCAGACAGCTCTTTATATAACAGCAAAAAGCTCTCATCATCCATGTAATTTCCCAATCTGCTCACTAACAAATATTTGCACATGAGCCTATGAGTACTGTTCCACTCTCGATCAATGCACTCCAAGAAGGCTGAAATATCATGGCTGTTGATTACATCAACGGCCTGATAATACGTCCTAATAACTGTATCAATCTGTTTGGCTTTTCTTCCCAACACAAGCAAACGAATGAGCTCAGTTGAAAAAGCATGATCTGCGTATAATACACAGAGCATTTGATAAACAGAAATCATTCTGTCCCTAATGATTATTGTTTGTACTATCGAGCCATATTGCATTGCTAAAGCGAAAGCGTCTGCCAAAGGAGCAATAATGCTGCTTAATCCTCCAAATTGAACAGAATACGGCGAACGGTTAATCTCGTTATAATACCACTCGACTATTCTTTCGTGCATATTATCAACATGCCTATCCAGCATTGGGTAATAAACCGGTTCTATGCTTTGATCAATATACTTCTGCGCGATATTATCAATCGAGAAAATGCTGTTCTGTTCATCTATAAGACCAATAACATGGCGCAAGTCAATTGCGATATCATTCGCAATCCATACGGGAATATCAGAAGCACCTGCAAGAAATGACAATGACTCCTGAAGCTTGTTCTTGCATTGCTCATATTCTGCTTTATAGTAATGCTTTTGTGCATCACACCTGAGAGAAAGCAGGGCTTTCATGCTTTCACTTAATCCATTGCAAACCGTTATATATATCTGATCGAGTACCTTTTCCTCAAACGGCTTTAACAGTAAAACGCATTTTAGATGCTCTGCATAAAGTGAATCTATAGGGGATGGTTCTTTTGCTTCATGATAGTATATTCCCTTGGCCAGAACGCTGTGAACAACATCATAGCTTCCGCTAACCTTGCTGATTATCGTCTGACCTGCATAATTGATTTTTTCCTCGGCACTATCCAAATTCTCAACAGCTTCAGGATTAGAGAATAAGGATTCTTTTATCCTATAAACTGATATTAAGTCCTGCATCACACTATCAAAAGCCTCAATAGCTATATCAGAAAACTCATGAACAACAATGAATTTCTGGCTTTGAGATACTATTATCGACTCTTGCATTGGTGTTGGTGCTTTCTCGTCTTCATCGCAAAATACATAAAGCATGCGAAGCTTCATATCTTTTGCACGCTTCTCTTCTGCAAGTACAGGTGAAGTAGCGCCGTCCTTATTATCAATCAAGATTATTATGAGGTCAGAATGGTCCAGATTGCTCAAGTATGCATTCTCATTATTTATACTGCTTGCTGGCTCTGTTTCGTAGGCATAAGTTGAAACAAGTCCTGTTTCTTCCAGCAACTTTTGCAGAGCTTTACGGACTATTGTATACTTCCCGCCGCATTTTGAACTAATGAATACCTCTAATTTATGTTTTATGTTATCAAGCTTCATTGCCTTAGCCCCCAATCATTTGGCTTTCTCAATATAATGCAAGTTAATTATACCAGAATAACGAGCCATGTTCAACGTATATGGGGAGTGAGCTTTTTTCTGTAACTAAAGATACAATTCGAACTGTTGTTATGTCAAAACAACTATGATAAAATATGTAAAGCAGATGGAACATTCTCATCGGTGTAATGTCGATAAAAAATAGAGACCAACCGAAAGGAGGTAATATGATATGGTTCAGAAGAAATAACGGCGAATTCAAGCCGCTGAAAAACTCGAGGTATCTTCCCGCGTACTACTTCATCCCGAAGGAGATACTTGACAGGAATCCCGCCCCGCTGAGGGAGATCCCGAGATCCTTCTCAAAGCTCATGAAGGATGATAAAGCGATAGCGACCATCGAAAGCGACCTGTTCATGCTCCTCATGTATGACGTGTTCGCGTACATGAGCTGGCAGTACATGGGCAGGAGCGAATACATGGAGATATGGTCCGGATATGAACCGTTGTGGAAATTCGCACATCAGCCCGACGTATGGATCAATGAGCTTGAAGAGGCCGGCATACTGCTCGGAGAGGATTGGGTAACGAGCGACCCGGATCACGAGATAGGGTTCCTGTCGATAGAGACCGTAAGCTACGTAATGGCGGCAATAGTACCCCGGGCGATGTTCAAGTACAGGATGTATGAGGTCGAAAGGATCGCCGAGGAGTATCGCTGCTTTGAGGATTTCGACTATCGCAACAGCCGTCAGAAGATCGACTTTTACCGCAAATGGTATCATTCCCGCACGCAGCATCCCCAGATATCCCTGGAGGGCTTTCAGGAGGAGTATAAGAAGAATCATAACGGCGTAAAGTGGGATGCTCCGGATGAGAGCGCCGATCTTGCAGA
>JAEEGI010013055.1_pt1 | contig 17657 bp, 16 predicted proteins | sample 8958751 | NCBI WGS metagenome assembly JAEEGI01 (sample SAMN16246545, study PRJNA631951) | gut metagenome | biome: gut microbiome; feature: rumen; material: KS-attached | host: Bos | place: Iran: Karaj | collected 2018-10 | reverse complement strand
CATGGACATAGAAATACATCCATGTATTTCTGGGCATGTCTAGTTACATCCTGTAACCGGCATGATATCTGGCGATTCCCATTCTGGGGTCTGAAACTCGCTTCGCTCAGACATGCAGACCCCGGGCAGAATGGAAATCTCCATCTATCACGCTCATGAATTTTATAAAACGATTAAAAAGCATGGCAATGATCTATATACTGCCTGCCCCAGCAAAGTCTTTGGTGATACTGCACCGTCCAAGTGGGAAGCCTGCAAATAATAATATATAAAGCTACTGTATAAAAAGCGGGTGCAGTAGATTTTTTATGTATATTTTTTATATAAAAAGTATAGGGGGAGATTGATAAGAATACTGTTGACATTCATATATGGCGATGCTAGCATAAAGCTTAGATAAAATCTGGTCGGGGATGATACCCATAATAAAAAACTAGGGCTGTGATTTTATACTAAATCTATATCTACATTAAAGTTAACATCTTGTAAAAGGGGAAGACACCCATGACAAAAAACATTACAGTTACAGATGCAAACGGAGACATTATTGGGACCACATACCCCAAGAGGGCAAAAGGTCTTGTTAAGAATGGGCGGGCATGCTATGTAGGCAGCGGGACCATTCGAATGTCTGCATTGGATGCTTCGTCCGATAATATGACTATTTCGGAGGAAAAATCCATGAATTATATTACTTTTAATGGCGATGAATGGATTCGCCACGATGCAGATATCTCTTATATGACCAGCGTGATGGACGGAACTCTTACCGAAGCTTTGATGCTTGGTAATTGGGACGATCGCGAGAAGGTTGCCAGATCTAAGGACTTTACACTTTCCCCATTAACTGAATATCATTTTATATTCTGGCTTAATGGCGGCGAGAATGAAAAAGGTGATGAGACCTGCCTTTTCAAAGTTACCTTTATGGGTGACGATGGTAACAGCAGGATCTATAAGCTTAACAGGAACTTTATTCACCCGCTTCTGCACCAAAAGGGGTGGGAGCTTTATGAACTTCCTTTTGTAACGCCGGATGTTCAGGATGGTGTAACTGTCACATTCTCTTTTGTGGCCGGTAAGGCTCCTATGGCTGTACTTCCTGCCCGTGAACCATCTGCATATCTTGATCTTAAGGATGAGCCTGATGAATTTGAGGATTACAGACCACAGAGGCACAACTTAGTCTTCAAGGACGGATGGCCGTCAATCTCTCAGTATGGAGGAGATAGGTATTCCACTCAGGCTATCAAACAAAAGCTTGCCGGGAAGCGCTCCAAACCTGAAAAGGGTAATAATATTTTTAATATCACTTATTCAGGCGGCGATATTGACGAAGAGTGCTGGGAAAGCCTTGAAGAGTCTTTCTATGAAGAAGCCGAGCAGCAGTGCGATGAACTTGAGGACATGCTGGATGAACTTGAAGACCGCCTTGATGACATCGGAGATGAGCTTGACGATGCAGAAGATGAGCTTGATGATATCATGGATGAGGACGATTTCAAGCAAAGAAGCGACTTTGGCAAGATCACAGAAATGGTTGGTCAGCTTGGAATATTGAAGGCCAAAATACCGGGTTATGAGGCAGCTTTAAAAGGATATGCAGGAGCAGTAAAGAACTTTTCTAAGAACCTTGGAAAGTCAATGTCTCAAGAGATAATCGCACAGTCAGCGGACCTTAGAAGCATAGTGGAAGCCTTTGAAGAAAAGATAAGCTCATTCCAAGATCAGGTAAACGATTTTGTAGATTCTATCTCATCGCTACAGGATTAAAAGTAATCTATAGGTTTGGACGCTTAACATAATGAAGCGTCAAGTATAAGATATGATAAGGAATAGTCCTTTGCGACTATTCCTTATTTTTTTATTCAAAATATCAGAAAAGGTTATTCCTTTTGCAATTTGCTCCGATATATGTGATGACAAGTAATATATGCGCAGGGAAGCGCGTCTTTATAAGAGCTTGAAACATACAGATTCAAACTCTCTCTAAATGCAAAATCCAAGGACAAGGACGTCACAGATGTAGCAGGAAAGGAGCGAGCGTACATGCCGGGTAACACAGTGTACGATGCCTCTATACTTTCGATGATGCCACAGGTGGCGACTGCAGCTACAAAGGTAGTAAGTAAAGTACAACAGGCAAAAGGCGATGATTTTGGCAGTGTTATCACAGATGCAAGACTTTCGAACATAGCAGATTCGAATCAGACTAACCAATTAGACAAGACGCTGCAAAACACCGGTCAGGGAACTTCACCAAAAAAGGCAGCTCCCAAAGCAAAACTGAATAATGACAACAAAGATTCAAAAGTAGACGTAAAGAAAGATGAATCAAAGAAAATCGACATCAAGGATCCCCAAATAAAAGGGAATGAAGACATAAGTACCACAGACCTTGAAAACCAGATAGACAAAGCAGTTCAAGACGTCGAAGAAGCAGGTAAAGAACTTATCTCACAGATTGCCGATGAACTTGATGTTACAGATGAAGAAGTATTAGAAATCCTAAATCAGCTTGGAATGACACTTACAGATCTTTTTAATCCTGAGAATCTGACACAAGTGGTAATGGAAGTCACCGGCACGGGTGATGTAGCAGAAGTCCTGATAGATGAAGACTTATCATCATCACTTCAAAACCTACTTGAAAGTGCTCGTAAGATGATGGAGGACATAGCAGCAGATTACGAGACAGAGCCCGAAGAGATAAGTAAGATGCTTGAAACAGTCAAAAACTTAGAAGAAAAAGGACAAACGCAAGGACAGGAAAATGAGTTTATCAAAGGTCTAAAAGATAAGCAGTCCAAAGACTTAGAAGACAAGATCGAGATCAAAGTAGAAGACAAAGCAGTAACTACTAATGAACAGGTGACAGGAAATAAGGGTTCTGAGAAAAAAGACAGTCAGAGCGAAGAACGAAGCGAAGAAGGCAAGAATCTTTTTTCACAAAATGAAGGAATAAAAACTCCTTTGATGAATCCTTATCAGCAGATGGTAAAAGACTTAGAGAGTGCATTTAGTGAAGCGGCAGGAGCTAAAGAGGCAGCAAAAGGCACTACCACAAGTCAGATAGACATCATAAACCAGATCACAGAGCATATGAAAGTAAACATCAAAGAGGAAATGACATCAATGGAGATACAGCTCCATCCCGCAAGTCTAGGAACAGTAAAGGTCATGGTAGAGCAGGCACAAGGCGGCGGAGTTACAGCTAAGTTTACAGCATCAACCCAGGAAGCTGGGGCAGCGCTTCAGACACAGCTGATGCAGTTAAGACAACAGCTTGACGAGCAGGGCATCAAAGTAAATGCAGTAGAAGTTACAGTAGATGCACATGCATTTGAACAGAACTTAGAACAAGGCAACCAGCAGAACGCTTCAGAACAGGAAACAAAACGTCAGAGCAGAATACGGAGAATCAACCTTGGAGATCCGGACCTATTGCAGGAGGATACCTTGGAGCTCGACGAAGAGACAAGGCTGGCAGCCGAAATGATGGCAGCAAATGGACAGACCGTTGATTACATGGTTTAAACAAGCTTATTACAAAGTCACTATTAAAGTCTTGTAACAGATCTATTTCTGCTAGAGAAATGAGGTAATAGAAATGGCAGTAGATGCAATAGTAAAAGATGGAGTTATCGTAAATAACGGTCAGGCAGCTTCTGAGAAAAAAGACTCAACTACAACCACCAAACTAGGCGAATATAAAGAGCAGTTCATGCAGCTTCTGTGTGCACAGATGAAATATCAGGATCCTCTGGAACCTACATCCAACACCGAGTATATCTCACAGTACGCGCAGTTCACACAGGTTGAGCAGATGCAGAACCTCTCCAATACAGTAGCTCTTAACAGAGCAGCAGACATGGTTGGTAAGACAGTTCAGATCACTCAGGTAGATGAAGAGACTGGCGAGACCAAATCAATAGTTGAAGGTAAGGTTGACTTTGTGACCTACGAAAGCGGCACTTCTTATGTGAGCGTTAACGGCAACAAGTATAAGCTTGATGATGTTACAGCAGTTGTAGACGGAACCTATTTTGACAACACTCAGCTTGCAGAGTCCGTAAGAAAAGACCTTGATAAGCTGCCTGGCGTAGATTATGTAACACTCTATGCTGACAAGGACAGACTTGAGAGAATGCTTGCTACATACGAATCAATGACTGGTGATATGTCAGCATTCTTCAGTACAGCAGAGCTTTCCAAGATATCACAGTATGCGCTTAAGTACGCAGACCTTATCGATCAGGCAGCTAAAGAGACAGAGAATGCACACACTTCGCAGCCTGTAGAGTCTCTTAATAACGAGGATAAGGAAGATACCTGAAAATCTTTTGACAGAATAAAAAAGACTTAAGGAAGAAACAGTAACTGGATTATCCGGAGATAAGATCAGTTAAAGGCCTTATCTCCGGGAGATTGAAAGGAGAAAGATTACCAAATGAATAGTTTTAATCCCTCCTTTCTTTCCATAGAGAGTGTTCAGGGTCAGTACCTTGGTAAGGAAAAGACCGGTAAGATACAGCCGCAGATAAACGGCTCCGGAGAGTCTTTTTCATCTATCTTAGACAAAGCCCAGGAACTGGCAAAAAGAAACGAGCCGCTTAAATTCTCAAAACATGCTACGGCAAGGCTCAATGACAGAAATATCGAAATATCCAAAGATCAGCTTGAGCGCCTGAACCAGGGAAAGATACAGGCAGGAGAGAAAGGAATCAATGAATCGCTTATACTTGTTGATTCACTGGCATTTATAGTCAACATACCCAATAACACAGTGGTGACAGCCATGAATCAGGAAGATTCAAGTGATAGCAAAGTATTTACAAATATCGACGGAGCAGTAATAGCATAAGGCCGGACTTAAGAAAAAGAGAAATTTTTTCTACAAAGAGGTCTTTTAAAATCCCGACTGACAGAAGGATTTTAAAGTTAAAGCATTCTGCTCCTACCAGTACCAAAGAGTTATTATTGTAGAAAGCAATTATTATCTCCCGGTGCTCTATAGTAGGAGGTTTTATCTATGTTAAGATCAATGTATTCAGGTGTTGCAGGTCTCAAGACTCATCAGACCAAGATGGACGTTATTGGTAACAACATCGCCAATGTTAACACCACATCATTCAAGTCCCAGTCTATCAGCTTCTCAGACCTTATGTACCAGACAACTCAGCGTGCATCAGGTGCTACCGAGACAACCGGTGGTGTCAATGCCCGCCAGATAGGTCTTGGTGCTCAGTCAGCTTCTATAGCTACAGCAATAGAGACTCAGGGTGCAACTCAGACTACAAACAATCCATACGATCTTATGATATCCGGTGATGCATTCTTCATCGTCAATGACGGTACCCAGAATGTATATACAAGAGACGGTTCATTCTATGTAGATGGTAATGGTAATCTTGCTACTCAGTCAGATGGTTACTACATCATGGGATGGATGGCAGTTACTGATGAAGATACCGGTGTTACATCTATCAATACCAACGGCGGTCTTACCAAGCTCCAGATCATGTCAGATGAGACCAGCACATTCCCACCTGAAGGAACATCTCAGGCAGTAGTAAGTGGCAATATCGATGCCAAGGATACCAATATCACATCATCAGCAGGCAAGACTATAGCTCTTGAGTTCTATGATAACCTTGGATATCTCTACACAGCAGAATTCACCATCAAGGATGTTGATGATGCCAAGAACACATATACAATGACACTTACAGATATCATGGATTCTGACGGAGTATCCGTTGGAGCAGAGCAGCTTGCCATGGTACATCTTGGATCAGATGCTCAGGCTGGTGTTACTAATCAGGTACCCGGCGTACTTAAGTCAGGCTACTATGTATCCAGTTATTCTGCAGCAAAGGGAACAGCAGACTTTGCCCTTACAGACAGCAATGTTAATACAGTAGATACAACAATGTTCTCAGCAGTTCCTACAAGCGGTAAGCTTTCTGATCTGGACGATGCAGGAGTACTTAATGACCTCTACAACATAGTAATTGATGATGACAATTTCTATGATGATGATACCTATACAATGGATAATCTTGGTAACCTTACAATATCCCATACAGGTACTACATCACTTACTACTAAGAAAGGCGTAGTCAATGATACCAATACATCATCCTATAAGGTATCTGTAAATGGAGCAGTAGCAACTATCAACTATACAACCACAACAGGTACACTTACATCTGATGTTGATGGTGGTAAGTATACAGGAATATCTTCAGCGCTTAAGAGCGCTTATGCGATCCCGACAGGTCTTTCTTCATCAACAACCTATCATACAACAGATGGCAATTCACTTACACTTACAGTTCCAAGTACAACATCTCTTGGCGTTGCAAGCGGCTTTGAAGTAGTTGTTACAAGCGGATCTGCTACAGTGACAAAAGGTTCTGCGATCAAGAATACAACTCCTGTAAAAGGCAATCTTAAGAACCTTTCAGAGACAATACGCGGATATTATGGAGATCTTACAGATGCCAAGTATGCTGCATATCCTGATACAGCTACATATTCGCTTTCATCAGATGGAAAGCTGACAGTATCTTATCCTGTAGATACAACAGGTACTAAGACAACTGATGCGGTTTCACTTTCTAGCACATATAAATTCACCAGCGTAGATACTACGCAGAATCCGGCTGTCATTACTATTGAAAATGCTGCAGATTCGTCTCTTACTTATACGATCAATGAAAGCGGTACTGTTGATGATGCAGCACAGGCATTATTAGCTAGATATTTTGGTTTGACAGATGCAGATTTTGCCCAGTACCGTAAGGTGGAAAATCCTTCATATCAGATCACATATGATGCGACAACCGGTGCAATGTCTCTTGCGATCACATATAAAGAAACAACAACATCAACTATTACTGATACCTATTCCATAACAGATACTACTAACATTTCAGCAAGTGTAGGAAAAGAGACTGCTGTATATACAGATAAGTCTGGCATCTCAACATATACGCTTAACTCCACAGGAAGTCTTGCTGATCTCATGGCCAATACAGATGCTGATGCTATTCTTGCAGCATTTGGAATTGATAAGACCAAGGCAGCAAATTATATATCCAAATCATCATATTCACAGTCATCATATGTTATATCCAACACAGGACTTCAGATTACAAGCTATGAGGATAGTGAGTATACACTTGATACAGGATCAGGGTATTCTGCATCGGCAGCAGGTACCACTATCACAGTATCTCTTACAACATCAGAGGATGTTAATACATCAGGCAACATGACAGAGCTTTCATCCCTTGTGAAAAATGCTTTTGGTATATCAAGTGCTGACTATGACACAAGTGAACCTTTAGATACCTACACAATAGAGATGGATGCCAACGGTGAAGCTAATCTCACAATTACAGACAATTCTTACAAGACAGTGGCAACTGAGTACAATCGTAACGAGATGACACTCAACTATGATCATGCCAATGGTTCATATACAGGAGCTACTTTCAAGCAGGCTGACGGATCAGAGAATGGTATATCATACTCAACTATAACAACAGACAAGATCATCATGAACTTCAATCCTGATATGGATGATACAGTTAATCCTTGGACAGATGTATATCTTGACCTTAGTACAACAACCAACTATAACTCATCAGGAACATCAACACTTCAGGCTTCAAAGGGAGATCTCTTAGGCAATAACACAGGACGTATGATGGGTACCATGACAGGTATCACTATCTCCAAAGATGGTAAGATATCAGCATCTTATTCCAATGGCCAGACACTTCTTCTAGGACAGATTGCATCTGCAACATTTGCTAACGCATCAGGTCTTGAGAAAGCGGGCAATAACCTTTACACAGCAACTCTTAACTCAGGAGATCCTGTAGTTCAGGATATAACAGTTGGCGGCGGCTCCATACAGACCGGTGTTCTGGAGATGAGTAATGTAGACCTTTCCAATGAGTTTACTAACATGATCACAGCACAGCGTGGCTTCCAGGCCAACTCACGTATCATTACAGTATCAGATACACTTCTTGAAGAGCTGACCAATCTGAAGAGATGATGATATGAAGTCATAAGATTTTGATTTATATCATAAGTTTTCGATTTATATCATAAGATTTCGATTTTTATCATAAGATTTATACCGAGCAGATGCCCCTTATTACCAGGGCGGCATCTGCCGGCATTTGTATTTTTTCAAAAAGGATAATGACCGTATATTAGATTTTTGACCTAATGTCGCGAGAAAAGCGAGTGACTAATGGTTCAAATTGTACCAAAAATTGCAAAAAAATTTGTATCTTTAGTATAAAATTGACAGACAAGTACAATATTTCGTGATATAATATTTTTTATAATAAACATTTATTGCGAGCAGTTGTTTGTACGAACCATGTCTATCTATTGTTAATAACCTGTATAAAGGAGATTTAACGTGGATTTAGCTACATTAGCAGCTCTTGGTGGCGGTATTGTTATTATTCTATTGGGAATCGCGACGGCCGGTGGTCTGCAGACAATTCCCAGCTATATTGATATACCGTCGGTTGTTATCACAATCGGTGGTTCGCTTCTTGCAACATTCGGTACCAATACTATACCCGGAGCTATCAGTGCACTTAAAACGGTTGGTGTTGTTATCAAGATGCCAAGTCTTGATATGTCAGGACTTGTCAAACAGATCGTTGATCTATCCAATACCGCAAGAAAAGAAGGACTTCTTGCTCTTGAAGAAGCAGCTAATGGTATCGAGGACCCCCTTCTTAAAAAGGGACTCCTCTTGACAGCAGACGGTACTGAGCCTGAACTTGTAAGAGCTATCCTGGAAGCAGAGATTGATGCGGTAGATGCAAGACACAAACTAAATATCAAGTTCTTTGAGGACTGGGCCAGCCAGGGACCTTCCTGGGGTATGATCGGTACCCTTATCGGACTTGTTAACATGCTCAATAACATGTCAGATGCATCATCACTTGGACCTAATATGGCGGTTGCTCTTATCACTACATTCTACGGATCTGCGATCGCTAACTGGATATGTTTCCCTATTGCAGAAAAACTTAAATTCGATAACGATCAGGAACTCACATATAAAGGGGTTATGATAGAAGGAATCTTGTCTATTCAGGCAGGTGAGAACCCCAGAGTTACAGAAGAAAAGCTTAAGGCATTTATGACTCCTTCAGAAAGAGAAGCTTACGATGCAGCTAACGGTGGCGGAGGTGAGTAATGGCTAAAGCAAAAAAAGAAGCCCCGCCTAAAAAAGGATGTCCTGCCTGGCAGGGTACCTTTGGCGATCTTATGAATCTGCTTCTGTGTTTCTTTGTGCTTCTTTTCTCAATGTCAACTTTGGATGCGGCTAAGTATGAGGAAGTTGCAGCTTCTTTTAGTGCGGCTTTTGGTCTTTTTAATGGTGGTCAGAACGCACTTGGCGATGGCGCCTTGATAGGAGATGGTGTATCACAGCTAAGTTCTCTCTCGGCATATACTACTTCTATGGGGGCAGCAGCATCAGGAGATGCAGAAAATCCAACAGATGCTACGTCCGGAGATCAAAGCGCGGTAGGTGCGCCTGATGTATCCGAAGCTGAAGCTACGCTTGAAGCAGCTCAGATGGAAGCTTCAGAGAAGCTTGCCAAGGAAGTTACAGAAGCTCTGCAGGCTGGGATGACTGATTCCGAGAAGGCTGAGCTTACAGAAGAGGAAGTTATATCAGACGTAGTACTCAATTATACGAGTCAGTATGTACAGCTTACCATTAACGGGTCACTTCTTTTTGCATCAGGTAGTGCTCAGGTGCAAGAGAGCGCATATCCTGTTCTTGATAAGGTTGGCGCCGTTCTTTCAAGCTACGCTGGCGGCACTATAGAGATAGAAGGTCATACAGACAACGTGCCAATCCATACATCACAGTTTGCCAATAATGATGAACTGTCGGATGCGCGTGCACTTGCCGTTTTTTATTATATTATCGATGTAACAGACCTTGATCCTGCCAATATCAAGCATTCCGGAAGAGGTGAGTATCAGCCGGTTGCGGACAATACCACTGCAGAAGGCAGGGCCAAGAACAGACGTGTAGAGATAAGGATCTACAACCCACTTAGTGCCCAATACTAGGATGTTAAAATTCCCCCAGGGGGATTTTAAATCCTGGCAACAGTCAGTATTTAAGAGGTGATTCCCGGAGTTTGGAGGTATTTATGAAAAGGAATATGCTGGCGATCATTATTCTGGCTCTTCTTGTGATCAATACAGTATTAACCGGAATAGTAATGCTGTCAGTTATGCAGACCAACCAAAAGACAGCTACGGTAATAGCAGATATCGCATCAGCTCTTGAACTTGAAGCTGGCGGAGGTGCCGGCACCAGTTCCGGATTTGCAAGGCAGGCATCTGATATTACAGCGGCAGAGACAGCCAACTTTGAGATTACAGATATTCAGATATCTCTGGCCAAGACAGAAAGCGGACAGGCTGCGATCCTTCAGTGCTCACTTAACATATCCATGGATACGGTGAATTCTGATTATGCAACTCTTGGATCAAGTGAAAGCCTTGCAGGTGCCACATCCAAGATCAAATCTATAGCCAACGAAGTTGTATCCCAGTACAACTATGACAATATCTCAGACAATCAGGCTGCCATAGAGAGGGAGATCCTTGATAAAGTTCAGGACTATTTTGGTTCAGCATTTATTTACGACATAAGCTTCAGTTCGTTCTTGCCGGTTAAGATGTAACATAGGGACTTATGGGAGAATTATATGAGTGATGTCCTTAGCCAAAATGAGATAGATAACCTGCTGGCGGCGCTGTCAACGGGTGAACTTGATGTAGAGGAGATGTCCAAGGCCGATGAGAAGAAGGTCAAGGACTATGATTTCAGACGCCCTGCGAAGTTCTCTAAAGAGCATCTTAGGACTCTTGAGATCATCTTCGAGCACTACGGAAGACTCCTTGCTACAACTATGCCTCTTTATCTTAGAAAAAATGTACAGATCACAGTAGAGAACTCAGAAACAGTTACTTTCTCCGAGTTTTCAAATGCTCTTTCAAACCCTGTAATCCTTGGAATAGTTAATTTTAATCCTCTTCAGGGTCAGATAATTGTAGAAGTGCAGTCCAATATTGGATTTTCTTTTATAGACAGAATGCTGGGAGGCGAAGGAACTGCTCTTGACAGGCCTCGTCCCTTCACAGATATAGAAATGCCGCTTATAGAGAAGATGGTAACTATCTGTGTCCAGCAGCTTGTTGAGCCATGGGAGAACGTTGTCAATATAGATCCTATTCTTGACAGAATAGAGACCAATCCTCAGTTCGCCCAGGTCATATCACCTACTGATATGATCGCTATCGTAACACTGAATATGAAAATAGGCGATGTGGAAGGTCTCATGAACTTCTGTCTTCCTTTCTTTACACTGGAAAGTGTAATGGATCGTCTCAATACCAAGTACTGGTTCTCCAGTATGCAAAGGCATAATGAAGAAAATGATTCTGAATTTCTTGAATCACTTGTCAGGAGAATCGATGTTCCTGTCAAAGCTGTACTTGGAAAGTGCCAGGTTTCTGTCAGCGACTTTGTGCAGCTGCAGCTTGGCGATATTATAAGACTTGATTCCAAAGTAACTCAGGAAATGCATGTATATGTGGGAGATATTGACAAATTCACAGCACTTCCGGGTACTTCGGACAAAAAATATGCGGTTAGGGTTACGTCGGTGATAAGAGAGGAGGAATAAAAGATGGACGGAACACTCTCTCAGGATGAGATCAACGCCCTCTTGGAAGGGATGGATACATCCGGTGGTGCGGATTCCGGTGACAGTGCACCGGCCGGAGGTGGCGCTATGAGTAGTGAGATTGATGAATCCCTTCTTACTGATGTCGAGAAAGACGCGGTTGGTGAAGTTGCCAATATCAGTATGGGTTCTTCCGCGACAACACTGTTCTCACTCGTAAACCAGAAGGTTAATATCACAACCCCAAGAGTTACACTTTGTAACTGGGACAGACTCATGGCGGATTATGAAAGGCCATGCGTATTCGTACAGATCAAGTACACCATAGGTCTTGACGGAAGTAACATCATGATACTTAAAGAGCATGATGTTATGGTCATCACTGATCTTATGATGGGTGGTGATGGTACCAATATTCAGGACGGAGAGATCGGAGAGCTGCAGCTGTCCGCTATTTCCGAAGCTATGAACCAGATGATGGGTGCTGCTGCGACAGCTCTTTCATCTATGATCGACCAGAAAGTTGATATCTCGCCCCCGCAGGCAACACTCCTTGCAGCAATGGAGACGGATCCCGGCGAGATCGCAGAATTTTTAAGAGGTACCTTCGTAAGGATCACATTCAAGATGCAGATTGGCGATCTCGTAGATTCGTCAATTATGCAACTTTATCCCGTTGACTTTGCGAAGAGTTTGTACGATACTTTTATTACAAGCACTAAAGAGGACCAGCTTCCTCCTCCTCAGGAAGCAGCACCCGCACCGGCTCCTGCACCGGCTCCGGCAGCGCCCGGACCTGAAGCTGCGCCGCCTCAGATGGATCAGTCTCAGATGATGGGACAACCTATGATGGGGCAGCCTATGATGGGACAACCCATGATGATGCAGCAGCCTATGATGATGCAGCCGCAGATGATGCCTATGCAGAACATGAACGTTCAGCCGGCATCCTTCCAGAATTTCTCACCGGATGGGCAGCTCATCGCAGGTGGAGAGAACATCACACTTATCAAGGATGTTCCTCTTGAAGTTACAGTTGAGCTTGGACGTACTCACAAACCTATCTCTGACATACTTGATTTTGCACCGGGTACGATCATAGAACTTGACAAAGTCGCAGGTGAACCTGTTGATGTACTTGTAAACGGCAAGTACGTAGCCAAAGGCGAAGTAGTAGTAATCGATGAAAGCTTTGGTGTCAGAGTCACTGAGATAATTAAGTAAAAGAGTCTTGTATCATTTGTTAAAGATGTAAAGTTATTTGCAAATCTGTCCGATATATTCTACGCAGATTGCGATTAACATAATACTGACAACAAAAAAATCTTACGTAAAGAAATGGAGAATGAGCGATGGCAAAAAATGTGTTAGTTTGTGATGACGCAGCATTTATGAGAATGATGATCAAGGATATTCTTACAAAAAATGGCTACAATGTCGCAGGCGAAGCAGAGAATGGAGCTAAGGCTGTAGAGAAGTACAACGAGCTTCATCCGGATCTTGTGCTTATGGATATCACTATGCCTGAGATGGATGGAATACAGGCTTTGAAGAAGATCAAAGAAGGTGATCCTAAGGCGGTAGTAATCATGTGTTCAGCAATGGGTCAGCAGGCCATGGTTGTTGAAGCTATACAGTCAGGCGCTCGTGACTTTATTGTTAAACCTTTCCAGGCAGACCGTGTTCTCGAGGCTGTCAAGAAGGTTATAGGATAATTTGGATCTTACAGCATTTGCTCAGTTTTTGACTGTGATATTTCTGTTCATAGTTATACTGGTGCTGACATATTTTACAACCAGATTTATTGCTGGATATCAGAAAAACCATTCTGTAAATACCAACATTGAATCTGTTGAAGTAATGCGCCTTAGCCCTAGCCAATACGTACAGATAATACGTATTGGCAAAAAGTATGTGGCAATAGCTGTGAGTAAGGATTCCATAGAAAAACTCTGCGAGCTTTCATCCGAGGACGTGGAAGCGATATCGCAGGAAGAGCATTCTATGAACTCTTTTAGAGATGTCATGGACAAAATTAAACAGGGTTTGCAGCGATAATATATCGCCGATAATATCGCGATAGCGGGGGAATAAGCGGAATATGAGAAATCCTAAGGGAAAGGACAACATACGCCGGCTTTTTTCTACGGCTGTCATCAGCACCGTAGCATTTGCGGGTATGGTGGCCTTTCTTTTCTTTGCTATTCCAATAGTATCTAATGCGACCGAGGCCGGAACGGTTTACGTTGACGACACCACGGATACTGACCCTACAATTGAACCGGATTATCATCTTACAGGTACTGACGATGAACGTACCAATATCAAAGAACCCGGCACGGCTCAAACGGCAGAAGACCTATCGGAACTTAATATTGCCAACTATGTCACTGTTACTTATGATAACGGTAACGGTGAGATTAATGGTGCGCTGCGCATCTTCATAACGCTTACTCTGCTTGCGCTGCTGCCTTCTTTTATCATCATGATGACCTCTTTTACGAGGATCATCCTGGTTCTTCACTTTACCCGAACAGCACTTAATACACAGACAGCCCCTCCTAACATGGTAATAATAGGACTGGCTTTGTTTCTGACCTTCTTTATCATGCAGCCGACTATACTAAGAGTATATAACGAAGCATACGTCCCCTTTGAAAATGGCGAATTAACACAGCAGGAACTACTAGACAGTGCCATGAAACCCATAAGAGAGTTCATGTACCCCCAGACCCAGCGTAAGGACGTAGTCATGTTCATGGAGATAAGCGGCGATGAATGGGACGGTACCTTAGATGACATACCTACAACAGTCCTGGTTCCATCATTTATGGTAAGTGAACTAAGAACAGGATTCATCATAGGCTTTCTTATCTACATTCCATTTATAGTGATCGATATGGTAGTAGCTTCAGTACTCATGTCAATGGGTATGATGATGCTGCCGCCAACTACGATCTCAATGCCATTTAAAATCCTGCTATTCGTCCTAGCCGACGGCTGGAACCTGATAATAGGAAGCCTGGTTAAAACTTTCTATTAGTATTTTTTGAAACGCTTTATTACAGATATAAATTCACGGAGGCGCCTATGGATGCCGGAGTTGTTAATCAGATCATAAGAGAAGCACTATTCTTAGTTATCAAAGTCGGAGGCCCCATGCTCCTGGCTTCCCTTATCATGGGCCTAATTATCTCAATATTCCAGACGGTTACATCGATCCAAGAACAGACGCTGACTTTCGTGCCTAAACTCCTAGTTGCCTTTGGCTGTTTGATTTTCCTAGGAAGTTACATGGGTACTCAAATATCAGACTTTATGACAAAACTCTGGTCTGACTTCTCTCTTTATATTCACTAATTAGCGCGACCACGCCTTGAATCATTGATTCAAGTACCTTGGCAAGTATGAATCAATCACCTTTAAACTTATACCCCAAAGCCCATGATAGACGTAACCTTTACTTATGGAGATCTTGAATATTTTCTTTTGATCCTCGTGCGCGTATCTGCGTTTGTATTTGTTGCGCCATTTTTCTCTGCAAGAGGAATCCCTGCAAGATACAAAGTTGCCTTCTCGCTCTTTATCGCCATAGTCCTATATGACGTAGCCCCAAGAGCAGGCCTTGATTATTCCACAGTATATGGTTATGCCTTCATAGTCATAAAAGAAGTCCTGTCAGGAGCAATACTTGCCTTTGCGGCACTTATCTGTATGCAGATAGGTAGCTTTGCAGGTCAGATCATAGATATGATGACAGGTCTTTCCATGGTATCTATCATGGATCCTGCCACCAATACCAACGTGACAATAACAGGAGCGCTGTACCAGCAGATGCTCATGATAATGCTTATAATAAGCGGCATGTACAGATATCTTATAAAGGCTCTTGCAGACTCTTTTACCATAATCCCTGTAAACGGAGCCGACTTCCAGATGCATTTTCTTTTAAGGACTATGCTTGAATTCATGAAAGATTACATGGTCATAGGTTTTAGGATCACACTTCCTGTGTTTATTGTATCTTTTACCATGAATATAGTCCTTGGTATCCTTGCCAAGGTATCACCTCAGCTCAACATGTTCGCTGTAGGTATGCAGCTCAAGATATTAGTTGGACTTGGAATTTTGTTTCTTACAAGCTCTATGTTATCGGTTGCATCCGATTTTGTATTCGATCAGATGAAAATACTGATCCAGGAGTTCGCTTATGGACTTACGCCTTAGGTATGATCTTCAGTTTTTTGCCAAAGAAGGTCCTGGCGGTGAGAAGACTGAAGAAGCTACCGGTAAACGATTAAATGATGCAAGAAAAAAAGGTCAGGTTGCCAAGAGTCAGGAGATAACCGTGGCAGCGGACCTTTTTGCCTTTTTTATCATACTAAGCATTTATAAAGAATATCTTGGAACTAATTTTGTATTCCTTTTTAATGATATATATGGCAATATTCCGGATACTATCGTAATGGTGGACGGCTATATTCCTAAAGCTACCTTCGATTCCCTTTTTGTTAAGATCATAATAATAGCTCTTATTACGGTGCTTCCGTATCTTATTGCGGGTTTTGCTCTTGCGCTTATCTGCAATATAGTTCAGTTCGGCTTTAAGATAACAACAGAACCTATGAAGCCCAAGTTCAATAAGCTTAACCCTCTAAGCGGAATCAAGCGTATCTTCTCGGTTCAGTCCCTGTTCAATCTTGTTAAGTCACTTATGAAGATAGGGCTTATATCTATAGTCGTATATGTGACCTTGACGGGGAGAAATGAGTCACTGTTCCTGCTTTACGATATGCCGCTTAGGCAGGGGATTGCCCTTATGGGAGATATAATCATAGACCTTGGACTTCGCTGTGCTTTTGTATATCTTATTATTGCTGCTGCCGACTTTATATACCAAAAGCATAAATTCCGTGAAGACATGAAGATGACCAAGCAGGAAGTCAAGGATGAATATAAGGACACAGAAGGTGATCCTCAGATCAAGTCCAAGCAGAAACAGAAGATGAGAGAAGCTTCACAGCGCCGTATGATGAAAGAACTCCCCAAAGCGGACGTTGTCATCACTAACCCGACTCATTATGCGGTAGCTCTTGTATATAATCAGGATGAGGACCCTGCTCCCAAAGTCATCGCCAAAGGTGCCGACTATGTAGCTATGAAGATAAAAGAAGCTGCCAAAGAAAACCATATTGAGATAGTAGAAGATAAGCCCCTTGCGAGAATGCTCTATGCCAATGTTGAGATAGGCGAATTCATCCCCCCGGAGCTCTACAAGGCTGTAGCGGAAGTACTGGCATATGTCTACAAGCTTCAGGGCAAAATATAATAGTAAACTCAAATTTTCCAAACATATGTTTGGCTGGCACAATATGCTCAACCTCAAGAATTATACAAAAAAGCGTACATATTTTTATAAAAAGTGATGAAATTGCGGAGATTCTTTGATAAAATATCATTAAGGTGTTAGGGTTAGTGCATTTTTCGATCATTCTATGATGGATATACTTCTTATAGAGTGGTAGGGAAAGGGGGATGCTTATGAATCGTAAGAAGTTCACTGAGCTGGTATTTGACTACGGCGTTGCACTTTACGTAGTATCTGCTCTTATCATGCTCATCATCCCTATACCCGCATGGCTTATGGATCTTCTCCTTGCAGTCGATCTGTCTATAGCATTTGCTATTTTGTTTAATGCCATGTATGTCAAGGAAGCTCTGGATATGAGTTTCTACCCTACGATGCTTCTATGTACCACGGTATTTAGAATAGCTCTAAACGTTTCATCTACAAGACTTATACTAACCACAGGTGATCCCGGCAAAGTTATTGAAGTATTCGGTCAGTTCGTTGGTGCTGGCGATCTTATTATTGGTATTATCGTATATTTTATC
>JAEEGI010013048.1_pt1 | contig 17662 bp, 14 predicted proteins | sample 8958751 | NCBI WGS metagenome assembly JAEEGI01 (sample SAMN16246545, study PRJNA631951) | gut metagenome | biome: gut microbiome; feature: rumen; material: KS-attached | host: Bos | place: Iran: Karaj | collected 2018-10 | reverse complement strand
CCCGACGGCGCGCAGCTGCGCGTTGCGCTGCGCACCCCGGACGATGCCGAGAGCGTCCGCCGCGCCGTCGAGCGCTGGTACCGCGCCGAGAGCGAGCGGCTGTGCCTGCAGGCCTTCGAGCGGCTCTATCCGCAGTTTGCTGCCCTCGGCGTGCCCCGGCCCGAGATCCGCATGCGCGCGATGCGTTCCGCCTGGGGCAACTGCCGCCCCGCGCGCCGCGTCGTGACCTTCAACAGCATGCTCGCCGCCGCGGACGAGGCGTGCATCGAATATGTCGTCGCCCATGAGCTGACGCACTTCCTGCACGCCGACCATTCTCCCGCCTTCTACGCCGCGCTCGCGCGCGTCGTCCCGGACTGGAAGGCGCGGCGGGCACGGCTGAAGAAACTGGCTTCCGAGCTTTTTTCTTGACGGGGATGACGCGGGCTCTTATAATGTGCTCGTCTCCGCAACAATAAAGAAAGAGAGAGAAACGATATGGCGATCGTGGTCGTGGGTACTGTTTTTGTAGACATCAAGGGCTTTCCCGACGAGCTGTACATCCCCGGCGGGCGCAACTCCGGCAGCGTGCAGATCGTGCACGGCGGCGTGGGGCGCAACGTGGCCGAGGACATCGCGAACGTCGAGCTGCGGCCCGTGTTCGTCAGCATGGTGGACGACACGGCCGAGGGCGCGGACGTGCTGCGCAAGCTGCGCAAACACCGCGTAAACACCGACTACGTCGTCACGACGCCTGACGGCATGGGCATGTGGCTGGCCGTCTTTGACGAGAGCGGCGACGTCGTGGGCTCGATCTCCAAGCGGCCGAGCATGGACGCGATGATCGAACTGCTCGACGAAAAGGGCGACGAGATCTTCTCCGCCGCCGACAGCGTCGTCATTGAGATCGACCTCGATAAGGACGTCGTCAAGCGCGTGCTGCGCTATTCCAAGAAATACGGCAAAAAGGTCTACGCCGTCGTGGCCAACATGTCCATCGCCTCGCAGCGCCGCGATTTCCTGCAGGATATCGACTGCTTCGTCTGCAACGTCCAGGAGGCGGGCATCCTCTTTGTCAACGATTATTCCGAGCTCTCCCCGGAGGAGCTGTGCGAGGTGATCGCGCAGCATCTCGTCAATGCGGATTTCCGCTCGATCATCGTCACGATGGGCAGCCGCGGCGCGGTCTATGCCTCGAAGGACGGCGAGCGCGGCGTTTTCCCTGCCAGCAGCGTGACCGTGCGCGACACGACGGGCGCGGGCGACGCCTTCTGCGCCGGCGTCGCGATCGGACTGACCTACGGCAAGAGCATGCCCGAGGCGCTGGAGATCGCCACGCGCCTCGCCGCCTCGGTCATCACGGTGTCCGAGAACGTCTGCCCGCGTTTCCGTCCGCAGGAGCTCGGCCTCGACGTTGAAGTGGACGGGTAAGGCCCGGAAGCGCGTATCAAAAGACCCGGCCGAAGGAGAGATCCTTCGGCCGGGTCTTTTTCAGTCGAATGACGTAAGGGCGGACGCGCGCTCATCCCCACAGCGCCGTGAGCATCGGGATGATCTGTTTTTTGCGGCTCATCACGCCGGGCAGGAACATCTGCTTTCCCTTCGGCTCGACGCCGAAGGCCTGCTGCATCTCGTCGTCGCTGCCGACATACAGTAGATGCGAGCCCTCCTGCAGCACGTCCGTGATCATCAGGATCACGAAATCGAAGTCCTTGTCCTTCTTCAGCTTCGTCATATACTCCATGAAGGCCTCGCGGCGCGCGAGCAGGCCCGCGGAATCCGCGCAGGTGATCTGGCTGACGCCGATGTTGTGCTCGGCGATGTGAAAGACCTTGTAGTCGGTCTTGAACAGCTCCTCGATGGGCTTCTCGTCCGCGCCCTGGACGGAGAAGAGCTCTCTTCCGATGTCCTCGAGCGAGACGTGCGCGATCTTGGCGAGGCGCTCGGCCATGGCGACGTCGCGCTTGGTGCAGGTGGGCGACTTGAACATGACCGTGTCCGAGAGGATCGCGGCGGCCATCAGGCCAGCCATCTTGGGCGAGGGCATGACGCCCAGCTCCTGATACATGGCGGTGATGATCGTGTTGGTGCTGCCGACCGGCTCGTTGCGCACGGAGATGGGCTGGCCGGTCTGGATATCGGCCAGGCGGTGGTGGTCGATGATCTCCATGATCTCCACCTGCTCGAGCCCCGGGACGGACTGGGCGGATTCGTTGTGGTCGACGAGCACGACGCGCTTTCTCCGCGGCTTGAGCAGATGGAAGCGCGAGAGCATGCCGACGACCCGCTCCCGCTCGTCGAGGACGGGATAGCTGCGGTGACGGCTCTTCGAGAGGATCTCGCGCACGTCGTCGAGATAGTCGCCGAGATGGAAGCTGACGATCTCCTCGCGCTGGCAGACCCGCTCGACCGGCAGAGCCAGATAGATGAGCCGCGCGGCGCTGCGCGCGTCGAGCGGTGTGGAGACGATGCAGGTATTCGCCGTGCTCGCCGCCCACTCGGGGCGGATCTCGCTCTGGCAGATGATGAGGCAGTTGATCTGCTTTTCCAGCGCCTCGGCAATGACCTCCGGCTGCTCGCCGCAGATCAGGATGCGGTCCCTCCCGTCGCCGACGGGCGCGTCGATCGCCTGCGGCACGGCGATGCTCAGCTCGCCGGACACAGTCTCGACCACGAAGCTGTTTTCGTTGACGAGCCGCCCCTCAAGCACGCTCAGCAGGTTGAACACCGGCAGCTCGTCGATGCGGTTCTGATAGATCGTCTGCATGCTGTAGCCGGCGATATCGCCCGCAGAGAGCAGACCGAACAGGCCGCCGTCGTCGTCGACGATCGGCAGCGAGGAGACCGCGACGTCGCGCATCGTGCGCCAGGCGAGGTCCATCGTGACCGTGCTGTGGAGCGTGGGCGGGCGGTCGTAGTCCAGATCGCAGACCTGCGTGCGCATGTTCTTGATGAGAACGGGCGCCTCGAAGCCGAATCGCTCGAGCATGCGGGCCGTCTCGTCGTTGATCGAGCCGATGCGCGCGGCCTTGTACTCCCGGTCGCCGAGCGCGTTGCGCAGCGCGGCGTAAGAGATGGCGGCGACGATCGAATCGGTATCCGGATTGCGGTGGCCGGTAACGAAAATATCGCTCATCTGGCTTGTCCTCCGAATCGTTTTTCTGTTTTGATTATAGGGGATGCTCTCCGACTTTTCAAGGGAGGATTTTCCACTCTTCCCTTCCGGGCGGAACTGTGGTAAGATTGACAAAAACCGACTGCTGAAGGAGTATTTCTCCATGAAGAAACGTCTGATCTGCGTGCTGGCCCTGCTTCTGGCCCTCACTCAGCTCGCCGGCTGCTCGCTGCGTCCGGTCTCTCTGTCCGATACGCTTGAGGAGAAGCTCTCCGGCCTCTTCGACGGGACGCCCGGGGCGAGCGGGGAGGACGGGGATCTCGTCCGCAACCCCGACGGCCTGACGTTCAGCCAGATGCGCTACGTCCGGCCGGACGTCGATACGCTCTCCGCGGACGTTGCCGCGGTCATGGACGCGCTCGAGCGCGGCGCGGGTCTCGAGGAGGTCGAGGCGCTGCTGGACGTGTGCATGGACGACTTCGACCATTTCGACACGATGTACTCGCTTGCCAATATCTACAACTGCAAGGACCTGCGCGACGAGTACTATGCCGCGGAATACGAGTGGTGCAGCTCTCAGAGCTCGTCCGTCTCCCAGAAGTTCGACCGGATGTATTATGCCTGCGCCGGCTCGCCGCTCGGCGCGGAGCTGGAGGAGGACTATTTCTGGGAGGGCTTCTGCGAGGAATACGCCGACCCGAACGATTCCTATTACACCGACGAGACCGTCGCGCTCATGCAGCGAGAGAGCGAGCTGGTCAGCCGCTACCGCGAGATCGTGGCCGACCCGGTCGTCACTTACCGCGGCGAGGAGCGCAGCTTTTACGAGCTGCTCGACGAGCTGTCCGGCTACGCCTATCTGACCGTGCTGCAGCAGTATTACACAAGCTACAACGAGCGGCTCGCCGAGGTCTATATCGATCTGATGCGCGTGCGCTGCGAGATGGCCGAGGCGATGGGCTTTGAGAGCTGCGAGGCGATGGAGTACGACTTCTTCTTCGGCCGCGACTACACGCCGGAGGACGCCGCGCTCTTCATCGAGGACGTCAAGACCTATCTCGTCCCGCTCTATAGCTGGGCGGACGAGCGCGGGATCGGCTACGATCTCAACGCGGCTTCGCTGTCGAACGACGCGCTGCACGACGGCATCCGCAGCGTTGCCGGGAGCATCGGCGGAGACTGCCTGGAGGCCTATGAGTTCATGATGCGCTACGAGCTGTGCGACACCGAGGCCAGCCCCTACAAGTCCGACACCTCCTTTGAGACTTATCTCGACGACTATGAATGTCCCTTCGTTTTCATCAAGCCCACGGGCAAGACGGCCGATCTGCTGACCTTCGTCCACGAGTTCGGCCACTTCACGGACGCCTACGTGAACTACAACGCCTCCGAGACCATCGACCTGGCCGAGTGCTTCTCGCAGGGGCTGGAATTTCTCTCGCTCTGGCATCTCGACGGCGTGCTCGACGAGAAGGAGATCGACAAGCTCCGCCTCTCTCAGATGATCGACGCGCTCAACACCTTCATCCAGCAGTGCGCCTTTGCCGAGTTTGAGAGCATGGCCCACGCCCTGCCGCCGGAGGAGCTGAACGCGCAGAAGCTCAACGAGCTGGCGCTGAAATCGGCAAAGGACTTCGGCATGTGCCCCGACGGGCTGGAGATCTATTACCAGTACTACTGGATGGATATCACGCACTTTTTCGAGTACCCCTTCTACGTCATCTCCTATCCCGTTTCGCTGGATATCGCGATGCAGCTCTACGATCTGGAGCTGGAGGAGGAGGGAAAGGGCCTTGCCAAATACTTCGAGATCCTCCCGCGCGACTATGACACCTTCCTGGAAACCGTTGAGAACGGCGGGCTGACAAGCCCCTTCACCGAGGGCGGGATCCGATCCGTCGCCGCAGCGATCGCCGAGACGATCGGCTACGACCGGCCGATCGCGGACGCCGCCTGACCCGGCTCCGCCGCGGAGAGCGGCACGGGCACGAACAGAAAGAGAAAAACGGAGCGAGTGGAATGAAACGCTTTTTTGCCTTGTTGCTGATCCTGATCCTGGGCTTTTCGATGTACGCCGGGCTGGCTCCCTCCTATGAGGGGACGGACGACCCCGGCGCGATCGCCGCGCCCGAGCCGCCCCCGGAACCGAGCCCCGAGCCAAGCGTCGAGCCCACGCCCGAGCCGACCCCGGAACCCCCGCCCGAGCCGACCCCCGAGCCCACGCCGGAGCCGACCCCCGAGCCGACCCCGGAACCCACGCCCGAGCCCTTCTCCGTCGGAGACATCTGGCCCTACGTCAAGAAGGAAAACTATCTCTATTATCTCCGCGTCAATACGATCGCCAACACGGTCACGGTCTACACCCGCAGCGAGAGCGGTCTGTATGACCAGCCCTTTATGGCCATGATCTGCTCCACCGGACGCGACACCCCGACCGAGGGCGTCTTTCGTCCCGGCTGGACGCTTGTCTGGCAGGACCTGTTCTACGACGTCTACGGCCAGTACGTCACGCAGATCGTCGGGGATATCCTCTTCCACTCCGTGCCCTATCAGGCCAAGTGGGACAACGGCTCGCTGGAATACTGGGAGTACGACCTGCTGGGCACCAGCGCCTCGGCGGGCTGCGTCCGGCTTCAGGTAAAGGACGCCAAGTGGATCTTCGACAACCGAAACAACATCTACGCCATCGAGTTCTACGGCGACGAGGATCCCGGTCCCTTCGGCAAGCCCTCCGCGCCGAAGATCTCGGACAACGTCCTGCGCCGCGGTTGGGACCCGACCGACCCGGATGAGGACAACTTCTGGAACTACACGGACCGCGAGCTGCTCTGGATGTATCCCTGGCTCGCGCAGTTGATCACGCCCGAGCCCACGCCGGAACCGACTCCGGAGCCTACGCCGGAACCGACTCCGGAGCCTACGCCGGACCCGACTCCGGAGCCCGAGCCCGAGCCGAGTCCCGAGCCGAGTCCCGAGCCGACCGAGGTCCCGGACGTCACGGTGATCGACGACGCCGAAGCCGGGCCCACGCCCGAGCCCACAGAGATCACGGTCTCATAAAGACCGCGCCCCGGAACGCGTTTCCGGGGCGTTTTGTCTGTTCAAGCCGCACGGTCTGTGATATACTGGTCTCACATCCCGGAAAGGAGTGTTCCGCCCGTGAATATCTATGCGGCCTTTTCCCTCTTCTCCCTGATCATCCTGCTCTACTGGGTCATCACGGAGCTCTTTACGATCTTTTTCCGTCTGACCGGTCTGCCGGAGGAACGGGCGCGCTTTCAGGTCATTTCGCTGCTGACCGGCTGCGGCTTCACGACCAAGGAGAGCGAGATCGTCCTCTCCAACCGGTCCAGGCGGCGGCTCGCGCGGATCACGATGCTCTTCGGCTACGTGTTCAATATCACGATCGTATCGGCCTTCATCAACGTTTTCCTCTCGCTGAAGCTCGCGCAGGCGGAGAACTACCTGCTTGTCGTGCTGATCCCGCTGGTCGCGGTGGCGATCATTTTCGTCTTCATCCGCGTGCCGCGCGTGCGCGCCTGGGGCGACCGGCAGCTCGAGCGCTTCGCCGACCGCGTGCTCCGCGGAGAGGCGGGCAACACGGTGATGCCGCTGGACTACATCGGCAAGGACTCGATCGCGCTCGTGACGCTCAGGCACATCCCGGAGGAATACCGGGACGTGCCGCTCTCGCAGACCGGACTGCGCGCCGAGACCGGGATCCTCGTCATGCTCGTCGAGACCCCCGGAGAGGGCGCGGCGGCGGCCGGCGCGGACACGGTCTTCCGGGTCGGCGACAAGCTGACCGTCTTCGGCGACTACGCGACGATCTGCCGCGCCTTCCACGCGCGCGAACGCTACGCGGACGAATGAGCATAAAAAAGAACGCCCCGCGGGGCGTTCTTTTTTTACGTCTTTCACCACTTGTTCTCGACCTTCTCGGCGAAGCCGGGAAAATCCCTGACCTCGATCACGGTCCCGTCGTCGAGCACGGCGCGGCCCGTGAAGCTGCCGAAGACCTGGTGCTGGTCGGATTTGATGAGCTTGAGGTCCGTGCACGAGGCGCGGTCGAGGATCGGGACGAAGTCCATCTCGAAGCGTCCGTCGTCGGACGTGAAGCGCCAGGGCGAGAGAAAGTCCTTCTCGCCTCCGGGGATGTGGAACTGCACCCGGGAGAGCTTGTGCGCCTTTCCGTCGTAGAACAGCATGTTCTCGCTCGCGGCGTCGGTGTTGCCGAAGCCGTAGCCGATGTTCCAGCCGAAGGGCACGCCGCCGACCTGATAGGAGGCCGAGCCCCAGTACCAGGTGTTGTGATAGGTCCACACGCCGCGGCCCCAGTCGAGCACGGCAAAGCTGTCGGCCTCGTCGAAGTGCCAGGTCCGTCCGCCGTAGGTGAACCAGCCGCGGGCGCGCTGGCAGTTGATCTTCTGGTTGTAGTAAAAGTGTTTGGGCTTGTCGAAGGGCGTGCAGATGACCATGCTCTCCGCCGGTTCGTCGAAGAGCTCGACGAGCAGGTCGATCGCGCCCTTGTCGCCGAAGCGGTCCATGTGGCCGGAGAGCACGCGCCGTCCGCCGTCGAGGACGCTGAACTTCATCTCATAGCCCTTGCCGGCGTGCTGCGTGACGCCGCTCTTCGAGCTCTCGGGCAGGCCGACCCTGCCGAGCGTCAGCAGGCTCATCGGGCTGGTCGTGATCTCCCACTTCTCCTCCAGCTCGACGATCGAGATCGAGTCGAGCCCCATGTAGCCGTTGTCCGCGATCGTGAGCGCGAGCGCGAAGCGGCCGTTGCTGACGAGGTAGTAGTCCCACTCCTTGAGCCGCAGCGGGCTTGCCTTGACGTCCGCACGGCGGTAAACGGGCAGCAGGCTCCGGGCGAAGCCGGGCTCGGTCAGATCGCCCTTTTCGTTGAGAAGCGGGATCGCTTTTGTGATCTCATGCTGCATGTCCAGGAGCTCCTTTCCCCTTACTTTCTGATCAGTCGGATATCCCGCCCGACGAAGGGCAGGCGCTCGTACGCGCCGCGGATCCGCGAGCAGATCTGCGCGCTGTAGCGCCGCTCCATCTCGTCGAAGGAGAGATTCGTGCTGATGATCGTCTTCTTCCCCTCCGCGAGGCGCGTGTTGATCAGCGTATAGAGCGCGCTCGCGGCCATCGGCGTGGGCATCTCGGTGCCGAGATCGTCCAGGATCAGCAGGTCGCAGGAGAGCATGCGCCGGACGCGCGCGTCGGCCTCCTCGTCGTGAGCGAACTTCTGCGCCTCGAAGCTGCCGACCACGGCCGCGGCCGTGTCATAGCATACCGAATAGCCCCTGTCCGCGACGGCGCGGGCCACGCAGGCGGACAGAAAGGTCTTGCCGAGGCCGGTCCCGCCCTGGAAGAGCAGGTTCTGCGAGCCCTCGGGGAAGTTCTCGGCAAAATACTTCGCGGCCGTGAAGACCTGCTTCATCGTGCCGCGCGCCGCGGCGTCGTAGAGCGTGAGGTCGAACTTCTCAAAGCGCTCGTCCCCGCTCCCGAGCAGCGCGCCGAGGTCTTCCGTCATGGCGGCATTGTACAGTTTTTTCAGGCAGTCGCAGACCCCGCCGCCGTACACGCCCGTGTCGCGGCATTTCGGGCAGCTGACGATCTCGTCGAGCCAGTCCGGACCGTGGCCGAGCTGCGCGAGCAGCGCGCGGCGGCGCTGCTGCAGCGCAAGGTTTTCCTCCTGCAGCTTCCCGAGCTTCTCCGTCTCGCCGGAGAGCGTGAGGCGCACCACGTCGATCATCTGCGAGCGGAGCCTCTCGTCGCACGCGCGCAGCTCCGGCAAGCGGGCGTAGGCCAGCTCGGTGCGCGCCGCGCGCTCCGCTTCGTTCCCTTCGCGGATCGCGTCCAGTCTATCTCGCGCCCTGGCGAGGATCTTTCCGTCGTATGTCATTTCCGACCTCCCGTGATCCGCTCTATCGTCTCGGCAAGCTCGTTCTCGTCGATCTGCTCGATCCTGCCCGCGCCCCAGTTCTCTTTCCCGTGTCTGCCCTCGGCCCGCTCGACCTCCTCGGCCGTGTGCAGGCCCTTGGCGTGCCAGCGATTGAGGATCCCGTTCATATATGCCCATCTCAGCGAGCCGGTGTTCGTCAGCGTGCGATCCAGCGCCGCGGCGAGCGCGCCGTCGTCAAAGCCCATATCGAGCCAGCTCTCGACGTATTTCGTCTCCGTCGGGCTCAGCCCCCGGCCGCGGATGCCCAGCAGCTCCGCCGCGCGGCTTTTTTCCTCGCGGCGCTTCTCGCAGCGGGCGATATACTCCTCCGCCAGCTCCATCGTCATGATCTCGCGGTTGGCCCAGCGATAGGCCTCGTCGGAGATGTACTTCGCCGTCGGCTTTCGCTGCGAGCCCCAGCGACGCCGGATCTCGTCGTCGCAGTGGTGGAGCAGCAGCATGAGGACCTCCGGCGGCATGCCGAGGTGCTCGTAGGCGTCCACAAGGGCGTTGAGGTAGGAGCGCGAGGGCGTCGCGCCGAGGATGCGCGCCAGCTCGTCCACCAGCGAGGAAAAGGCCGCGTCCTTTTCAAAGGTCCCGACGATCTCCTTTGTGGGATACTGGATCGGCCCGTCCTCCGGGAAGAGGGGCTTTTTCTGCCGCGGCGCAGCGCCGGGCAGGAGCCGTTCAAGCTTTTCCCTCGCCGCGGCGATCTCGCCGAGCGTGCGGCAAAGCGCCGCCGCGGCCGTCTCGTCGTCCGCGCCGGGATGCCGCGCCGTATAGATCGCGTACAGCGCCACGTCGCCGTCGTGCGCGGCGATCAGCCTGTCCGCCGCTGCGGCGTCTATGTATTTTTCGCTTTTTCCGTCCGCCATGCCGTTTCTCTCCGGGTGATTGTTTACATTGTTTTTATATTATAGCATCAAATAGTTCTTGTCGCAAGAGGGGGACTTGTGCTATACTTTAGGTTGTATCTTTATGTGAAGCAAGGGGACTCGACCATGACAGAGCTGCTCGCCCCCGCCGGTTCGCCCGAGGCCGTCATCGCCGCCGTACAAAACGGCGCGGACGCGATCTATCTCGGGATGGGCGATTTCAACGCCCGCCGGGGCGCCAAGAACTTTACAGAGGAAGAATTCGGCAAGGCCGTGCGCTACTGCCGCATCCGCGGCTGCAAGGTCTACGTCGCGCTCAACACGCTCGTCAGCGACCGGGAGACGGAAGCCGCCGTCGCGCAGGCGCGGCTGGCCTCCTCGCTGGGCGCCGACGGACTGATCGTGCAGGACCTGGGGCTCGTGCGCGCGCTGCGCGCCGCGTTGCCGGATCTGCCGATCCACGCCAGCACGCAGATGAGCATCCACAATCTCGCCGGGGTCGAGGCCGCGGCCGAGATGGGCGTGACGCGCGTCGTGCTCGCCCGCGAGCTGAGCTTTGAACAGATCAAATTCATCACCTCCCGCGCCTCCATCGAGACGGAGGTCTTCGTGCACGGCGCGCTGTGCTTCTGCCACAGCGGACAGTGCTATATGTCCGCGCTCATCGGGCGGCGCAGCGGCAACCGCGGCATGTGCGCCCAGCCCTGCCGCATGCAGTACTCGCTCGGCGGGCGGATGGACGACTATCCCCTCTCGCTCAAGGACAACTGCCTGCTCGAAAAGCTCGGCGAGCTGGAGGATGCGGGCGTCGCCTGCCTGAAGATCGAGGGCCGGATGAAGCGGCCCGAGTACACCGCCGTCGTCACCGGCATCTACGCCAAGGTGCTGCGCGAGCGGCGCGCTCCCACGAAGGACGAGCTGGAAACGCTCGCGACCGTCTTCTCGCGCGACGGCTTCACCCAGGGCTACTACAACGGCGACAAGTCCGATATGTTCGGCACGCGCGGCGAGATCGTCGAGCGCGACGCCGAGCGGATCTACGCCGAGGCCAGGCGCGCCTATTCCGACGGCGAGCTGCGCCGTGTGCCGCTGCATTTCTACACCGTCTGCACGAAGGGCGAGCGCATCCGCGCCATCGCCTTCGACGACGAGGGCAGCCGCGCGGTCGTCTCCGGGCCGATGCCCGAGGCGGCGATGCGCCAGGGCCTGAGCGAGGCCTACATCACCGAACAGATGTTCAAGACCGGCGGCACGCCCTACAACTGCGTGGAGAACCGCGCGAAGGTCGAGCGCGGCCTGTTCCTCCCGACGGCCGAGATCAACGATCTGCGCCGCCGTCTCATCACCCAGATCTCCGAGGAGCGCGCCCGTCCGCCCGAGCGGCGCAGCCTGCCGCTCTCCCCGCTGCCCGGCGCCGCGCCGGCGCCGGAGAAGCCCGTCTGGATCTTTCAGGTCCGCACGGCCGAGCAGCTCTCCGACGAGCTGTGCGCGCTGCGGCCGGACTATCTCTACGTCCCGGCCATGGTCCTCGCCGAGGATCTCGCCCCCGTGCAGCCCTTCATCGACAACGGCACGAAGGTCGTGGCCGTGCTGCCGCGCGTCGTCACCGACAGCGAGCAGGCCGCGGTCTGCGAAGCGCTCAAGAAGCTCGCGGCCGCCGGCGTCGACGAGGCGCTCGTGGGCAATCTCGGCCACGTGGCGCTTGTCCGCCGCGCCGGGATGGCCCTGCGCGGCGACTTCGGGCTCAACGCCTTCAATTCCCGCACGCTGGGCGTGCTGCGCGACTGCGGCTTCCTCTCCGCGACGGCCTCCTTCGAGCTGCGCCTGGCGCAGATCAAGGACCTCGTCAAGCCGCTCGACACCGAGCTGATCGTCTACGGCCGTCTGCCGCTGATGGTCTCCGACCAGTGCGTGATCCGCCACAGCGCGGGGCGCTGCGCCTGCTCGACCCCCGCGCAGATGTCCGACCGCACGGGCAACGTCTTCCACGTGGTCAAGGAATTCGGCTGCCGCAACGTGATCTACAACGCGCACAAGCTCTATCTCGCCGACAGGAAGGACGAGCTGGACGCCGCGGGCCTCTGGGGACTGCGGCTGCTGTTCTCGACCGAGAGCGCGAGAGAGTGCGCCGAGGTCGCCAAGGGCTATCTCGGTCTGTCGGATTACCGTCCCAACGTTCTCACGCGCGGGCTCTATTACCGCGGGGTGGACTGACGATGCGCGTGATCCTGGCCTCCGGCTCGCCGCGCAGGCGCGAGCTGATGGAGATGCTCGGCGTGGAGGATCTGCTGGTCGTTCCCGCGAAAGGCGAGGAAAAGGCGGATCTCTCCCTCCCCCCGGCCGAGCTGGTGAAGACCCTCGCGGCCGCCAAGGCGCGCGAGGTCGCCCCGCAGGCTGCGGAGGGCGACGTCGTGATCGCGGCGGACACGATCGTATACTTTGATTCCCGCGTTTTCGGCAAGCCCCGTTCCCCCGCCGAGGCGGCGGAGATGCTCCGTACGCTTTCCGGGCAGACGCACGAGGTCTATACCGGCGTGTGCGTGATCCGCAGCGGGCGCGAGCTGCTGCGCGCGGACCGCAGCGCCGTGCGCTTCCGGGAGATCTCCGCGGAGGAGATCGCGGCCTACGTCGCGACCGGCGAGCCCCTGGACAAGGCCGGCGCCTACGGCGCGCAGGGCAAGGGCGCGCTTTTTGTCGAGCGGATCGACGGCGACTTTTTCAACGTCATGGGCCTGCCGCTGTGCGTGCTCGGCGAAATGCTAAAAGAGCAAGGAGTTGGACTTCTTTGAAAGAGTATCTGAAGAAATACGGCGTGCGCGTCGGCGTGATCGTGTTCTCGGTCGCGCTGATCATCGCCCTGTCCACCGCGGCGCGCGGCGGGCGGATCGGCCTCGTGCACAACGTCTCCGGCGTGCTGATCTCGCCGGTGCAGAAGGTCGTGAGCTCGGCCGTCAACTGGTTCGACACGGTCTACGGCTATCTGTACAAATACGACAGCCTGCTCGCGGAGAACGAATCGCTGCGCAGCCAGCTGGCCGACGCCCAGCAGTCCGCGCGCGACGGCATCGCCGCCTCGGAGGAGAACACGCGCCTGCGTCAGCTGCTGAACCTGCGCGAGAAGCATTCGGACTATGTGTTCGAGTCCTGCAAGGTCGTGCTATGGTCCTCGTCGAACTGGGCGCACTCCTTCACGATCTCCAAGGGCGCGAGCTCGGGCATCGAGCTCGGCGACCCCGTCGTGACCGAGTACAACGCCGTCGTCGGCCAGGTGACCGAGCTGGGCGAGACCTGGGCCACCGTCTCGACCCTCATCGACGTCGACATGAGCGTCGGCGCCTTTGTCGGCGATACCGGCACCTCCGGCATCGTCATGGGCGAGTATTCCTTCATGAAGAACAAGCAGGCCAAGCTGACCTTCCTGGCGGACGGCGCGCATATCTACGTCGGCGACGAGGTGCTGACCTCCGGCCGCGGCGGCGCCTTCCCGCAGGGCCTGGTCATCGGCACGATCACCGCCGTGCAGACCGAGGCCGGCGGCCAGATCGAATACGGCGTCGTCCAGCCCCAGGTGGTCTTTGACTCGCTCGTGCAGGTATTTGTCATCAAGGACTTTGAAGTGGTGGAATAAGGTGTTCTCTCGACTGATCAGAAAAGACTTTTTCAAGGACTTCCTCACGCCGCGCCGGATCAAGCGCATCCTCTGGTACGCCGTGTACATGCTCGTGGTGCTCATCGTGCAGGACATGGTCCTCACGCAGATCCGCCCTCTGGGCGTGTGCGCCTTCATCCCGCCCGCCGCGGCGGCGGCCGTCGGCATGTTCGAGGGCGCGATCCCCGGCGTGGTCTTCGGGCTGGTGCTGGGCATCTTCACCGACATGTTCACGCCCGGGACCGTGATCGCCTATACGCTGCTCTTCCCGCTCATCGCCTTCGGCGTGGGCTTCATTTCCCAGTTTTTCCTCAACCGCCGCTTTATGGGCTTCATGCTCTCGGCGCTCGCCGCGCTGCTCCTGACCGCCTTCGTGCAGGTGCTCGTCACCGCGCTGGGCAGCGGCGGCGCGCTCTCCGCGATCGGGACGGCGATCCTGCAGACCCTCTGGTCGCTGCCCGTGTCCGTGCTGTGCTACTTCCCTCCCGCCAAGTGGATCGAATAGCAGAAAGGAAAGCACATGAACAAAGTCATCTCCAAAGAACGCGTGCTGGCCCTGGCGCTGATGCTCGCGGTCCTGCTGATCGTGTATTTCGTCTTCCTCTACAACGTCTCGATCATCGAAGGCGAAAGGTATTACGCGGCGAGCAGCGAGATCACGACCAAGCCCGAGACCGTCACGGCCGCGCGCGGCGATATCCTCGACCGCTACGGGCGCGTGCTCATCAGCAACAAGGAGTGCTACAACCTGACGATCGACACCGGCAAGCTCTTTGCCAATGACGATCCGAACGCCATCCTCCTTGAGCTGGTCGACATGGTCGAGCAGTTCGGCGACACTTATATCGACGACCTGCCCATCTCCCGGGAGCCGCCCTTCGAATACGATCCGAACATGACCGAGATCCAGCGCACGATGCTCGAGGCCTATTTCAAGGACAAGGAAAAGAGCCTGCCCGAGAATCCCACGGCCGTGGAGCTGCTGAGCTATATGCGCAAGCGCTATGACATCGACAGCAACTACTCCGCCGAGGATATGCGCAAGATCGCCGGCCTGCGCTACTCCATCAACGTCCGCTACGCCATCAACACCGCCGATTACGTCTTCGTGCAGGACGCGAGCATGAACCTGATCACCTCGATCATGGAGACCAAGCTCGCCGGCATCCAGGTCAAGCGCGCCTTTACACGCGACTATCAGACCAACTACGCCGCGCACATCCTGGGCTACACGGGCCTGATGACGCAGGAGGAATACGAGAGATACTCCCTGCTCGATTACTCCACCGACGCGATGGTCGGCAAGGACGGCATCGAGTACTCCTTTGAGAACTATCTGCACGGCAACGACGGCAAGGTCTATGTGACGCGCACCGCCAACGGCACCGTGCTGGCCAACAACTACGAAAAAGAGCCCCAGCCCGGCAACCACGTCTACATCACGCTCGATATCGTCCTGCAGGAGCAGGTGGAGCGTATCCTCGCCCACGGCATCGACATCCTCATGAGCGAGCGCAAGAACGAGAAGGCCGAGCAGGAGGCCATGGGCAACTGGACCTTTGAGGACGGCTACTGGGAGATCACGGGCGGCGCCTGCGTGGTCGTCAACGTCAAGACCGGCGAGCCGCTCGCCATCGCGAGCTGGCCGACCTACGACGTGTCGACGATCATCGAAAAGTACTCCGAGCTGCTCGAGGAGCCCAACGCCCCGCTGTTCAACCGCGCGCTGATGGGCGCCTACGCGCCCGGCTCGTCCTTCAAGCCCTGCACCGCCACGGCGGCGCTGGCCCAGGGCATCATCAACACCAAGGACAAGATCAAGTGCGCCGGCGTGTTCACCAAGTACGCCGCCAACGGCTACGCGCCGGAATGCTGGATCTGGACCGCCGTCGAGGGCGAGCACTACACCCACGGCGAGCTGACCGTCACCGAGGCTCTGCTCCACTCCTGCAACTACTTCTTCTACACGGTCTCCGACAAGCTCGGCGTCGACGATCTTGGCAAATTCGCCCACGCCTACGGACTCGGCGAGCACACCGGCATCGAGCTGACCGAGACGACCGGCAATATGTCCAACCGCGCCAACCACGCCGACTTCACCGGCACCGAGTGGCGAATCGGCGACACGCTGCAGGCCGGCATCGGACAGTCCGACTCGATCTTCTCCCCGATCCAGCTTGCGGAATACTGCGCCGCCGTCGCCAACCGCGGCGAGCGTCACAGCGCCTCGATCCTCAAGTACGTCCGCAGCTACGACTTCGACGAGCTGGTCTACGAGCGCAAGCCCGAGGTGCTCACCAACGTCAACGATCTCAAGCCCGGCGGTCTGGGCGACTTCAACTGGGACGCGATCCAGGAGGGCATGAAGCTGGTGGCGAACGACATCGTCAACAACAACTCCGTCGCCAAATACTTCTTCGACTACCCCAACTCCAAGCGCGTAGCGGCCAAGACCGGTACCGCCCAGAAGGGCAAGAACATCGTCAACGACGCTATCTTCATCTGCTACGCGCCCTTCGACGACCCCGAGATCGCGATGGCTTTCGTGGTCGAGCGCGGCAAAGCCGGCGCCAACTGCGCCTTCATGGCGCGCCAGGTGCTCGACGCCTACTGGACGATCAAAAGTTACTCCGACACCTCGGAGCACGAAATGGCTCTGCTGAAATAGCCGCCATACAAAAAAAGTCTTGATAATCCCCATGTTTTTGTTGAACTTTCCCCGTGCGGCGTTTATAATATCCATGTTGAGACGGATTTGAAATCGCTGCCGGAGCGGAAAGAAAACGGAGTTTGTGTATGAATATTGCTTTGATGGCACACGACCGGAAAAAGGAACTGATGGTCCAGTTCTGCATCGCCTACTGCGGCATCCTCGCCGAGCACTCGCTGTGCGCCACGCACGTGACGGGCAAGCTCGTCAGCGAGGCCACGGGCCTGCCGATCACGCTGTACCTGCACGCCGACCAGGGCGGCTCGCAGCAGATCGGCGCGCGCATCTCCTTCAACGAGATCGACCTCGTCCTCTTCTTCTGTGATCCGGCCAACCCCAACGGCTTTGACGACATCAACAAGATCGAGCGTCTGTGCGACCAGTATCAGATCCCCTTCGCGACCAACGCCGCCACGGCGGAGGTGCTCGTGCAGGGCCTGCGGCGCGGCGACCTCGACTGGCGCAACATCGTCAATCCCCAGCGCCGCTGACAAGGCGTGCGAAAACCGCATATAAACCGCAGACCGCGTGTGACCGCCCTGCGGTTTTTCCATTGATGAAAGGAATCGTTTTTATGGCAAAAGTCACTCCGCGCACGCTCTCCGGCTTTATGGAGCTGCTGCCCGGCGACCAGCTGAAGATGGAGCGCATGAAGGATCTCCTGCGCGAGAGCTTCGCCTCCTACGGCTTCACGCCGCTGGACACGCCCGTCATCGAGTCGGCCGAGGTGCTGCTGGCCAAGGGCGGCGGCGAGACCGAGAAACAGATCTACCGCTTTGCGAAGGGCGACAGCGACCTCGCCCTGCGCTTCGACCTCACGGTGCCGCTGGCGAAATACGTCGCCGCGCACTACGCCGAGCTGAGCTTCCCCTTCCGCCGCTATCAGATCGGCAAGGTCTACCGCGGCGAGCGCGCCCAGCGCGGCCGCTTCCGCGAGTTCTATCAGGCAGACATCGACGTTATCGGCGACGGGAAGCTCGACATCCTCAACGAGGCGGAGATCCCCGCCGTCATCTGCGATATCTTCCGGCGCCTCGGCGTGACGCGCTTCCAGATCCGCGTGAACAACCGCAAGCTCCTCAACGGCTTTTACGCCATGAACGGCATGAGCGAGAAGGCCGGCGAGATCATGCGCGCGGTGGACAAGCTCGACAAGATCGGCGCGGAGGCCGTGCGGCAGAGTCTGATCAACGACGTGAAGATGCTGCCCTGCAAGGCCGAGAACGTCATGGACTTCATGGCAATATGCGGCACGAACGACGAGGTGCTCGCGGCGCTCGAGCGTTACCGCGGCATGGACGCGACCTTCGACGAGGGCCTCGACGAGCTCAAATGCGTCGTCGGCAATCTCGCGGCCTTCGGCGTGCCGGAGGAGAACTTCGCC